>Ga0181612_123827_pt1 | contig 13600 bp, 7 predicted proteins | sample HoacroProtozoa21_FD_119630 | JGI IMG/M metagenome (GOLD analysis project Ga0181612, IMG submission 119630) | Hoatzin crop microbial communities from Cojedes, Venezuel. Combined Assembly of Gp0051906, Gp0051904, Gp0051908 | reverse complement strand
TCCTTGTAGCCCTCCGCTGGACTCTCTCCAGTAGCTCTTCATCTTTCTTGAACTGGGGAGCCCAGAACTGGACGGAGTACTCCAGATGAGGGCTCACTAGGGCAGTGTAGAGGGGAAGGAGAATCTGTAGCAGCTTCAGATGTTTCACACAATAGCACATGCTTTCTTGTGTAATTAATGCCAAATAGAGTCTTCAAACCTGCGGTGCCTTTTCACGTAATGTGGTATTACACTCGTTTTATGGAATGGGTTATAACTTGCCTTCATTTTTAATGTGATACAAGTTGAGTAATCTGAATGACTGGGCATGTACATACTTTGGGCTGTTGCAGTTCTGGCATATTCATGGATATGGGAAGGACTTGTGGTATGAATCGTTCCCTAGAGGGATGCCCTCACTTTTGTATCCTAATCTGTTTGGACTTCTATTGACAAACTTGCTAAGGTTGAAACAGTTATTTCACCTGAGCTACCATTGCTTGCAGCTTCACACAGTACCTTCCCTGTTTCTGCAAATGGGAGGGGCTGCCTGTGTGATATTATAGGGACCTTCCTCCAGGTGGGCTCCTCTGACCTAGTCTTTTTAAAGGATATGCCTGAGATCTCAACCTTTACGGTGTGATGAGGCTGTGTCATTACAACCCCATCTGTGTAAACCCAGAGAACTAACACTCAGGTCCTGGAGGCTAAAATCGGACTGAAACAAGCCTGTTCTAACATAAATGGGTGACAGGCTGAGACTGAAAATTTTCTCAAAATCTGGATTCTTGATGTCCTTGTTTGCAACTTCAGGTATTAATGTATTTTCTACTACAAATTATGCATGGTCTTTCTGTAGGCATCAGACAGTTTTTACTCATGTAGCTAAGAAGCATAGTCACTGACATGCTGTCGCCTTGATAAATATGCTTAGAAGCATCTAAGCAAAACACGTGATGCAATCTGTCACTTTTTAAATCACTTGTTCATACTGGCTAAATAGTAATAGGTGTCATAATTATGTTGAGCTGACAAAGTTCAACTACCATATATAATAGGCTACAAGCCTGACAACCCTTAAATCAGAGTTTCTAGACACCACATTTCTAAACTTGGTCACTTACCCATGGTCATTTTGTTTCCAAAATCTGAATAAATCGTACCACACAGTTTTCAAAATGGTTAGTGGAAACAACATGTATATAAAATTGTCTCTTAATTTTGTGACGAGTTACACATCAAAGTTGTGTTTCCTCCCTGGTGTCTTGTCCCATTGTATTGCAGAAGCTCTCTTTTCGGCTAGGTGCAGTATTTGGAACATAAGCCAATGGATCAGGTCGGATCAAGTATCTATGAAAAGAAATTACAACTCTTTTTAATAAGACTTGGCGCGAGCAACGATAAAAGTGCATACAGTTGTAATGTTGAAATGATCTGAGTAAGACTTAGACTTCTTTTGAAGGTGCTTAGTCTAGTTCCTGTTGGGTAACTAGGACTCTTGGGTAACACCACTCACTTTAGATGCTAATAAGAAAGCTTTTCACATTTTGTCTGCCTAGACGTCATTTGTGTGTACTAGGCACAGCTAAACCTTATTTTTGACGGACAGCTCCTTTGCCAGTAACTTTATATTTCTTTATGCATCTCTTTTATTCATTATGCCTGAAAGAAGGGACAAGCAGTCCACTCCCGATTCTTTTCTAAAAGAATTTTCGAGAAGACTATTCTTGTCACTGTGCTCAATAAATAAAAAGCCTAATGTTGGTAATCTTGGTGTAGGCTGATAGTATGGAGATAGACCCTTATTCTAAGAACTTCTAGTAGATCCAAATACTTGAGGAAACTCCTCAGGAGTTTGAATCTAAGTTTGGGGTGTTTAAAATAACTGCTTTTCTTAGGATAAGGATGGAAAAGCTTCCCGTTAATTTGTAAGTGTAAATTCTTCACTGTTTTTGTCAACTGTCTCAAGTGAAAACCTGTCGGATCTGAAACAGCTTTTGGGACTGATGCAGTAGCAGCTTTGTGCCGCTCCAGAACTAACATTTCCATGTTCTGAGCTATCAATCAGTGCTTTCCAGTGCTCCTAAAGAGAAGACAGAGAGTTAGATTCAATCACAGTGGCTTAAACTTGTCTGGAGATGAGTAGTACTGTTGAAGCCACTCAGAGTTTTATTTCAAATCCTGGTTTTGACTGTTTTGATGTTTGTTTGTTTATTTTTCCCCCCCCAAAGAAAGAAAAATGAAATGCAGGAAAATAAAACGTGAAAAAATTCTTTCCCATATTCTCAGAAATCTTGGTGACGTATGTCTGTTCATCTTCTCCTCATCAGCCAAATGAAAATGCTTAAATATCCAAATCAAGATCGTGTGCACACTGTGTGTTGCTTATAAAGGTTTGCTTTATTACATTGCAGGGGCCTGGAAGAAAGTTTCTGTTTTTAGAGGCCATGAACTTCTACCATTCAGTATGAGTATGTTTTGCCCTACGCTTAATTAAAACACCCCGAAAAATTCTTCAACAAAATGTGAAGTGGAAAATCCTGATTAACTGAACTAACATGTTCTGCAAGTGCGTGAGAAATCACTGTCATGTTTCCCACAGAACTGCCATTTCTATTTTCAGCTCATCTAGTAACAGACCATTCCTGGCTCCTCAGAGCACGGGCTTCTGAGTCTGTGAGGCATTGGCTTTATGGTGGATACCCAAGAGAATCGCCTGACCTCCATGATTTGGAAACACCACCTGCCTCTGTTACTCTGTAAATGTTTCCCCTTATGTCAGGGCTAAAATAGAATAGCGGTGTTTTCTCTCTCTCTCTCTATCATAGTTTGTTGCTACGAATAGCCTGAACTTACTTGTGTAAGAAAACAGTTGACTCAAATATGGGATTAAAAAAATCTAGTCATACTGTTCCTATGTAGATCATGCTCCCGTGATATCTATTTCATTAAAGTCAGACTTATTACCCTCTATTTACAACATCTGATATTTGTTTACTCCAGAAACAACCTATTTGTTTTGTCGATATAGCCAATGAAACTGAGGAGTAGTGGACGAGTCTGCTCTGTTCTGTTCATCAAATCTAAATGAAGCATGTTTAAACAGATAAAAAAAAAAACAACTTTTTTTTTATTTTTTTTTAAGGAATAAATTTTCTTAGCTTTGGGGGGAAAACTCAGGTGTTTCTGTATTTCTTTTTTAAAGTAAACTAAACAAAAGACTTTTACCTGAAATATGTAATTCACAAATTCTACATCACAAATTCCATAGTAAGTAAATCACAGCGTCCCCTAAGTAGACTTTTATAGTGATAAACCGTGATATAATTGTAAGAAGCCCAAATATATGACTAGAGCCTCAAGGGTTTATAACTGGGTTGATGTCACAGCTGCCAAATCTCGGAGGTCACCTTCCTCCCTTAAGCATGCCTGGAGCAGTACTGCGTAAGCAATTCCTACGTGTGATCTTTGGATGTTACCGGAGAGTGATGAAATCTGGAAATCCCCATTGTGACTCTTGGAACTGAAACTGCAGCTCTGAATCTGATGTTTTTATAGGGCATCATCAACACCAACCCCAGAGCAAATAAGGAGAATGTTAATCTCCAGGAAAAAAACCCCAAAACTTGTCAAAATCACCAGTACTGGGATTTGGGGTTTTTGCAGGTTTTTTGTTTCGTTGGGGTTTTCTGGGGGATTTGGTGGTGGTTGGTTGGTGGTTTTTTATTTTTCTTGTTTTTTAAATCAGGAGAGGTCCAGTGCTAGCAACAGAATGTGTTATACTAATTCTGGAATGAAAGAGAACAAGGAGTGTTACTGCAAGATCCATTTGCGAGTACTAAACTCCAATATAGAAAAAGAACATGCTCTGCTGCGAGTCAAAATGTTAAACATTTTGGTGGAAAAATCTCATGGCTATAAAATGAAAATGCTGCTATTCAGTACTTGCTGCTTAAGGCAGATACACTAAATGAAATATGGAGTTATTAAGACAAAGTCTGAACATATTACTTGGAATGTGCTTTTGCTTTAACCGTTCAGTAAAGACAGTGAGATCACTGTCCTTTAAGCTCCACCAGGTCAAGATACTAAACATCAGCTTGCAAAGCTAACAAATGCAAAGACTGAGAAGAAAGCTTTCTGAGCAACCAACAGCTATGAAAGGTTGCACCCAAAGCAGAAATACCTAAAAGCTGAGAAAATTTCCTCATATGCTGGTTCAAGGTTGTATGTTACCTAATATACCCACAATAAATTACAAATGTAATAGGATCATAGTGAAGGCAAAAGACTTAAAGTTGTATAAGCATGGGAAATCAGAGAATGAAGGTTGCATCTACAGGACTTGAATACATGTTTTGGCTTCTATCTTAGGTACGCACAGAAATATGTGGCTTTGGCAAGAATAAACCATGTTGGCACAAAAGTGTAGCTAACAGGTGTGATGAAAGAGTAACCAGCTGGAGGAAGTCTGCAAAATATAATGAGAAGGGGAGAAAAAAAACCCAGGCTGACTAGCCTTCCAGCTTGCCAGCAGGAATGATGAATAGAAAAAACTTTTTACATGCTTTGGGATTTGTGACTAAGAGAACTGTAGAAAGAGAGCAACCTCTTCTTCCTTGCCTCTCCACTAACAATCCCCCATTGCACGAGGGTCAGCTGGCCGCCTAGTCACAAGAACTATAATCAGGCAGAGGAGTGATCTAGGTTGTTGAAGCATCAGCTGTTATCCAGAGACAAGGATTATCTTCCTTGTGTCAGGTTTAAACAAAAAAAAAAATACTCTGAGCTTAAGCTGAGACACAGGCTCACTCATTAAGCATCAGGAAATGAATATACATCAAGCCAGGTAACAGTATGTGCATTTACAGGCTCAATATATGTAGGTAGTAGAAAACAAATTAGTACCACTGCAAAATTAAGCAATATTGGACTTCTAAGTACCTTTGTTTTTTCAAAGAAAGAAAAATGGAATGCAGCGTAGCTAGTCCACCTAGAAAGACTAGGTAACAGTATGTGAATTTACAGGCTAAATAGTAGTACTCATCACACTGTAGAGTTGGGTAACAATGAACATAGTATTCCAAAAAATTTCAACAAATTTTACAGTAATTGCCTTTACTGTTTGATACAGTTAATATTGTACTATGCTTTTCATATTCTACAGTGCCACAAAGCACTATGATGATTTTGATTTAGTATCAGGAGGGCTAATAGCTCAAAGAGTTTTCCTCCTCGTGAGCAAGCAGTTAGGTGGGTCAGCACTGATGTGGAGGACCTTGCCCAGCTGGGCTGTGTGGTTTGTTCCTGTGGAGCAGATGGGGCAGGTCAGTACAGCAAGGCAGAGGCAGGAAAGGCTGGACCCAGAAATGGCTAAGGACCTTAGCGCAAGAATTGCATTGGACTTGAGTATGAGACAACATCAGATAATTATCTAAAATTCCTCACTTTCAAAACTTTGACTGTTCAAATTTGTGTTCACTTTTTTCCTTTTTTTTTATGTAGTCTGCAGAATTCCTGGTAAGCAAGTGAAAAAATTCCTTGTGTTAAGGTCCTGCCATTTGTATTTGAATTTTGACATGATATTCTGGAGAAGACTGCTGTTTACTTTCATGATATTTGAATTAATGTAAAAAATCCCATTTGAAAACACTGATTTTGAAGGGTTGATCTTTCTATTAAGACTGTGTAGCTAAATTGTAAGTCAGAATTTAATAAGAATATTAATTCTGTGAAGCTATCCAGCAGACTTTGTTAGATTATATTTTAAATACACAGAGAATAAGAGGATGAGAAACTTACACTATATCATTCAGCTCTAATCTTGTATCTGGAGAAGGATTGATCAGGATGTAAGAAAGGGTGTTCTGATGATCATTCATTTCATCTAGAGGACATAAAAACCCACATACAAATTAATTATATTTGCAAACAATTTGTGAAAAGTATGATTTCTAACAAACTAATTTGATAACAGATCATCTTTGGTTCATAGAGCTGTCAAAAAGTGTCAGGTGTCAAAGTGATTTCAAATAAGTTTAGCAACTTCTTTTCAACTGTACTTGAATTGGAACTATCTGACGTAGCATCTTTTGAGTTATCAGCTCTCAAAATACCCTGGTTTTTTTCTGAATATTCTAAAAATGTTCTTTTCCATTTTTTCCCGTCATAGCAAACCTGAATACAGCCCAATTTAGTCTAATTTACCAATCTGGCATGCCGTTTATGTTAGTATGTGGGAAGTAGGGACTTCCATCCTCAGTTGGCATTGAGTTCAAGCGATAAGCGAGGTTAAATGCAGGTGTACAGCATTCTCACACTTTTCCAGATTTGGTCAATATAAACATTTTCCCCTTTCCCTCTTTATCTAGTAAGCATTTTCCTTTTATCACTTGTGCCAGTGAGTTGAAATGTGAATGCTGTATAAATGGAAATTGGTATTTATTTCTTGAGTTTTTAGCTGTTCTTCTAATGGTATGTTGTAAATGAAGGCTGACAGAAAATCTTTTTCTTTTTCTTTAAGGTTTTTGCACAGTCAGATCTCGATACACTTTTGTAGCTGTCATTGCGGTATCCTTCTTATAGCTTTCTCTTGTTATGCTTCCTGCGATGCTGCAGTGAGACTAGTTTTAATTTGATAGGACTAGAAAGATGAGGTGTTTCTTTCTTCAGCATTTTAGGGAAAATTATTTGAAAGAGAACAGCCCCATTCTAGTTTCAGTGCAATTCCTAAATCTTTTTTTTAATGAAGTATTCTTGATATACTCTCTGTATGTTGAAAATTACTGTATTGGATATTATCTAGTATTTGTAATTTTTCTGAATACTTGTATCGCATATTTGCACCACATAAGTACTTCTGTCCAGAAAACAATTAGAAAAGCTCACATAGACTCAATATAGATGCAATTATACTGCTAAAATGGTATTTACATACAGCTTATTTCTATAAGGAGAGACTGATGCAAAGTGTTGTGATGGAAGCACCTGCATACACATATCATATCCTAAATATAAATGTGACTGACATGCTGCCTTCTGAGCTTTCCATCTGAATATTGGAATCCTTGACGACAGAACTGATTAAACACCCTAGCAAGTTTCTCTCAGTAAACAAAACAAAACAAAAAAATCACAAAAAAACCCACCCCCCCAGCCCCCACCCAAAAAAACCCCAACAAACAAAACCAAACCACAACCATTATCATAAACTTAATATTCAGTTTATGGCACTCTCAAGTCTTAAAAATAAGTTCATCTTGCATAATACTAATGCTTTCATTAATCTAAAGTATTATATTAATCGTACCATATCCTGCTGGAGAAAGGCCCAGATGCTTCATTCTGTTTTTCACAAGTTCAGCAAGCTCCTGTCTTTCTGACCTTCTGTAAAGGTTCATTCGCTGCTGGTTTATCTTCTCAGCTGTTTTACCAGAGTGTCTTGGTACTCTTCTGCTCAGCCGTCGGGCCCACTGCATGCTTTTTCGTCGTAACAAGGGATGATCGGACTGATCACTAGATGTTGAGTTACGATGATTACTACGATAATTGAACTGTTCTTTAGTGTCTTTGGTGTCTTCCCATTCTTCCACACTGATAGAGATTTGAGACTTGAAAGGAAAATGACAAGAGAGATTAAGGACTTTAAAAAATGGAAGCAGATTAAGATGTTCTCTCCGCTTTTCAACAGTGCAGTTGAACATGTGTTTTTGTTGCACTGGAGTTGAGGGGATTCAGCTGTTCATACTTAGCAAGTGTTTCTGAATTGGGAACCCTGTACTAGACTTTGACTTTTTATGTAAAAAGCTCATTTATGATATAAATACATTACTTGAGTGCAAAAGCAGTTAAGCATTATTTAGCACCTGATTCCATTTTGATTCTGAGAAGAGCAACTCTAGCCTTCTGATCCCGCCTTTCCTGAATCTGGGAATCTGTTCTGAATGACTTCTCCACTTTCTTCCAAGTCTGCATATTTAGAAATTTAAGTTCTGTAATTGCTTTTTGGGTGTATGTTGTGGATTCATTGAGTAATAGTTCAATTTTTGCCGCACTGTTGTCAGTACTCTTTTAAGACCGCAGGTGGAACATGCCTGTTACCTGTCTCTCAAATTCCCAGGCATTTTTGACCTTCCAGCACTTTATATCTGGAATGCCTCTGTGTCTGAAAACAGGGATGTATGCAGTAGCCTTCAGTGTGATTCAAGGCACCTCTTGCAAATGAGGTAATTAATTCCTTCCTTAAAGCACAGTGATGTTGCTTTTTCACTCATATAGTAACAAAAAAAGAGACTTAAGGGCCAAGATCTGGCCCTCTGTTGCTGTGTTTTCTTCATGTCACCCAAGAATGACCAATAGTATACACATACAGTAGTAATGAAATAACTCAAGTGGATGGGCTATATATGCAGTTCTAACACATACAAAAAGATCACAGGGAATATAAGAGGAAACATTTCATATGATAAGGTGCTACTTATGCATGGGAAGGGTCTATTTGGTGTGAACAAATCTGATACAAACTGAGTATAAAAGATGGTCTTGTTTTGCCTTTCTGTCTGAATTGGTAGCTTTCCTTGTCCTACTCTTGATCAAACAACCTTCTAGACTTGCTGGCAGTAGTATTGGAAAGGCAGAGACCAATCATCCTAATTATTACAAAAATATAAAAAAATAAAATATAAATTCTTAGCTTGAAGTTTTGATTGAAAACACTGCGATAAGTGAGTTGAAACCATAAATGAAGATGACAAAGTTAAATATTTACTTGGGTGGCTATTCAATTTTTACGGGTCTTTGAGGAAAGGTGTGCAGAATGGCCCTTCCAGAAATTGTACATGTGGAAATAATATTGGCATATTTTGTTCTTATGACTAAATTTAACCATTAACTGACAGCTTCCAGGTGTGTGCAATACAAATTAAATTTTATGTATTTTTAAACTCAAATTGATATACACATTGGAGGTTCTCTGTGTTAGAAACCCTCAAATTATGGTTAGCAGCTCATAATTCCTGAGAAAAACAGTAATTTGCATTTCTCTAACCTCCATTTTAAAGATCTCATCCCATAATATTGCAGAATTGTTTCTGGCTTAATATATTGAAAAGCTAAAATGATAGCCCATGCTTACATTATTTTTATTAGTGAAATTAGACAAAAATTCCTTTAACTTCAAAAGAAACACTTTGCAGAAAGATTACCGCTTTCAGCCTCTCTGCATTTGTAGATATCTACCCATAAAGATCACGGAAGCAGAGCTAGATGCTGCTCTCTTGTATTCTGAGGAAGAGCTAGGTTAGGGAAGATTCCCCTGCCCCTCTCTACAGGGGGAAGGGTTTCACAAATGGTCACCCACTAAACAAGAAACTGCTGAAGTATTTAAGTGTGAAAATACCACAGGGGGGTCTGCGTTCAGAGCCTTGAGCTTTTTAAAAAGCGTAACAAATGCTTTTACTTCACTTAATAAACAAAGACAGTGCCCCTTCTCCATATTAGTCCAGTACCCGCCAATTTGAACACTTAACTAGGAGATTTCCCTGCCACCACTCCCCCACACCCTTCTTCCTCTACCTGATTTAACTCAAATTCTTCATGAGAGTACCTGTGAAAGGTGGTAGGAAACAGTAGTAGAACTCCTCTTATCTATTGGACAGTGGCTTCCAGGCTGCTTTTAGTGTCTGAATGTTTTAAGAAATTGCTTCATTGTAAAAGACAATCAACTACTATCTTAAACTTAATCTGGTCCTGGTCAAGCACTTGAGCAGCTGCATGTGTACAGGCTTCAGAGGTTCCCAATGTTATTGTAAAACTGTGAGTTTAGAGTTAAGTGACTGATGGTCCCAAACCTTGTTTTCATAAAAAACATTTGAAAGATCTTTGCTTTATCAGTTAAGTTTGACTCGGAAGACTTATTTGAATGTGCATCCTTACCCCCCGCTCCCCTGCCGAAAAAAAAAGTTCCGGTAGAAAAGATGAGTGTTATTCTTAAAATTACCCCTCCCCTGTACAGATGCCATTTGCCAGTCCGCCTGTATGTTTGAAAGCATGTGAAAATGCAGAAAGGAGAAAAACACAGGCCACCAAAATGCACTTTCACAATATATTGTATGCTCACAGTTCAACTGTTCTTCATTCACTTCTTTGGACCTGAAGTTCAATAGCCAGCTGTGAACGTCAGTATAAAGCATTGCCATGAATTATGTATTACTTCATGAATTCTTAAAATCTGGCATGTCCTCTGTTGTGTTGAAAGCTATGACACACTTTTTTTCATATCAGCAGTGATGCTGTCTATATTCTTCTCCAAGGAATGATTTGGATGGATTATGTTAATGCTGCTATATTTTAAAAAAATCAGCTGACATTACAGTGGCTAAGCTGTAAAAGCCACCTGTAGAGGTATTGGTGGTCCACAAAGAGACACGAGTGAACTTGGTGGAATCTTCCATAGCTTTCTGTAACCCTTATTTTTACATTAACTTTAACTGAATGTTTGTACTTCCTCACAAGATAAATCTTGCAGTTAAGCATTACATGGCTAAATGTTTTATAACATTTTTCTGAAATATGGAAGAGAAAGTACAAATTGTCTGTCTTGGAAATCAGTAAACTATGAGTGTTTCAGAAGAAAGGAGAAAGTTTTTCTTCACTGGGGCATTTTAGAGCTGTATTTGAGCCATGGTTTAATGAGATGGCAGTATTAATGGTCACATAAACAAATGGCTTACACATGACAGAAATAAAAGCTGCAGAAACAAAAAAAATGTGTGCTAAGTAGTCAAGAAAAAGGTTTTTTTCATTCTTTATATATATAGGGAGAAATGTATACATTTATATGGCAGACACATAAATACATATATACAAAAAATTACCACTGTTTGGCAGCCAAATTTGACGAAATCCCACAATATTTTTATAAATATTAATTTATTCTCTTGTTGCTCGTTTCTAGTTAGAAATTCATGTGAATACTGAAATGAAACCTGTTTTGAGAATATAGTGTTGACATTCTTGTCACACCTGATAGAGGACCTGGTCACACAGCTCATTACGGATACTGCCATTAGTCACCACAGCAAGTTCAGACTAGGGCTAACTATCCTTGCCTGTCCTGTCTCCACCTGAGCTCCCCCTTGTTTTCAGTCAGTTCTCTGCAGGTGAGCACAGGAATGAGAGGCAGTGTGTAGACTGCTCTGGGTATTCAGTCTGGGGCTGAACGTGAGCCCTGAGTTAATGTCACCATATACATGTCAGCAGGAGGAGACCTTCAGTGGGTTATTGGAATTCTGTGCATTCGCAGATACCACATTCACGGTATTCTTTAAATAAGTGATTCCCATTCTTATGATGACCAAAGAACTTTGTATACTCTGTAGTCAAATCAAAGTATATTAAACTGACATACCTCGGATGTTGTAAGCTTTTGGGATTCTGTCCTATAGACTCCAATTGGAATGTCTCCTGTAGAAGAACAAAGTTTCTGATATAGTCTGGCATATGTCCTAATCCATAGATCCTCTTCTGTGATTTTCATCTGAACAAATAATAATAGGAAGGATGACTTTTAATTCTTGAGGGCTTATCACTTGTTCACTATACTACTGTTGAAAAAAATTTAAAACTAAACAGTAGCTGTAATAATCATATTGTAGTATTGCACCTTTGCTCCAGAACAAATCTGGAACTTCTGTTGAGTGTGTAGACAGGTTTTTGGTTCTCTCCCTGTTTGGAGACATTGCAGTGCAAAAGGTCAGTCTTATGAAATTATTTCTGGTTTTGTTTTAAAATTACTTAAAAACTTAAATGGCATCCTTCATCCAGTGTTCATATCTGACTAAAATACAAAAGAATGACCTAAATATTAGCAGTGGTAAGAAACTGGTGATGGAAACTGAAGAACGTGTGAGTGTTTTGAATGCAGCCTGATAATTGTTCACTAGACTGCAGGCTGAATATCTGGGGAGAACGGAGTGTGGGGGAAATTAATACACTAAGCATAAATGACTTAAGTCTTAAATTAACCTCAAGTATTTCATTCCTCTTACACTAGATTTATTTCAAGATAATTGAGCCCCTTTTCAGGGATTCAACTGTCTTGCATTCAACAAAGCTTAATGACTGACCAACAAATCCATAATTGATTTTTATTTAAACAGCTTTCTTAAACCATCATTGATACCTTCCTTTTTGAGAATAACATCCTCCAATTCTTTATAATTCCCCAAAAGCAACTGGTAAATAACTTCCATTTATCTGTTTGCCACCTGGGGTGTGATGGGTGTGGGGAAAAACCAGAAAGGTGAGATTTATGTTTAATAAAAAAAAAAGTTTACATGTTTTTGTGTGTATACATATAAAAAATAGACATTAAAATTAAACTGCATTGAGGAATATTGACATACACAATAACAGGATGACTTTTAAACTTTGATACCTAAAGTCATTTAATACATCTTAACTTTATGTAAAATCCAGTTAAGCCCTTTATTGCCTGTGATGAAAATGAGTGTTGTGAAATAGCACTGTATGAAAGTGCTAGCCAGGCTGTACAATATAGGGAGTGCTTCCTGGCTTTTATATACCTTATTTTTAAAATTGGTTGCTAAACTGCCATTGCTGTTTCGTATAGAATGCACTTTTCCTGTGTTTTCCTGTCTTTTCTATTTTCCTTTCTGCTTTATAGAATTATTGTGTTTTCTGGGGGGGGCACTATGGAAGTTACTAAAAATAGGTATGTTATCTATCTTATTTTCTTCTCTTCTCCCTTGGTGAAAAGGGAAACTGATGGCCTTTCTTGGACTTTCACAAAAGGAAGTGCTGTACAAAGAAGGTAGAGGTATTTTGCAGACAGTACAGAAACTTCTCTAGTACTCTGTAACTTTTTTTTTTAAATAACTTACAGAACAAAGAAACCCAGATCCTGGTGTGGTATCAAGTCCCAGCAGAAGTCTTGTGATAGAAATCATATAATCTTTCACAAATGACTGCAAGATTTTTAACAGGAGAGACAGAAAAGAAAGAAAAAAGCTTTAATGAACAGATGAGCAGGTAACCATTAGAACCACGTGTGAACTACAAAGAAATTGTACACCCGTGTTCACAATCTTTCTCTTTAAGTATCTTAATCACTGTAGAAATAACTATCCCCTTCTTTGTGCTAACTGCACTTATATAAAATAAGTTTTTCTATTTGGTTCTCTATATGCATGCAACATACATACAGGATTGAAAGAGATTAAGGCACAACAATGCACCATGAAAGCAAAGACAAATGTAGATGTAAGATCAATGGAAGCAAGATATTAGCTTTATTGGGTGTGAAATTATAATAATGAACTCTTCTGTCCTAAAGAAATGCTGTCATATGTTAGATTGGTCTGCAGTACTGAGCAGTGGGTAATATTAAGGTGAGACTGCTATTATTTTAATTCAAACGAGTTGTATGCCTTTGCTAATTCATCTATTTTTTAAGATTGATCGCCTCATATTAGGTCAGGCTTGTTGCTCTGCTAACAGAAGTGTTTTGCTGATTGGTTAAAAGGTAGAAATTAAGCTAAATATAGAAGTGTAGGCTAAGACTGGGAACAGACATTAGATGAGCTAAAATCACAAATATGTC
>Ga0181612_161046_pt1 | contig 13603 bp, 2 predicted proteins | sample HoacroProtozoa21_FD_119630 | JGI IMG/M metagenome (GOLD analysis project Ga0181612, IMG submission 119630) | Hoatzin crop microbial communities from Cojedes, Venezuel. Combined Assembly of Gp0051906, Gp0051904, Gp0051908 | reverse complement strand
TTTGCTTATTCTGGAAAAAACTTTCCAAAGCAGCCATCTTACTTTTCTTCTCAAGGTAAAGTAACCTACAATCCACTGTTTCTGCCACAGATTCATCTTCAACAAGGGAAGCAAATTAAAGAAGATTGGAACACAAAGGAACAAGAAGTGCAATACTATTTCCTCACTGTCTTTTGACTTAAAAGAGCAACTCCAAAAGGCATAGGTTTTGATATTATTCTCCATTTTATTCAAATTATAGCTTAATCTGATAGGCAAATTTCATCAGTTCTGTGAAATCAATCAGTCTGTATTGCACAACCCATCAAGGAATTTTAAACCTGTGTTGGAACAGTGTACACATGCAACAATAATGTTTGAAAGCAAAAGGCTACAGACAGGAACAAGCAATCTTTTAAAAGGGATACTGTATTAAAGTATTTCCTCTCAAATTCAAGGCTAAGAGAGCCTATAGAGTCTTCTGGGGGAGCTGAAATATCCTGCCTGTCAAAGAGACAAGGTAATGCACTTCCCTCAGCTCCCGCAGCATTTGTAACTAAGCAAGAACTCAGCTGACCCATGAAATAAGGCACTTGGATCAGAGGAAGATGGTGAGATCTCTTCTATAAGACAGTCAAATTCTTATCTTGACTCCAACTGTCTTGAAGAAAAAAGCCATGATAACATTTCCACATAATTTGATTTAAGAGTCTGAGGTTTAAAGCCACTACCACATGCTGTATTTGCTTCTAAAACATTTTAAAACTACAGGAGCAGAATCAGAAAATGAACTCCAGAACACATACAATTTGTAGAAATTTACGTTTCTTGCTTACATACAAAGTTCTGAATCATCACGTGCTCTACCCCAATTAATTCTAGACTCTCCAAGGGCAGCTACTACTTTTCTACCTTAACAACCTACCTTCTATTTACTAGTCTTATTCCGAACCCTTTTTCACGCAGTCAGAGGACGATGGCAAAGGCATAGGGTGTGGCAAGACACCAAGGTTCTTTCTCTGCTTCTTGGTCAGCTTATGTGGTTTTACGTTTAAGAATCACTAGCTATAATACACTAATGTCACTAGGAGCAGATACCAGAATCTAGAGCTTTCTCTTTCAGAGGAGCAACGCCCACTGCAAGTTCGAGAATCAAGTTCTGTTGTCTGCTCTTGTTTTATTCTCAGCTTTGCATTCCATTCCACAAAGATCAAGGATGAACAGCACAGCTAGAAAGTAAACCAAATCTGCCCAGGTTCTGTAACGTGTCAGCAGTCCCCGAGATAACGGCTACAGACTTCTCCAGCTGAGCAGAGAACTGAACAGAGATCTTTTAGCCCCTGGACAAGTGAACCACCAAGATGGTACGGAAGAGAGCGTTCTGTCCAGGTTTTTGGATGAAAGTCACTTCCTGATGTGTTTCACCTTTTCTTCACACATCGTTTACGGCAGAGTGACTGGGATGCAGATACACTCCATCTGTGAGCACCAGGTATTTACATGAGCTGGATGCTGAGTAACAGACCAAACTGGAAGGCAGCATCTCAGCACATGCAGAACCAGACCTCAGGCAAGCTGGGAATCTGCTGGCTTTGGCTGCCAGGCAGAGCTGTTGCTTTCTTAGATACTGGATCTTAAATTAGATGCTAGATGTCTAAATTCTGCTGTCAAGTGAAATGCCAACATCTAAATGTCTTCGGGAACTTAGGGAAAAGAAATGTATTATACTGCTACAGCTTGCTTGGAACAGATTTGTAGAGAACGGTATTAGCAACACTAGATCCCTCTCTATACTGTCACTGCTACTGCTTGCTATCTTGCACAGCTAACAATTTTTTCTCGGGTACCTCCATTCTTAGAAGCTACTTGGAAATACTACATTATAAGATGTCTCAGGTTATTTTTGTGTAAGTCTGAAGGCTGTTCGGTTCTGTGGGAGTTTGAAATTATGAGCTATCTTCATGAGGTAGTGCCAGAGATAACTAAACTTTGAGAGGCTGAAAAGCTGAATCTATCACAAAGTATTCAATGGAAATAGCCTCTAAACGAGGGTCTGAGACTACTTATTCGCTTACAATGTGCTTGTTATTCTGAAAGTACTTTTAACATGACAGTCAAAATGATTTGTTTTGTTTCAACATCTGTGAAAAAGAGTATTTCCTAACTCTTTCATACACTTTGCTCCTGAACTCTTTGGCAGCCTTTTATCAATACATTTTTTTCTTATTTATAATCTTGAATTGCTACTGTGGTAATATCTAAAAAGCTTTAAGAAGGTGAAAACTTTCACATTACAACTAGGTCAGTTGTTACAGAAATAGCAGGTTTGCAAACCCAGCCTCAAGTCGCCAGACAGAAGCTGTATAGCTCAGTATACTGCAGTATGTTGGGGCTTTACTGACTTTGCTCCTGACCAGCACTCTGACTTCGGTGACTAAGGTAAACATAGCTTGTATGTTACAGTTCTAGTAACCCATCACTAAAAAATGTAACAGGAGTAATGACTTTCTTTATAAAAGGTTGCTAAAGTCTCTCCAGCTACTGAGATGACCAATCTGCTGATTTAAAAACATATTTTATTTAAATACTTTTAAGAAATAAATTTTTTTTTCTGAGGCTTTTAAAATACCAGTTTAATCACTGTTTTAAAATAAAATTTTAAACTACTTTTGTCATTTTTAAACAAAATCTTGCTTTAAAAGACATTCTGACAGTTAAAATAAAATAAAAATATTTCTTACTTTCACTGAGTTAAAACCACTCAAATTATTTCATTGCAATGTTATCCAAAACATTAAACTTAAGCATGGCATATTTTATGCAAGGGTAGATTAGTTAAATTAAGGTGCTTAACTAAACCTCTATATACTTACAGTACTACACTACTTTCTCACTCTCCTGGAGTTACAGTTCGTCCTTTGAAGTTTTTCTTCAAGGAGAAAACAAGAATGTTGAAACACTGCTGCGAGGCATGAAGCGGACTGATTTATGGCACTAATATCCTTAAATTGAGCAAAAATAAAGTGCTTTCATAACCTAAAGCTTTTATTTGCTGATGAATCAAACATACCAAATAGTTCTCATCTTGAAAGGCATAGTGCAAGGTAGTAATCCACTGACAGTCTCCATTCACCAAAACATTTCTCTCTTCTCGGAAGCAAGCTGTCTAAAGGAAGAGAGGGGAAAAAGCCATTATCAACATCAACAAGTAGTTTTCACAGAATGAATATATATGGATGTTTCATGGGATTATTTAAAATTACTGAATAGAGGTGTCTATTCACTGGAATTCAGTCTGCACAAGCAGCAGGCCAGTGAATCGGCAGGCTCATAGTCAGGCATTCAGTCACTCTAATCCTGACTGTGACCTTAAAAAAACCCCACAACACAAAACACATCCACAAAACACCAAAAAGCCCACAAACAAATTTGAGCCAACACTGAGTCTTTGTTCCATAACGTATTTTTAAGAGCCAGAAAAACTACAACTTGTCACTGAAATCTGTAGCAGAAAGATAACGGCTCTAGGAAAAGTAAGCGTGGTTCTTCTGAAAAAGACCTTTGTGTGAAAATAGTTTTATGTATACTTTCTTTACATTACAGTTCCAGTTCCAGACACTGCCAACACACTATAGGAAATAAGCAAATTTTACTATTACTGTCTTATCTTTGTCCAGCATAATACATTTTCATTTTCAATAATCTTTCTTCCACTTCAAATCGCTCACTGCAACACTTCAGAGAAGCAAGCTCTGTGTAACAGGTTTTCTCAGCATCTTTACATAAAACCAACTTTCATAAACTTCAAGCGAGTCCTTCTTAATAAAAACATACAATTGACTTTACTGGACCAGAACTATCAAGATGCAGACCTTGGGACTCTCCCACTAACTCTCAATTTGGAGAGCCATTATTAAGTTATTCAGTAGCTGCAGTTCAATTGTTTGGGTTCTGGACAATAATTTTTTTTTTTTATTATTTTTTTTTATTTTTGGTCATCGCCACTTGTCCAGGTGCCTTAGAAAATGTGGAAGGAACATGCCTGCAAAGCCCAAACCTTCCCATATACTGATTCCGTCTTACAAAGATACCTCCACCATTATTCCCCCTAAGGAAACAAAAGTCAATTTGCATTTCTCCTGAAGAAGGCCATGCTGTGGCCACGTTGTAAAGTCAGTAATTATTGGTGCAAAGAGATGTAAATTGTAATTAAATGTTAACTGAGAGTGGTTTAACGGTTTATGAATGCAAGGCCAAAGTATCACTCTACAAAAAGTTTGGCTGCAGCAGAAGCTCCCAGCAATCCTATCCCTGCCTGCAGCCCCAGAGCGCAGCACTTCTCAGTTCTTCTGGCACCACGCTGCGAGGAGGCTGCCAACACAGAACACTAGTTTGTTTATTTTCAAATACATCAGTTCTTTGATCCAGTTTACTGTGCAACCTCAAATAGCAAGGGAATGTTACGAACACTTCAAAACCAGTAATGCTGCTGAACACTTTGCATCCTGAATTCAAAGGATAGAACTCTCCTTTTCTGCTTACGTTAGCTTAAAAGGCCTTGAGACATGCCTTGGAAAAGCATGACAGGCTACCTAATCAGCCAGTCAGGACTGATTTGGAACTGTCAGCAGCAATACACTACTGACTATGTATTTTGCTGTCAAAACAAGGAATACAAATGGTCCACCTTATCAACACAAACGGCATGCTGATTTTTGCTTGCAATCCATTTACGGATGTCAGTTGATATTCACTAATCTTTCCCGTATTTTAGTGGCTTCCGACCACATGAATTTTTTCTCACAGATAGTACACAAATAAACAGTATTCAGATAACTTTTTGCTATATTTAATAAGTGACACAAAACAAACATAAACCAGTATAACAACATGCTTCTTAGACCACTCATATAGTGGATAATAAAACACCCGAAGTCTGCTTTTCAGAAGAGGCTGCTGTATTCTTGTAGGCTTCATTTTAAAAACTAAGAAGTTTTACCACATGTGGGAGATTTTAAACACCCAGACGTTTTACAAACTTCATATGCAGGTTATATAGTCTTGCTTATCCAGGAAAGCAAAACCTAGCGAGCAAATCAAACGGGAAAAGACAAAGGTGGACAGCAGAGAAGACAGTTCCTTTACTGTCCTCTGTAGATTCGGAAATTCAGCGGAAAGAAAGCTTAGCTGGACTGTTACTTGTCCTAATTGTGTTTTGGGAAAACTACTGCTTATTATACCTCTTTCCTGCTGGACAACCTTCTTCTACCTCTTGCCTGCCTGAGAGGGTAAGAGGAGTTAGCTGCATAATTTGAAGACAATTTGTAAACGGCTGTCTTCTCAGTACATATCTACACGTAAAAGTTTCAGCTATTTAGGTAGGCCATTTAATTAAGTTGCTTTAAAAATGACTGAAATAAGCCAGCACAGCTGTATTTCCATTAGAGTTTGGGAGACCCCTACAAGCATTTGTGTTTAAAACAATTCTATACTGACCAATGAATTAACCCAGCTGAGACCTGTGTAGAACGTGCACCAAATTTCCCCATACAGCGGAAACCTTCATGCAGAACTACTGATGCGGCACAGCCAAGAGCATGAACTCCCCTGACAGCTCAAGGAACAGCCGAGCGGCTGTGGCGGCTGCTGCTTGTGCAGAAGAGCATGGACCAATGGACAGAGCATGACTAAACCAGGCAAAGGCAGTGGTGAAGAGGGGCTTCACAAGGGGAGGAGATTTATTCACAGGAAAAGAGCTGGCACTGACTCACTGGAAGGAAGGGAGGGACAGTGAAGGGCAGGCTGAGGGGAGGAGGTGTTGGGAAGTGTCAGCAGGCTCAGCCCTCAGCAAGCCTTTGCCCCTTAACAGAACTGCTGCAAGTATCGATGCACTGCCTGTGTTCTCCCCTCAAATCTATAGCTCATTTACCTTCTGATTTATGTAATATTACATTTGTCATAAGGTTTTCCTCTATCATGCAAAAGTAGGTATCCTACTAATATGCACCTTCCCATGGCATATTCTTAGCAGTGAAGTACCCATTCACATATTTTGTTGTGACAACGTACATCTTTCATCAAAAATAGCCTTCTTAAACAGATTTACCTTCTCAACATGTTTTCTTTTTCAATCTGAACCTATGATTCCAAAATATTTAATTATGGTTTCACCAGTCATGTAAATCCTGTTACAAACTGTAGGATGCAAAGCTCCTTAAAGTATGCTTTCTGAATACAAGAGAAAAAAGACCTTTTCATAATGCTTTTCTATACAGCTGTGAATGTCATAGTAGCACCAACCTCAGCTTTCACGTAGTCTTTAACACGCCTTTATTGTAAACAAAAATCTGGCCAATAAATTCAGGGTAAGAACTAGGGCAGACTGTCTGGTAAACGAACACACAGTAATGCTGAGAACAACAGATGCCTGGAAGGGACTGTCAGACTTGATTGCATTAAAACAGCTTAAGAAAAAAAGAAAAAAGAATGAAGCTGCTATGCTCAAGAAATAATTCTTCCTAATCTGGAAGAGCTTCAATGTAATTTTCCTAATGCCATTAAAAAAATTCTCTGCATTAAAGAACCGTATTACTTACCTCTGCCCTTTTAAGCATTTCCCATTTATTTAGAATTTTCATTGCATAAATGCGCTCTGTACACTTCATTTTAACAACTGCAACCTGAAATAATAAGATATCTTTATTTAACAAGAGCACGATCAGAGAAATAAAATACTTAAACAGCTTAATAATCACATGAAAGCACGGTCAGAGAAATACAATTTTCAAATAGCTTAATGTTCACAAATTAACAAAGTGAGTTACTAAGGAGCCATCAGTGATCAACTCTCACCATTGATAAACTACACTGTGAGTCTTTGCTCCTTCTATATTCCTCCTACATTACTCCTATGTGCTTGATGCACAGCACACCATGTGTGGTCAAGTGCTCACGCTCAAGTACACGGGGGATAAGGGAAGAGCACGAAGCTTTTCATATGAAGGTGCACAGTGAAGCTGCATTGTTTGCCAAGAACAAGCGAGGCTTGCAGGCCATGCCTTCAGCCAAAGAGGCAAAATTTAACAGGGCAGCCTGAGCAAGCAAGAAAGGCCGCTGTCAATAGAAATATACATTTGACTGATTTGTTTTCACATTTCAGGTTTCAGAAACTTGAAAGATATTTGCAAATTAACATGCCTTTGTGTACTGTATGCAGATATTTAAAAAGAAACAGAAACAGTATTCATTTACGTATTCACCATTTTGCTTGAAGCATTTTACTATGCATCCTGTGTATTAGACTTGCTTAGACTGGTCTAGTGTGAACAGTAGCTGCGCACATAGTTGTACAGTGGAAGAAAAACCAGAAGAATACAGAAACTTCAAAGCTGAGGAATGCAAAGACTTTATTTTGGCCAAGATTTGTATTATCAAAGACTAAAACTAATTCTTCTTGTAGTAAAACCATCCTTTCCACAAAATTCTTTCAGCTGGCAAAAGAAAAGCAGGCATCACGACTAAGACAGCAACATTTTCACAGGACTATACATGGACTGCTTGAGTATTTCTGCTGCTTCTCAGCTCATCCCGATTTCAGCAGTAGAAAACCAACCAGCTTTCATTGCTTCCAACAGAGCTCTGAATAGCAATGGGCACAGTAACAGGAATCACATTAGCTTGCCTCTTCTGTTGCTTAAAAACCCTTATCTATAAGGCGGATTCAGGAGCTACAGCAGCTCTACAGAGATGCTGAGTATAAAACAAGGTTGGAGTAGTGTGTCAAGCAGATACTCGAAGTCAGAAGTCCTGAGGAGGGAAGAGGAAAACATAAAACCTCCCTGCACCTTACCAGTGAAGGAGCTCCAGGGCCAACTGCTCGTCCACAGGAATGGGATACGCACACTGAGACAGACACCTCCCTGCAGATGCATCCCTGCGCCTTCCTGCGCGAAGCTCCTCTCCCCCGGTCACACCTAGCCCGTACCTGCACACAAAGCCCCGTCACAGAAACACAGCTTAAGAAAAGGGCAAGCAGGTACCCATCACAGGAAAGGCACGGGAACCTGGCTCTGAACGCAGCTGGGAAAGACACATCTCTAAGGAGAAGCTGCTGTAAGCGACGTAGAATGTCCACAGCTACATTGCACGCCGGTGCCTCCTGGCCTGCAAACACCTCCGCAGACACTGCTCATGCCGTGGGCGAAGGAGGAAGGAGTACGACAAGAAAGTCTCAACCAAACGCACGCGGTTCCTTGGCACGCACAAAACCGTTCAGCCCTGACCTTCAGTAACAGCCTCGAACGTTCAGCCTTGCTCCTGGCCTCATCGCGGCACGGCAGTGCACAGCCACTGTAACCACCTCTCTCCACGCACCGAATGGAATCATTACCCCGACACAGCTGAAGGCACACCGGAAGTCAAACCAAACACTATAAGCTTTGAGCAACTGCAAGATGCTGCCATTACCCGCTATACGGGTATATATATTTATATATATATATAACCTGATGACTCGGGAAACGCCCCCGTCCCCGCTGAAGGGACAGGCCCAACGGAGCGCAGCCACCTGCCGCAGACGAACACAGGCTCCGGGGCAGAAGCCATTTGCCAGCGTAGCTCCGCGAGCCCTGAAGCGGCAACGTTCAAGTTTCACTGCACCACAACGCTGGAGCTGCTTGGCCGTTTAAGTCCAAAGGTAGCGCAGGAATGGGAACCCACATGCGCGTCCCGCGCGCTTCCTCTAAGGGCATCACTGCCTGAAAGCACTGCAGGACGGCAGAAGGTGGAAGCGTGCTCAGCGGCTGCGGAGTGATGCGAGCCTGGCATTGCCGAGGACGTGCACAGCTGAGGAGCTGTGCAAACGTTAGGATAAAGCACTAAATGAGGACAGGCCTGGAAAAAGAAAAAAGGGAAGCCAAATCTGCAGGACCTATTTAGCAACTCCCCAGTTGCTATCTATATTACTGCTATTTGTTTTCAACTGAAAGGACTGCTTTAAAAAGCCCAATTGAAACTTTCTGGAGGAAGATAATTGTCTTCTGTGGAAGAAAAAGTAGAATTAATAAAAGGAAAGTTGACTTCTATTTTCAGATTAAGTGGTTATCAAGTTATGGCACCAGTCAACACACTGCTGCTTCAGTTGTAAGGGTAACAGCAGGATAGTTCTTGTGCCAGCAGAAAAATTCACGCAACCATACAGCAAAACAGGCAATCCTCCAAGATTTTTATCTTTGAAAAGAAACTTGAAAGGTGCAGAAAATGCCTCACAGAAGTAACAGAATTTTGGCCTGACTAGGCCAATCCATTCAAATCATTAGGATTTTTTTTTTAAGAAAACAAACAGAAAGGCAAACCCTAAACCTCATTGATGCCTGAACTGAAACAGGTAAGCACAAACTAAATAATGCCTTGATAAACTCAGTACTATTATAAGCAAGAATATTGTTGTAATATTGCATGAAAATCCTACACGCTTTGTTCCATAACCTCAGCATTGCTTTGGCTGCTTCTGAGATACTATGGTATAATTATTTTTTCTTACTTTTGTATGAATTCCTCTTTCTCTGGCATACCTCAAATTCGATTACAATAACCACACTGGCCACTTTGCGATATCAAACAGAAACCTCTTACATGGCAATTGTGCTAACCATGCAAGACGTCCGGTTTTTTCATATTGATGGGTCCTATATCACATACCAATCCACCACATCTACTAGCATAAGAAAAAAAAAATACTCCTTTGGTGTTCAGAGGTATTCCAAAGGACACAGATTTGCACACTGTTGCAAATGGCTACTTTAAGAACAAAAGCATTGTTTCTATCTTCAAAGTTCAAACGTCTACTGGTTGAACAACTGCCCACGCTATGCACAGACTGTAAAAGGCAAGGATTTAATTTTGGTGCTCACTCTTCATTTCCAAGGCTATTACAACTTGCACTGTAATAGAAGTTAAAAAAAAAAAAAGAACGTTAAGAATAATGAAATTTAAAAAAAGGCACAAGCAGGGGTATCAAATAGCTTCTGAAGAATGAGATTTAATAACCTAAAATATTCCAGGCCTGGACGAGATAACAGCTATGACAGGCGTACAAAACCACAAACGTCACCGTGAAGATGAACAAAGAACAATCTTTTGCTGTTTCTCATAACAAAGAAATTGAAAAGCATCAAATAAAATAGAAGGTAGCCAGATTAAGGGAGTATTACTGTCACACAACAGTTATGAAACTCAGCCACAGGCTGCTGTGGACACCTAAGTATTCGGAAGGTATTTCAGTACATCCTTAATACCTGAGCAACACACACAGCACAAGTCTCAGTGACTACTGACCACTGACTTACAGGTGTGGTTAGGGAACACTGAACCCTCAGCTGCTGGAAGCTGCAAGGATCCAGCTCTGCTCAGTCCTTGGATTCTTTTCCTACACCTCTCTACCTGGCCAAAGGGATGGGACGTGGGCTAACCAACCCACGCATCTTTGACCCAGAACAACTATCTTTGATACCTGTGCCAAATTAAGAAACTTCAAACTTATCCAACTCACATCTCATTATGCTAGGCTGGAACAGAGAGTGAGGGGTTCCAAATACTCAACAACCACAGAGTGGATTGGTAAGAGAGACTTAGGTGATTCTATTTTACCAAGTCTTTAAACACTGACAAGGAAAAATTCCAGATGGAGGGGTTCCCCCGCCACTGCAGTCCCCTTCCAGGGCAGCCCGTATGGGTCTAAGCTGCCACCAGCTGGTTTGATTACCATCACTGTGATTTGTCATGCTCAAGATCCACAGCAACAGGGAGCTAATAAGCATCAAGTAAGGACCTCAGAAAGCCTAATGAATCCTAGTGCCTAAACTTCAACCAACATTAGACATTATTTATGTCAAAAAAAAGTATGAGCACTGGGGCTAAAGCATAAGTGAGAGCCAGCTGTGGTAACCACACGTCACAACACCCTATTAGAGTTGTATTACTTCTGCATCTATTTTCTTCCTGTACTTTTTGCCTCAAAGCTCTGTTTCACTCCTAGTGCAATATAATGAAAAAAACCCCAATATAGCTAAAATAACGTTCTTAGACTTTGACAAGAGCTAGGATTTTGCTTCTTGAATTGTTTCACAGAAGTATTGTGCTGCATTTTGACCTTCAAAACCCACCTGATATTGACATTTAGGGCGGCAATGTGCAAAGCCATCCTAGGCCAAGTTCCACTTTTCCTGGTGCCCTGATGAACCCTACAGGGTGGGAATCTGAGCCAAATCAGCCTCTATAAACACGACAGAACCTCCCACCACTGCACTCTGCCCTTTGAGTGACATGCTCAGCACCACTAGGCAACATCAAGTTACGAATTTTCTTTTATGTAAATGATAAGTATGGCATAAGACAGTGCAGAAATCATTTAAATGTAAGACTGGATTACCAGAAAACAATTAAAATTGTTAAATAAAAGACTTATTGGAAACCATGCTGGCATTAATTTCAAAGCAAAGATAAAAAAGCTAACCAGGACACTATTCATGCTCATGGCATGTTAAACTTTCAGGTAAAACTTATCCTCAAGGACTGGACTTTCAGGAATAAGGTGAAACTCCAATGCCAAAAGTTCTTAGCTGAAAAGAAGAGGAACGGACATACAGATTATAATCCTCATGCAATCAGCTCATAACAGCAGGTAGTTAAGAAAAAGACAAACAGAACCCTGGAATTCACAGGCAGATACACAACACCAGGGAGGGGTAAACATTACTGCCTTTTAGAAATAGAAACTCACTGTAAACTCCCCACACAGCCACACCTCAGAGAAATAAACTTTATCTGGAGCAGGTGTGAAGGAGGACTATTGAGATGATCAAGGAACTAAAGAGCCTCTCACACTACTGTGGGAACAGAAAAAGCTTTATTCAAAAACAAAAAAAAAGGTAAAAAGGTAAAAGAGTGGGTACCTACAAATCAAAGTGGAAGGAAGGACATTAGTAACAAGGATGATAAAAGATCTGCTTAGACCAATTGACAATAAAATTACATGGACAAAATAGTGTAAAATTACCATGAATTAACCTCTGGCAGGAACTTGGAACAGCTTTAGACATTTGAGCAGAGGTTTTAGACAAGCCTTTCAACCAGGAGAAGACACAAAATGTCATTTCAGTTGTAAACAATTTATCCGTAATGTCCTACTACCAGATTAATAATTGAATATTACAGTCATTTCCCTCAGTTAAAGCTTGTATATGCCACTTTTACTCTACTATTTCTGTCTTATGCTATTGATATCTTGAACACTAGCCTCTGAAAAAACACTGCAGGAACTGCTTTATTCTCCCTATACTCTTGGGTATGAAAAGTCTTTGATATATAACTCATTAGTTAACAGTTTTAATACTCCATCTTTGAGAAAAACTGGTCTGCACTGCTCTACCTTTTTTTTTGATGTCTATTTGAAATGGACAACCACAGTGTCTTTTGGTAGGGTTCATATACCATGGCACAACTTTCCAATGCAAAATCACTGTTTTGAACACACGGTATGGATCTCCACGTTGCTCAAATAAGAAATCACCTACAAGTGCCAGCAGGAAAGGTTCTGCAAAAGACGGCTAAAGGTCCCGAGTAACACCAAAGCTGTTCCTCCGCACGCGGGGGGATCGCAGAGCCAACCAGGTGGGCTGGCAGTGGCACTGCCATGAACCGAGCCCCCCCAGCTCCCTGCAACCCGCCTGTCCCCATAGTGACTTGGGGCTGGGGAGGACCGAGATAGCAACCGGCTCTTTCAAAGCATTCCTAAAAAAGAAGCAGCTTCTTTCTCCGGCCATTTCCACTGCAGAAAATCGCTTGCTCTGACACTTTTTTTGTGAAGAGCAGACTGTGGAAAAGCAAAGCTAATTCAATATTTCTTCTGCATCATACTCTGAACGCTTTGACTCTTTGAACAGCTGGATGAAAAGTGTCATACATTGTGTGCAATACTTAGGAATTCAGTTAATCTGCAGTGTAGGAAGGCACAGTCCCTGCTGGGTACCTGAAACCAATCACCAAAGCTTCTGAATCGGTGAGACAGCCTTAATTGCAGTCTCTAGGCTCACTGTGCCCCAGGTTAATTTCTAGAAGTACATAAAAACGTTAAAGTCGGTACCCTACAGCTGCGATGACAAGGTGGAGAAGGCACAAAGAGCTCACCGTCACATCGCCAAGCACAACTGGCCGCAGGAAGCCTGGGTTTTCCATATGCCCTTTGAGTTTCACTGCACCCTTAGCCAGTACATCTCTCATTAGGAACTGCATAGTTTATCAGAAACTTGCGGTACACAGGGGATCAATCTTGTGCTCTCAACCATTATTTATTTTCTTCTGGAAACAGATTTTTACATCTGTTGATTCCAGCTAAGACTCTGACTAAGCACCCTGAGTCAAGGTGACATGTCCTATTACTAAACACTACACAGATCAAGTCTGTACACAACAGCATTTATATGAAAAGATATTTCTAATCCATCCAGAGCAGTAATGCTTAGGTGGGGCACATTAAGACTTTTAGTTATTTTTGTGCTAAGCAAGACCAAGCAGTTCCACCCTTCCGCTGCAACCACAGTAAGCGTTGCTCATTCAAGAAATCCTT
>Ga0181612_125517_pt1 | contig 13604 bp, 6 predicted proteins | sample HoacroProtozoa21_FD_119630 | JGI IMG/M metagenome (GOLD analysis project Ga0181612, IMG submission 119630) | Hoatzin crop microbial communities from Cojedes, Venezuel. Combined Assembly of Gp0051906, Gp0051904, Gp0051908 | reverse complement strand
CAGTAAAGTTATTATGAGAGTTTTAATAAGAAATATGAGGCAGCTGGAGCTGGTGCATTCTGCTGTTCTTGGTTTTGTTGTGGCTGGTATTCCTCATACAACAAACAAGCACTGTTAGAAATATCCTCCTCTTAAAATTTTAATAGAATTTAATCCATAAATACTTCTCTAAATACCTCTGATATACTAGTCATAATGGAATATATTCACTGCAAGAGTCATAAAATAGATGAGGCAGTGAAAATATTTAGGGAATGTTAGAACTAATAATGATAATGATGCTGCTAGAACAGTTGGAGCACAGCACACAAAGACACAGCAAGATGTTGTACTAAGCTCCATGCACTCTATGCAGAATCAGTGGTAATCCAGGACTGTATAACTGGTATTACAGGCTGCACTGGAGTTGGTGTCTACCTCTGGGATTGGTTTGTGTTAGCAGAGCCAAAAATAACATAAATGTTCGTTTGATGTTTATAGTACTTCCTCCTTCTCAGCATTCATTCTCTTTTCTGTCTCTTTACAGTGCTTAGACTGAAACTTTTTGGGTTTTTTATTGTCATCTTCTACAGTCTTTAGCTTCAGTTTGTGAAAGAAAGAAGGTTCATTTTTTTCTGTTCCATTTGGAGGTGCAGTACTCGGTAGATCAGGGGTGTTATACCACATCATGTCTGAATATATCACCCAGAGCTGCAGAGCTCCGCTGCTGACTCACCTGGCTGTTAGGTGTTAGGTGCTTTTACAGAAAGGCAGACTTAATATGCTGACTACATTTGGCAGTTAATCCAGAAATAGAAACACATTTAAGTTTCTGAGTTCACGAGAACTGAAGAATACAGAAAAATCCAAATGGAATAAACTCTTGGCATGAAAGAAACAAAACAGGGATTCAGGAGTATATATTTTTTTTAATTCATAGTAGGCCATTACAGATGATTGCGTGTATGTTGCATTCATGAGTGTGCATTCGTGTGTGTATGTGTTAGGAGCCTAGTGCAATTGTCGCTGATTTAGGACACATTTTAGCTTGGAATAACTCCAGAAGAAGAATTATTTAGCTGAGCTTTATTATTGCTTATTGATAATAGTAACATTAATAAAATTAGCAGCAAGATCAGTTATGCTGCATTATGGAAAATGGTTGAAGAACCTAAATAGAGTAAATCATAATTACAATATTTTCATTAAAAATGCAGAACTACAAAAAGGTGTTTGCTGTGAATTAGGTGTCTCCCTAGCCCAGCGTGGATGTCTTCCAAAATCACCATACCTAATCTGCCTCAGGTACCCGTAGTTACTTTAAGCTCAAAATCGTCTGTGCATCTGCTGTGAAGGCTTTGTTTAGCTATGTAGAAATAAATTATACATTTGATGATGCATAATTAACTAATGGTGACCCATACTTCAGAAGATTATCAGTGCTAATATTGTCATAAATAACTGATAATCTGACAAATAATACAGTAAAAAGTTGATTAGTGCACATCACTATATGCCTCAGGAAGAGAATAGTGTGTTTCAAAGACCTCTTTTTTTCAACCCTGATTGATGATTCCCTTTGAGCTTAATAACAGTTCAAAACTGGGATCAAAAATTGTATCCTTGCTAATGTCTTGAAGTTATTGAGCTATTGTGTGGAGTATTATAACTACTCTAAAGCAGTGATTTGCTATGGGTTTGCTGCTTTTTGGGGTGTTTTTTTTTTGGTGTCACTGGCTTTTTTCATCCGTGCCGCATGACAAAATGCTTTGGAGAACTAAACTAATAAATTACAGCGTTTAATATAACAGCGATTCAAAGAAATTGAGAGATTCTGGCAAGGGAGGCAATGTACATGTTCAGAAGAGAACTGGAAATAAATGAAAAGTCAGTGAAGAAGAGGGAAGCAGGGAAATGCTAATCTAACTAATAAAGCAAATTAAAGTGAAACATGAAAACACACAGAGGCAAGCAAAACCTAACTACAGAATACACATTTTCCAGATTAAAGTGGTGGTATTTTGTATTTCTTTGCCTTCCACTCTCAGAAGTAACTATATTTACGTAAGTTTCTGTTCTAATTATTTAAAATACGTAAAACTATTGGGTTTCATTTTGAGTTGAATGGATGTGTCCATTCTTTTGCTGCCTAGGGCCTGCTTCTGCACCTATTGCAATCATGGATAAAATTCTTGAATAGCAAATCTTGGTGTGGGATTAAAACTTGGAAAAAGAGTACTAAATAGAGGTAAAATTAATATCATAAATGAGTTAATATTTTTAGCACTTATTCATCTGTAATGGGAAAGGGGAGAAAGGCTTCAGTGTAAGAAAAGAAATAAAATGAACCAAAAGAAAAGCAATTTATCTTGTGTTTCTTACAAAATTTTTCCCCTTCTTCCTTAAAAACACTCCAAAGACTGGAATTTACTTTGTCTTGACCAAGAATGAGTCTAAAAGCACATTTGTTTTTGTGGGATAGAAAGTACTTAGGTCCTTGGTCAGTGGACAGGCTAGAGCCTGTGCTGGGCTCAGAGGGCAAGTAGCATAGCACAGGTGTGTATGCAGATATGTGTATATATACTTATGTATGTGTATGTGTATGTGCTTGTGCATATACGAGTGTGCATATATATATCTATGATGATACCATCTCCCTGTCCAAGCAGGATGTCTCTCACCTGCTGGGAGAAGTCCCTTGCCTGTGTTACCGTCCCTCTTAAGTGTGTCTGGGGTTGCCAAGGGGAGTGCTAGGTGACAGGGACCAAAGCTGTACTAGCAAAAGTGCTGACAATTAATATAGATTATGAGAATCCACTACTTGTCTCTGCCCTCCCTCTGTTTTATCCAGTCATTTAAGTGTAGTCCTTGAGGTCACCTTTCTCCTGCACAGGAAAATGGTGAGTCACAGGGACTTTCCCAGTTGCTAATCAGCACACTGGAAGACTACACTGCCTCAGAAAAGGAGACTAAACAGCAGAGGATCATCTGAGAGACAACGTTCAAGGCATCTCTCAGTCAGCTTTCTCTCTGGTGGCTCATCAGGGGGCAGTGAAGCATACCTGAGAGTAATTTACAGCGACACCTCAAAGATGTTCTGGAAGGCCATGACAAGGACACTATCGCATATACCAGCTAGACTTCCATGAAGTGAAAGATCATGGCAGTTATGGCTACAGCCTCTCCTCTGCAGCACAAGTACCACAGCTTGTGCAGGTTGTGGTGGCTATGTATGCCCTTATGGTGGTGGTATGAAGAGGAGGATGAAAGGAGGAAGAAGGTGGTAATCAGACATTTGGGGAGGCACAGATGTAATTCTAGCAGGAAAAAAGTATTTAGTTTTGCTCTACACAATGTTATTGTACATTCTGATTATATCTGTGAAAAGACTTTTTTTTCTTTTTGGCTTCATCATTGAACTGAAAAATTGGTCAGAGAAATAGTCCAGTGGTGACCTGTTGTTTAAGGGTTATTAAGATAGTTTTTACTATTCATTAGTTGTGTCAGACACAACATGATTTTAAATGAAAAAATAAAACATTCAGCATAGCAAGCTTTTTAGCAAAACTCTTTCATTAAAGAGTAACTTTTCATTCTGAAGTTTTAAATTTGAGGTGAAATAATTTGATGTAATTTATTTAAGTTGATAAATCCTTTCTCTTAAAAGTACAATTTCTGACAAATTTTGTAAAAAAAAAATCATACATTTGGACTTAAGGATGATTATGACATGCCAGTGAAGCCTAACAAAGTTACATGGCCTGTAGGCACTCAAAGTAATGGATATAGTGAGAAAGCTATTACCAAAGTTAATTTGATTCTGGTACATTAAAAATAGACTTTTGTGCAGATTTCAAGTGCCATTCCACTTCCTACCCTGTGCAGTGTGTGGCTACTGAACCCTGCTACATGCAGATGCAGAAGAGTGGCTGCTTGCAGTTTTACTTCTGCTGTGTCTTGAAGTAAGGAATGAGTTTGAGCTTGGGCTTAACAAGGGCTAAAATTTGCTCTTTCAAGCAATTTGTTAAAGTGGTTTATTATTCCTGGCAGGTAATAATACGTAACTAGTATCTGAATAATACAAATATTGGCTATTTTTATAAAAAATAAAAAAGTGTTTTCCGGTATATCTAGAGAAATTTTAATTAAAATATTTTGCTCATGATAACAGAAGGAGATTTGTAAAATTATCTTCCCCCCAGGTATCCAGCTTGAAAAACAGTTCCTCTCCCAGAGAAAGTATTATATATGATTTTGTCCAATGAGTGGAAAGCTTAAATTTGTTTCTTTTCCTTAGACATGTGATAAAAGAGGTTGAAAATTCTGAAAAGCCTGAGGGGAGAATGAGTATTTTTTCTTAACTTGCATTCCATTCTATATTATAAAAGGCTTCTGGGTCCATTTATATTAAATTACTTAGAGTAAATTTTTCCTTTTCTCAGTCTTTGATAGCTCATATGTAAGCAGAACATATGCATGCAAAGGTTGACAGTAGTGGTTTATTAATTCTTTCATGCAGGCAGAGTGTTCATGACAATTAAAGATAATTCAGCACTCAAATATGAACAAAGGAAATGTTAATATGTCTGTCAAAAACTCAATTCAAAGATATATAAAGGAAAAAAATGAAATAATGAAGTAATTTCCAACAACTTTAAAAATATACTACAAAATTTGTAATACCCATGCCAGACAGTGCCTGTCAACTTTCCTTTTTAAACCCTTCTCTCATGATTTTTACTTCATGGTGAAAATTCACTGGAGCTGAATATTTGATTTTGAGGAGCTTAATTGGGAAAAGATATTGCTTATTGCTGGATAAATTTTCAGAAAAAAACCGACACTGCTGAGATTGATGCTTCTGTTTACAGCCACAAAATTTTGAACAATATTGAATTTTTGAGTTTTGTGTGACTCAGATACATGGAGAAGTGTAGGGTGTTTCTTCTGTTTTCTTTCGGTAATAATGCAACTATTGACGCATTCTAAAGGTCATAATTTTTCACTTTTACAAGTGTGTGTATATCAAACCGGAGGGTTGCACAGCTCAAAACTGAGTGTAATTGCCATGCCTTGCACTGTGAACACCAAATAGTCATGAAAGTGTAATCTCTCTCTGTAGTAGTGCAAAATGGCCAAAATGAGTGTAATGGCTCTTCTGTTTCACTGTTTTTCCGGAGTAAGACATGGAGTTCTGAAACATTTTATGTTTTAACAAGCCATCAAAAAAATGGAAGTGAAAAACCCCTAAGTAATGCACAAGGACTACATAACAAAAAAAAACAGACAGCAAGGTCAGCAAACTAAGCCTTGTTCAATGGAGATGGATCTCATCATCTAATATCAGATGTTTACAGAAACACCTGCATTTCAAGGAAATAGCCTTACCCTCCCCTTATAGTGTAGACTATGGGGAGAAACAGACACTGAAAATACAGTTTCTCATGTCTTTTTATAAATCTACACTAGGAAATAATGAATGGCATCTAGAAATACCTATTTCTCTTCACTGTCAGGGGAGCCTAGACCACTAATTCAGATGTCAACTCCTGATTTGTAAATGCCTGCAGTTACTCAGATGTATTTCACTTAGTTTCACTTCTAAGTGGGATTTTCATTTTCCTGGAGAACTTTCTGTGATTATCTTCAGTTGTAAGGATCTGAACCAGAGAATATTAAGATGGCTTCCAAGCTTTATGAAGGCTCATTTAGGATTAGAAGCTAAGTTACATCAGGAACTGTGGATGATCATTGTGTATTATATGTCCTACCCTCAAATCAAGAAGTTTACTGAGGTGTATGAAAAGTGTGTATTTTCTCATCACCTCAGTGAGTTATATAACTTGTTTGAAAATCTCCCTAATCCTGAGCCTACTGTCTGCCTTGCAGGCAGAATTTGAGCTGACCACCAAAAAGTCAGCTCCAACAGCAGCTCCTTCTCAGCTTTCAGTGTGAAGAAAACGCCCAGGATGTTCCTAACCCTGAAGTTTCTGACTGCAGAGAGCCTGATGCGATAGGTAGCAACGAGACAGAGCCACTCCTCAGCTGATCTGTACAAGCCTGCCACCACTTTAATCCTTCCAGTTTGGGAAGCTCAAGGTACGTGCACAGTTCCCCTTCTCTGAAATGCATCAAGCTCCTGGGTCTGTAACATATATATGTATGTATGTGTTCCCCAGTGTTATTTATGCCACTAATTGAAGATTATATACAGATAACCTTCTAAGTTTTTTGTTTTGTTTTGTTTTGACGTGATGTTTTTCCTCTATCTCCCTCTCCCCACCAAGAGAACAGAGTTTCAGAGATTTCCTTTGATGAGTTCAAATCATTATGCTTTCTAAATCTGTTCTTATGCGATGATTAGCAGAAGCTAATTTGCTTGGTTGGTTTTCATTTCTTGCTTGGGTGTGCCTTGTGCTCTTGTGTTTTCCCAGGCTCAGTTATGCAACACTGCAAAGGCAGATTAGTGATGGACAAGGGCATGGTTACTCTGTATTAAGCAATAGCTAGCTATATGTTATTTGTCAAGATTCCTGTTAAGACATGTAGCTCAGCTTTCATTTTGAAAAGATATGAACACGTTTCTAGTGATAGCATGGGTTACTGTTGATCAACAATTTTAAATGAAAAAAATATGTTATTCAAAAATGCACTTCGATCAATAGATTTGATTTTTATTGTTTTCACTGAAATTGAATGGAGTCCAAGTTCCCTACAAACTTGATTTTACTGTATTTCTAGTAATTTTAAGTAACAAAATAAAACTGCAAATGAAAACTACTCCAGATTTTCCACACATCTAAGTGATCTGAGACATTCTTACTATCTCCAAAATTATTGTCTTCACATTTTTGTTAATTTTACATCATATTTTAAAAACACACAGGATTTAGAAAAAAAACACCACGACTCCCAAAACCCCCACACTAGGATTTTATCCTGCTAAATGAATCTCAGCGTAAGCTCACTAAAATCACGATTTCTCCTGAGGTTAACGAGAATGGAAGGTGTTATGAGTATTAGATGCACAATAGCATTAATGAGAAAAATAGTAGCTACAATGATAACTACCTGACTTGGGTAAAGACCAAGAAATTAGCACAGAAAATTTACCTGACTCTGGTATGTTAACCAACGTCTTTAGATCTACTTTTCACTTTTATGTTTTTTTGCTGGCATTTGTTTTGATACAGTATGTTTTAGAATGGAGTCTTCTAAGATTTCTTATGGCCCCTACAACCCAGAAACTTAATTTGACTGTTGAATGAGCATAATAGGTCAGAATGATATGGTTGCAGCTATTACAGATGCCCAAACAACTGAGTAAATACATTGGCATAGCAATGTTTCTGTAGTGCAAGCCACAAAAGGAATGTGCTTCTGACTCAGATGAAAGGCAACATGTTCACTGCAAAGACTGGAGAAGTGTGGAGGCAATGCACCTTAGCCTGTAAACACGGTTCACAGTCACAGAGCCGTGAATCCCTGGAAGCTCCACTGGCTGTGGAAGCTCCAGCAGGGATCTGTCAGGTCCCCCCCAACTCTCCAAGCTGGGGATCAGGGAAGAGTAAATTATGATCTTTTACATCATGTCATTAATGGGTCTAAAGCATAAAACCTCTGAGTGATAAAGATCAGTGACACACAGCCTTTCCGGCTGGGTAAGCGGTATCCCTGTGTTTAGTGGGGAAGGAGGCCTTTTTGCTGCCCTGCAAGATCTGATCAACTATGCAGAGCTACAAAATGAGCATGATGAGCAAAGAAGAGGGGCTTCAGAAAGGTAATAACTGGAAATGGACCTACTTTTTTTTGTGAAGCCCACAGGCCGGATACCAAAAGTACTTTGCCCACTGAGTGACCACTGGAAAGCAGCTACCAGGAGCCCACTAGAGAGCTGCTGGTGAGAGGGAGGCAAGTGAAAACCATTGGATTGGTTTTTTACTTTGTTGGGTCTCGAGCATTTCCTATCACTCCTCCTGTGGAAATAAACTTCAAGGGCACCTTTACGCTGTCACAAACAGTGTTTGGAGGAGAAAGGAGAACAGGTGCCATAACTCATACATGTGCTTCTCCTTGAGCAGCTCTAAGTAGATGGCAGTTCCCAGAGGCCTTTTTTCCCTGTTTTTCTTTCCCTGTGTTTGGCAACGCCGACTTATCTGATCATCTTATGCTGACATCAATGACAGTCTCATATTTCATTCGAACATGTTTTTACTGTCTGTTTGAGAAAGGAAGGGCAATCTGAAATGATGAGTTTGACTGCATGGTCAATTCGTGTCATAATTTACATGTGGAAGTGCAATATTATTGCCATACTATCACGTCAATAAAGTTGTGTACTTTAATTAAGAGTCTGCAAGTTCCAATGTACCACAGAGAACAAAATCAGAAACGTAATTCGTTCCTGAAATGAGCTAAAGGCCTTACAGAGGCTATATGTCTTTTCATCCACATGTGTGCATGTCTTCTGTTTCTGCTTACTCATTAATTCACACAGGTCAATAACTTAGACTGGAAACTGAGCTATAACATTAGGGAATAACCTATACAAACATAGAGACAACACTGTAATTTAGGAAAGATGCACAAAAAATAGGCATGCTGTGTTTCCTGAGCACACGTGACACTCTGAAATATGCATACAGTCTAGACTGCACATCATATAAGAGCTCAGAAAAAGTATCTAATGCTTTCATTTCACTGTCTATCATGAGCTTTCAGCCTGTACAAGGTCATGGAGGCTTTTTTCTGCTACATAGACAGGAGTTTGAATTATAATTTTTTACTGGTAAAAAAAAAAAAAGACAAACCAAAAAACCCAAGTGATATTACGTTAGGATTATAAAGTTGTTACCTCAACTGGTCCATTCTGAAATAGTGATAGCATCAGACTGAGGGCTGGTATAAATGACACTATTTGTTGTCGTAAGCATATATGTTACAGATTATAATGGCAGATGAATAATAATTTTTTGTAGCTTCCAAAATTTATTTTCATGTATCAAAAAAATCTTACAATGTTTAAAGAGGTAAATAGTTCAGACAGAGATAAAACATAGTAAATATACATCATAATACACCAAAGTGCAAAATTCGTCATTCTTTGAGAATTAAGAAGTCTCAGAGGCCTTTCCATTTGTCCTTGACTTTGGTCAGGTATTTCAGTCACAGCTGTATGACTGGGCAATTACTCCATCAAATCCAGGCTGCTGTCAGAAGAGCTGCTTAGTGGAAAAGCTGACAGAAACCCAATTCATGGGTCTGCACTAGTGTGGCGAACTCAAACCACTGGAATTCAGATGGAGATATTCATAGGTTTCAAATGGATGGGAGGAAAAGGAATAATCCATAGCACTGAAAGATTTCTACAGCTGTGAAAAAATGTACTATCTGATAGATATTTTTTTTTTAAATATAAGCCCATATCTGCTGAGAGAACTAATGCATTTCCATGTTTGACACCCCACAAAAATGTTCTGTTAGGCTTTAAATTAAGAAGGAAATTGTACATTTTGATGTTCCTAACAGTCACTGAAAACCTTTGGACTGTTAATTTTTTCATCAGGAAACATGGACAGTAGGAAGCTGAGCTCCTCATTAAATTCTGCTAGCTAATTTATGACGCATCATTAAAAACTTAAAATCCACCATTTTTTCCAAGTATTTTTCCTTGTATTAATTATCTAATCACAACAGACTCAATTGATTAATATTCCTTGTAAAATGTTCTTCCAGCCTGTTGGAAATGTCCATCTGCTTAGAAAATTTGTCCTTATGATGGGAATTATTATGAGAAGGTCTATTTCTATGAAATGCTAGTAGAGTATTTAAAACAGCAGGTATATAAAGTTGTGGTGGAGAATGACAAAAAAAGCATGAAGCAAATGAGAAGATCTTTCCACTTTATTTGCATGCACCATATCTCTGAGACTCCATGTACAGTATAAATGTTTTTAATTAAACAAAATTTTAATTCTTTGTCAGAATTATCACATTTTAAAAACTAGCTTTTCCAGATGTTCCTAGATGTTTTTTTGATGATTCTGGTAGCCTGATGGTATGCTCTACAAAGTGTCTTGAGCTAAAAGCATGTGGTTAATTTAATTTAGTTAAAAGACTTGATAAAAATGTTGTATGATGGGTCATGAGAAATTCTGAATTTACCTCTGCCTCACAGGAACAATGTATTCATTAATCATTGATTTAAATATCTGTTTCAGAAAGTAAACAAACAAACTAACATTTTTGATAATATTGATATTCATGAGTGTGAGATTTTTTTTCACCCATGTTCTAATAGTTATCATGCATCTGAAAAGATGTTACATTGGTAGGATGTGAGCATATATCTCCATAGCTATCACAGTAGCTAGATATAGGTTACACATGCATAAGCCTTTATATATTTATTCACACATATATAATCTATAATTTGGCAGTAATATGTGTCATGTATTAGCATATGTGCAATCATGTATCCATAGATAAGATTCATGTAATGCCATTATGATCTGTTTCGAGGCAATGATGGAGCCACAAGACTTCAAACAGAATGAAGACTTCAAGCTTCATGATTTTTGGCAAGTTGAATTCAGAATACAAGTTTTGCTCTTTGAACCATTGTAAAATGAAATCAAGTGATATTTATGAATATTTCCGAAACTATGCCTAACACTGTATAAAACAAACAAAAAAAGCAAATACTATCGGTAAATATCACTGCAGTGCAGTTGTTAGACAAACACTACCAATCCAAAAGTGCCAGGACAAGTGTCCCCTTTTCCAGAAAAAACTCACGTGGGATTGATTTAAAAATTATGAAAACAATAATACCTCCCCTGCCTCCCCACCCCCACCCCTGAATTGGTAATTCCCGGGTTTTTATTTCACTGGTTTACAAACTCTTGTTTGCCAATGTGAGTGACAGAAACTTACCTTAACAAGTAAAAGCTGATTTGATTCCAGTGGCTCTGGCTTAAGACACCATACATTGTGAGATTCACAGTAAAATCACTGGAGCTAGCAACACTGTAGAGGCACGTACAGACAATGCCAAACTGTATCAGAAGTGAAGACTCATTAAATTAACAGTGTAACTTCAGTGCTTATTCTCAAAAAGCACTTTGTTTTCCATCTAGATGCAAAACACAATGACCAGAAATTGGTGCAGTATCTCTCAAATTTAGAGAACAATTCATTGTCATCCTAAATTCATAACACTTTGTCACAGTTTAAAATTAATTGTCAAGTATCTAATTCTTTCATAAAGTGAGAATATACTGATTAAAGATAACATTTCCCTCAAAAATGTTAGAAAGATCGATCCTCATCAACAAAGGGAGGACACTGAGGTGATTTCTGACAAGTCCAGATGACACTCTCTTGAGGCTCAACACAGTCTCGTGGAAAAAAGCCTACACACTAGCCCAGAATATCAATTGTTCGTCTCATTTATTTCTTCCTATTGGGTATATGTGGAGTGGCATCCTAACTGAGTGTTAATGAGAAGTTAATTAGAATTAAGTGCTTCTACAGCAGTTGGTGATTATTAGCTTTTTTAGGATGGGACAATTTATTTCTGAAGCAGCTCCCTCACATTTTCAAAATGGGGATAAAACAAATAGAAAGGCCATTAGTTCTTCCTTCTCCCCTCAAGCCTTGAATTTTCATTCCTTCGTACAGTGACATTTTTAGTGTGATATTTAACAGCAGTATGAGAAACCTGCCACTCCTGCCTATCCAAAGGAAAGAGCTGTCCAGGTTTTCAGTAAGATTTTTGTATGTAGTTTCCATCACCACGTTTCATCTTGGCTATGAAGAAATAATTTCTAACAGAGCAAAGGTGTTGTTCAGTGTCCACGCTCACTCAGATCTCAACCTGCCTGCTTAGCTGACAAGCCTTGCATCCGGGATATAGATGCATTGGAAATCTAGCATCTTACAGGAGATGGAGTTTGAAAGCAAACTGATTTCCTGTAGTTCAGAAGACACATGCCAGGCGATAATGACATGAGGTCACTGTAGAACCAAGCTAGATATGACCCAGAGACCACATCTGAGACTTTTTATATTCCATTAACCTCACAATCATTAGAATTTTGTCAGTAGCATTTCTGTATTTTCAGACATCAGTGAGACTGACTGTTTAATATATTCAACCTAACATGAGAAAATAAGCAGGAACGCTTTCTTAAAGAATTAATTTATACATATTCTGGCAAAGAAAACAAAAAGTAACAATGCATAACTCAAAGCTGCAGAAATTACAAAACAAGGAATCTTCCACATTCTCACTGTTTATTTTTTTGGTGGCTGACATTTCTTTTGGGAAGTTTGCAGTTGGATATGAGGTCTAATATTTTTCTTTCTTTAAAGTATTTTATGGATATTACTGTTAGGGAAGGGGGAACACAATGACTTTCTGACATGAAAATAAGATGAGGTAGAAATAAGACATTGTAGTTCTATATCACTTTCCTAGTTCCTCAGTTTCCCCAGCGATGGATCTGCCTTAACTTTCCATGGCAAGCCAGAGCTATAGAAGTGTGCCATGGGATTTAAAATCTGCACACTGCTCTGGGTGATACTGGTGGAGACACCACAGCTCTGTTTAGAGCTGCTGCTAAATCTGCATCTGCATATGTAAATAGCAACTTAAAAAGTTAACATTGTTAAGTCAGACAAGCTGAAAACCCCAAAAAGGTAATTTGAATTTTATTAATTTCATATCACTAAGTGAAAAAGGAAATCTATGACAATATTTAAAACAGTAAAATGTAAGTATAAGTTGGTTTGCTTGACCTCACTCCCCTAAAAATACGATGCACACGCAATGCGCATACAATAAAGGAAGACAGGCCAACATGGGCTTGTGATAGATGAGATGACAAGCATGATTAATAAAAGCAACAGGATTTAAATAACGTACTTACAATTATGTGAGGTATTCACCTTGATCAGGAATTGCACTCTATTAGAAAATTAGCATGGTCTTCATAATATTAAAATCTGGCTAATTTACAACTTCAGCTTTGAGCTGCACTAGACAACGTCCAGAGCTGTCTTCCAGCCTCAACTACACTTTGTGATTCTGTCATTCTGTAGTAAAAGTGAAAATTTCATCTTTATTTGGACACAGAAATGACTGTCTAGCGTGGAGCTGAGTATTGGTCTACTCATTCTGAAGGGTTGAAGACAGAGAGACCAATCCAGCAAGGTTCTTATAAAAGCATCTTCTACTTTTTTTAACCTAAGCATTGCTACCTGTACCGGAGCAACATGCTGTTCAGGCTCAGTATAGAAGACCCAGTGGTGTCATGGTATCTCTTGTATCCACATGGAGGCTGTGGATGTTGTCTACCTGGATTTTAGTAAAGCCTTTCACACTGCTCCCTACAGCATCCTCCTGGAGAAACTAGCTGCCCATGGTCTGGATGAATGTACTCTTCGCTGGATAAAGAACTGACTAAATGGCTGAGCCCAGAGAGTGGTGATGAAAGGAGTTAAATCCAGCTGGCAGCCATTCACAAGTGGTGTTCCCCAGGGCTCAGTTTTGGGTCCGGTCTTGTTTAATATCTTTGTCAACGAGCTGGATGGCAGGATTAAGTGCTCTCTCAGTAAGTTTG
>Ga0181612_180306_pt1 | contig 13605 bp, 8 predicted proteins | sample HoacroProtozoa21_FD_119630 | JGI IMG/M metagenome (GOLD analysis project Ga0181612, IMG submission 119630) | Hoatzin crop microbial communities from Cojedes, Venezuel. Combined Assembly of Gp0051906, Gp0051904, Gp0051908 | reverse complement strand
TCTACACATTCACATGCCTTTTCTTTTTTTTTTTTTTTTCTTTTTTGTTTTATGCAGCAAGAATAAGTTCTCTACTCCCCTCCTCCTACACACACTTCCCAAAAACCTGTCCTGACTGGAGGGGTTTCTCTTTTCCCTTTCTATATAATGGCACCAATTTCAACAAAATTGTTGGGCTGGGGGCATGGCAGGAGATTTTTGTACATAACCATTATTTGCAATGTCTGTTTTCCCATGGGGTTTTTTTTTTCATTGCCACAGTGGTATTTTTCTGCCTTGTTCAATGAAAGCATTGGCCGAGGAAACATCTCACCTGAGAACAGCTTGCTTGTTAGGTGACAGTGAGCTTTAGTCAAAGGGCACCTGACTGGAGGCGGAGACATGGATTCCTCCACCTGTCTGTGTCTCACCTTCCTTGTCTGTGAAGTGAGGGTAATGGTTCTTGAATCCCTTGAGGTCCCTACCGTGCCAAGAGAGGAACTGTGTATCTCATCATTATTAATATAAAATCCCACTGCTAAATCAGTGTTTAAGGTGGTTGCTTGTTGACTTTGCAGGTAAAGAAGAACTTTGATGCACTTAAGCAGACTCAACAAGATGGGCAGTATGCTCAGAAGTCTCTGAGGTATTCTGCAGAGAAACGCATTCCCAACCACCAAATGAATGAGAAATTGGAAATGGGACACCAAGAAGCTACCATGGAGCTGCTGAAGCTGAAGGACCGGGCAATTGAACTGGAAAGGAATGTAAGCCTTCTCCTTCAGTTTGCTGTTATCCCTCAGACTTCCCTTGCAATCATTGAGTGGCTTGCTGGGATAGGGATTTTTGAGCTTATAGGAATCTAGTGGGTTTTCTGGAGCACAGAAATCTACCAAATTCTGCAGGTATCTTGGGACTGCATGGGACTTCAATGCTATATAAGTCTTGTATAACACTATTGCAGGGATTAATCTTGTACGTAATATCTGTCCTACCCTCATTTAATGCTGAGAGGAGTTTGCTTTTGCACATTTTGTTGCAGAATGATCATAACTAATTGTTTCTCATCTTTGATAATACTCCAAATGATCAGGACAGCTGTTTCATTTCTTCTGTCACCCCTTAAATGCTCTCTCTCTTTCAGAATGCAGCCCTGCATACTGAGAAGCAGCTGCTTAAAGAACAGCTGAAGCATTTGGAAACACAGAATGTCTCCTTCAACAGTCAGGTCTTGACACTACAGAAGCAAAATGTCAGCCTTCAGGAGCACAATACGGCCCTGCAGACGCAGACAGCCAAACTCCAGGTCAGGACAGCCATGCACCTCTGTGCCTGAAGACTGGATTTAGTTATAGTAGTGTGGAGAAGATGACAGCTAATAAGAAAATGTTTGTGTTGGTAGGCCGATGTAGTGATGTAAAGATGAGGGCCATAAGGTGGAGCTTAAATTTCTCCAAGCCAGGAGCGAAATTGGTTCTGTAGCTAATGTCTGGTAGCTATCTTCATTAAGAAGGTAGTTATTTAGAGAGAAACTTTTTCAATCAATACACCAAAATCCAGATGTGTTATTCCAGAAGCTGCACTTCTGGGATAAAAGGTCTTCGTTCTTTTTTCTGTTAATGCCATGCCTGTGAAAGAGCTTGGAAGAAATGGGAAGAGGACACAAGTCAGCTCCCAAGAGACATGGTAGCAATGAGTTCCAATGACAATTTTCACACTCCCAGACAAAATGTCAGAGTTGCTAGTGGAAAACAGATACTCTTCAATGTTACTTTACTTTTTAAAAAATAAACTTAGCTGGAGAAATAGAATAGTTTTAAAGGATAACATTGGATTAGCTCTAATTTTTTTGATGGGAATTTCCCTTTTTGAGCTCTTCCTCACACTTGTTCAGATTCTTATTTGTTCTTTATACTTATTACTCACCTGCAACTGAAGTGTATAAGCAACGTAGAAAATCAGCGCACTACCTGTCTACTGATATCAGACTTGTTAGGAGTGCTGCCTCCCTATGCAGTGGTGCAGTTAATTTTGTTGAGTTTGGATGAACTTAAGTTTTCTTTATTTGTCCATAAGCATGGGGTAACTTTGGTTTTGTACATGATTGTCAGACATGCAGCTGAGTTGCGAGTATTCTAGCTCATCTTGGTCTTCTGGCTCAAGAGCTTCTGCTAGTAAAACAGTGTTGTTTCAGTTTGGAGGTTATCCTAATACTTTCAGACCACTGATAGCATGGCTTTATATGGTGCATACTACCAGCAATACCAAAATGATGCCAAATTGTCCATAAATGTATTAGGTCTACAAAGCAATGGGTGCATTCTTGATTAACTCTGTGCAGATAAAAGCTGCTACTACATGTTTGTTGAATGTACCAGTAGGTGTAAATAACTAATACTTGATTTTTATTTGAGAAACTTCAGGTAGAAAATTCAACCCTCAGCTCCCAGAGTGCTTCACTGATGGCCCAGAATGCTCTACTCCAAAATCAGCAGACAGCCAAGGAGAACGAGAATGAAAATCTACTGAAACAGAAGGAGCAGCTGAAAGCTGAGTATGAGTCATTGCTTCAGGACCATGAACACCTTGCTTCACTGCATGAACGACAATCTGCAGAATATGAAATGCTAATAAACCAGCACAGCTGCCTGAAAACATTACACAAGAACCTGGATCTGGAGCACAAAGGTCTGGGTGAGAGGTATGCTCAGTGCTCAGGGGTGTAGTGTAGCTAGAATATGCACACGTTATAATCTTAGCCTTAAACGTTGGTCTCCAGTTATGAACGGTAACTACGGAGTAAGTTGTTACTGTGAAAAAGCATCCCCTCATTCTTGCTGTCATTAGGAGATTCATTGAATATACTTGCAAAGCTGTAGATTTTAGACCTCTAAGGGTGGCAGACCACAGATGACTGGTGGTACTTAGCAAACATGGTCTTGGAGATGCTTTGTCAGAAGTAGCTTAAAGGCCTTCACTACATTTAAAGGTCCACACTGTAATAACATGTAGCCTTAAAAAGGTTCTACCAGTTTTACTGTGTGGGGTATCTTTTCTAGTCATACAGTAAAGTCTGCAAATCACCTAGGTAACTACTTATGTGTGACTAGTGTGTATCCTGAGAAATTTCAATCATTGGAGATTGTGTGGGGCATGAATCTCATGACAAAGGAGGTTCTTTCAAGGAAGCTGTGTTGAGCTAGCTAAGAGACAGTGTTGTATTACTTATTTTCTTCTAGTTCTCACATCTTAAGGCTTTTGCTTCAGGCCCTTCAATTGAATTGTGAAATCAGAGATACCTGTTTATTGTTTAGTCTCTAGGCACTGTTTTCTGACAATTCTGCATGGATTGAACAAGATATATGATGAACTACTCCATAAATGCCACTCTACCTACCCATCAAAACTTTTCTTATACAATTCAGTGATTTTACTCAAAATATCTGTGTTTAGGTTCAGTTTCTGTGCAAGACCATGAGTTGGATTTAGGGCAACTCAGTGGTAATCTTTGAAGGTGGGCTAGAAAAAGTCTTTGGGAAAGAAAAGTTTAGCACCTAAGGAGCTGGCAGTACAACACACGGTAGATTTTGATAAAATAGAGAAATACACCTATTGTGATCAAAAAATCCACAAGGGTTGTGTGACAAGACAGCTGCTTGGCTATCGAATAAGTGAGCTGTAAGTGATTACACAGCCACCGTTCCTGCTTACCAGGTCTCTCTCGGACTGATGAATGGTTCCCACTGATTCAGACTTTGCTTGATTCACACTGTGGTGTGTTGAGGCAATTTGCTGAGTTTGTTCTTTTGTTGGTGAGTACCAATTATTAAACAGTTCTAGCATAAGGAAAAAGTGATTTTCTAAAAACAGATAATCTCTATTGATGAGTGCTCAGGTCACCACTGTAAGCATGAAGAATTTGGACTGTGTTACCGAGATGTAACTGCCAGTGAGAGATGTTTCAGGGGAGCAGATGGTGGCCTTTTCTGTACTCAAAGCAGGTTGATTTTGGCAGTTATGAGTGCAGTGTCCTCCTCAGCAAATCAGTCTCAAAAGGTATTTACTAAGGTGATTTGTTCAAGGACAGCCTGTGTCTCCATTTGACTGTCAGAAAAAAAAGACAAGCTGCTTCTTTGTGTGTGTTTTGTTTTCCCTCCATCGTGTGTTATGTGGAGTTCAGCTTGCTGAGGGAGCAGAGGGGAGAAAGTTAGAAAAACAGCTGTAAGAAAAATGTTTTCTTCTGCCACTGAGGTGTTTAATGGCTAAGATGAAATACCTCACTTTCAACTTCAACTAGAATGCACCACCTGCTAAATTTTTCCAGAGCAGCTCAGTGCAGCCAAGAAGCTTGCTTGCGCAGTGTCCAAGAGATGCGTTTTGTCTGTCCCAACTCCAAGGCGGTTGGTTTTTTGCAGTTGTAGACAGCACTGTAATCATAGTTATGTTGCTTAAGGCAGGATTGCACTCCTGCACAAACCTATGACTGCAGCTTGTCTAGAAAAATCCACAGCAACTTTAATTAGCTTGTAGACTCCTAACACTGCTTACAGCCAAGGTCCCCAAGCTTTGTGTAATTCACTCTGATGCATTGCAACCACAGAGTATTTTCTACACCTGAACAAACTTTATTAAACCTCCCTCGGCTCTATGTGCACAGTATTAACACTGCAGTGGGGGTTTAATAATGGGTTGTGTGTAACTGCAGTGAAATTGCCTGTCATAGCCCAGCAGACCACAGATATGTGGGTTTGACTTAAGAAAAGGAGAGTTAGTGTGTTAGGACCGTTTACCATTAATAGCAGTTTCTTGACTTTGCAGTGTTTGGCTGATGGTCTCTGAACAGGGAAAGTCTGGACTCTTTTGCTCCATTTTTTAAATTGCTTTACATGTTGCACATTACGAAGGGGAGGTAGTAACTTACTAGCTGTAGATCCCTGAGCATTTCTTTGTGGCTTACTCTGGAGAAGTCTAATCCTGCAGAGACACTGGAAAAATTCTTATCACTGGAAAAACAGAATCCCTGCTGTGGAGGGTTACATATTTCAGGGACTTGTATTATTATGTTACCAGTACTGACTGGTAATCATTTTTCTGGTTCCTTTTGCTATGTGCTTTTTATCATGGCTGACCATTTTTAAAGTTCTTGGTCACAAACACCTACCCACAGTATTTGTTCTAACAAAGCAGCAGAAAGAGTGAAAGCTGAAAGGAGTAAGGAGGAATATGGGTGTTCCGTCCCAGGAATGGATTGCATCAGAGCCAAAATGGATTCTATTTGAATGTTTGAGGAAATCTTTTAAAAACCCCTCTGTCCAAGTGCCTGATGCTGAAAGAAGTGGAGTGAACATGCATGTTGAATAGCCTACAGGATGGGTAGTCTTGCCCCCGGTGGCAGAGTTTGTAAGTTTGCACAAATTCTGCTCAAGTGGTAGACTCCATGCTGAAGCCAGACTACAAGAAAATTTTGCCTGGGGAATTTCATTAGGGCTCCAGAAATGCAGAATCACTTGCGTTTTTGGTAGACAGTCTCTTCTTTCTTACCTTTCACCTAATATCTAGGGCAGCAGCTGTGTTCTGCCTCAGGTTCTCATACTCAAAGGCAGACTGGGGAGCTGGGCCAAGCTGGTAAAACTGGACCAGTATACTGCTTCCCTCTAAGTAGCCCTCTTTACAAAATAGAGGGCTTGGATAAAAATGAACAGAGTAGCCTTATCATACAGAAATGGCAAAAGAATTCGCAACACAGTTTCTGCAGAGGCAGCCATGGTAATCTCTGCCAAGGGACTGACTGTGGAGTTTGTCTTCTCAGGCTCTGGATTGGCATGCAGTCTGTCTTAAATCCTTCTTGGAGCTGGATGTGAAACCTTCCTCTGCTTTCAGGTTCTTCCATTTGTTGTACAGACATTGAATTTGAAATGTCCTGGACCTGAATGGAGGAGGAAAACAAATAAATAAAGTTAATTAAACTCCACTGGGAATGAATAGCAAAAAGCAGCTTTTGTCTGGGAGACAGGTACTTTTCTGTGTGGCCCTTCAATGGGCTGGAATTTGGGACAGGCTGTAATTTGACCCTGAGATGAAGAGAATGGTAGCCTGAAAGAAAAACAAGTTGGCAGGAGTCAGTGTATTTATTTGGTGCTGTCTGCTGCTTTTGTTTTTGTTTTGAAGTTTTCGTGACTGCAGAGTAACTGTTTTGTGCATTCATCTCCACTGGAATGAGAGCCGTAGACAGATGATGCCTGTACTGTTTTTTTCAAGCAATGCTGCATCTTCTGCCTAGTTGCTGTTTTAAAATTGCTTAGAAGGATGTTTCTCCATGACTGGCTCAGGTGTATCTGCCCGGGGATATTTTGGGGCAGTATCCTTTTATCACAGTCACAGAAAAATATGCTGATGACTTGACATTCATGGCACCAGTGCCCTCAGGGGCTTCTGCTGATATGTGTATATGGGTACAGACCCTGACAGAGGCCACCAGCAGGGGGGGGAAACCTTTTGAGAACAGCTTGCTGTTTTGCAAAGTGTTCTCAAGACACCTCGTTCCTTGCAGTGTTTTCTGAATGCAGGCAGTGTAGCAGTTCAGGGAGGCTGAGCCTGCCTAATCCATGTCTGTGCCAAGTATCAGGGTAGTTGTTCCACACCTCTGTTATTTTAGCATTCCAGAAATTGAAATTAGAGACATAGTTGATGGCATCTGCCTTCTGTCTCTGCCCGTCTCCGCACTCTGAATTATGCACAAATTGTATAAACCAAGTAACAGTGGAAGCCTGAACGTGAACACTGGTGTTGCTCTTCGGTTTCTCACCAGTGAAAAAGTAGAGCCACTTGAGCAGGTGAATCAGCCCCTGCTTCAAACTGTTTTGCTGTCAACTCACTGATACTGGCCTCATCACCTGTCTGGAATGTGCAGGAGATTATTACCTATGCAGGATGCTATTACCTATGCATATAACCTAATATGCATTAGGTTGTTACTTAATAAATTGTTGCTCATTCCACTGCTTTCTTGTTGCTTTTTTGACTGCTGCTTTCTGCTTTAGTCAGGTTTTTGAAATGTGACACTGACGATTATTTGTGAATGGCATTCCAGTTTAATGGTGCAGTCTCCGCTCACCCTGCAGACTCACATGCTTTTTACTAAATGATCAGAATCTGGAACTGAAAGAAGGTTCTGGCAATTGCATTTCAATTTGTTAAAAAAAAAAAAAAAAATTACCCTTTTTGTTTTTTCCTGAAAGCTCTCCTCTTTACTTATAGACTAAGCTGAATTTCCATGCATAGTGTGGATTTCTTCAGCCTTGTAGTTTAACTACACAAATATGTATGAAACTAAGCAGGCAGGAAAAAAATCCTTTCATTGTGGTATGCCTATTAAAAATACGAAGCTAGAGGAAGAAAAATGTTTAAATGAAAGCTGAGAGTACGCCACTCCTCTTTTTGCAGATACAACAGTTTAATGAAGCACAAAGCAGAATTGGAAGAGTTGGAAATAGTTTTAAAAGCTGAGAGAGAGGTTCTACAACAAGAGAGAAGATCAAATGCAATAACCACTGGGGAAAATCAGAAGCTGAGGGAGGAACTGGACAGGTATGGTTCCCTTGTTAAATTCTTGTATATATCATTAAAAAGTCAGTTATGCAAAACACACAATTGTTTTGCTGTGTTGTGTGAACTGTAGCTCCAGAATACCTTCATTAGTGTGTCTGTTAATTTTTTTCTGTCTTGTTAATTTGATCATTTGATTTAACTCTGTCAGCTTCATGGACACAGTCCACAAATACTGTTACTTGGCGCTTCAAATAAGGTCTGATCCTGGGACTTTTGCTCATTCAAAATAATCTTCCACGCGTGGTTCAGTTCACAAGTGTTTCTGTAATGAGTTGTTTCTGGGCACTTTAAGTAGAACTATGAATACCCAAATGCCCCAATAATATCTGGAGTTGTGTGAAATGGTTCCTACCCATTTTTTTTCCCCTTAATGAGAGCTGCATTATGTTTTTTTACACATTATGATTGAATTCTAGGTGTCACCATTGCTGTTTTTTCTGCTGCCCTGAGAAAGCTGCTGTTTGTTAATACTCGAGACTTGATTCTTGTTATTAGAAGTGGGCTTAGTGATTCATGTGATCACCGGGTAACTGTTAACTCATGTAAAAACCCCTTTTGTGAGATAGTATCCAAACTTTACATAATGCAGCAGTAAAACAATACCCTTCTCCCCCCAACCTGTATCCCTGCTGGGGTTCTCTGCATTATAACCAGTTCAGTGCCACTGTTCATCCTACAAAGGCGTTTTGAGAAACAGTTAGGTACAAATAAGGGGCCAGGGTCAGATCAAGTTAAAGCAATGTCAGATTGAATTATATTTAAAGTCACAGCTGCACACTGATGGTGTGGTCTTGGAATGTGAGGTACTGTATATGAAGAGTCCTTCATAAGCCTGCTGGCTTCTTTGTTTAGGGTGAATTTCTTGCACAACCAACTAAAGGCAGAGTATGAAGGGCTGCATTCACATACTAAAGAGCTGAAAACTTCCTTGAACAACTCTCAGCTGGAGTTGAATCGTTGGCAGGCTCGCTACGATGAGCTGAAAGAACAGCACCAGTCCATGGATATCTCTCTGACTAAGCTGGATAACCACTGTGAGGTGAGTAGCTGTAGGTAGGTATACTGCTGGGTTCCTGTTAGTGCTAACATTCATTATGTGAGGTTTTTGGCACACTATATGTAGAAGGTCAAGCTATGTGGTCATCATAACACCCCAATATACTTTGAAGTTATTGATTCGTATCTTAGGTTGCTATGCAATTGTGTTAGCCTGATTATGGTGCACTTCTAGGGAAGCCGGATGCAGAGGAGAGATTAATCTATTCTGTTTAATAGCTGCTGTCCCGTCTGAAAGGAAATCTGGAAGAAGAAAACCATCATCTCCTGAGTCAGATTCAGATGCTGAGCCAGCAGAATCAGATGTTACTGGAACAGAACATGGAGAACAAGGAGCAGTATCATGAAGAACAGAAACAGTACATGTAAGAAAATAGAGATTTGAATTGTGAAACCTAAAAAAGTCATCTAGACAAACATAGAATACAAATTATCTATCAGGAGCAGAAGGACAGGCAGGGAACGTGATAGGTCTGCTTGATACCTGGCTAGAAAAGGGGATGTGTAGGAGGAGATACATGTAAAGGGGAGAAACTACAAAATTTCTTCACGTTGCCTTACTGCAAAGGGGTGTTCAGGAGACACCTTAACAAGCATGCCCTTTTCAAATAATGTAGATGCAACAATGTGGAAACCTTAGTTATAAAAGATAGAATGCTAAAACCCAGTGGTACTTCTCAAAGGTTTCTGAAGAGCTAAGCTGCAACAAAAATTTAGTATTATGAGAGTCATTTTATATTTAGATGCTGAAGAATAGCAAATATTCATAGTCCTCTAGTTTTTGTCATTTGCATTATAAGAAAAACTTCCTTTGTTTTTGAGGATGCAAGTGTCAACATACATCGCTGCCCATACACAGGGTGACACACTTAAGTGAGATACCCTGTTTAAACATACTGTACATTTACAAAGAATCCTGTTCTCACTGCAGTGAATTTCTCTTATAGGTGTGAAACAAGGAAGAAGTGTTCTTAATCCCAAGAATTTTAGTCTGAGCGCTTCAGGATGATGTGGGAGTTGTTGATTGAGTTCTGTGTCAGTACTGGACTATACTGTTGAAATGTTAGAACTTGTTTGCTGAAATTGCCTGAATACAGTTCAAATGTAGTCTAAGCATATTTATCCAGGTGCCTGACAGATCTGTGATGAAGGTACATTAGACCAACTACTTGAATGAAAAAAAGATTTGCTAACATCCACTGTGCAGGCTAATAAAATAAAGAGGTTAAAAAAAAAAAGTAAGATTACATGGCACTGCTGAAAGTGCTTTGACACTGCTCACAGGAGACCAAAGTAGTCTTAAAAAGATCAAAGATTATTTATTTCTCTCATTCTAATAGAGTAAGCAGAACAAGAGTAAAATACCCAGTTATCACGTAGACAAGATGTTCAAACTATGTAAGGATTTTAACCCTTGAGTAATTGTCAGTGATCTGTGAAGAAGACTGAACAAGCAGCAAATGAATTTTCAAAAAACAAAATAAGATTAACAGCCACCAAAAAAACTGTGCTTGAGTTATTAGTGAGCAATCTAGCACCAGTCTACTGCTGTTCTTTCACTTTTCATACTTCCTGCTCAAAAATTGCCCATTGGCAAGTTTGGTAAGCTTTTGCATTTGCCCGCTCTAAACAGTGAATGAGCTCAGTAGGATTTTGAAGTTTATGTGATAGGAAGATATTTCAGTCTGTTTCCTCTCTTGGTGCCATTTGGTCTTCAATGTTTTGATTATGCTTAATTTCATACAGATGGTTCAGAACATGTTTTCCCCCCTCACAGTGATAAATTGAATGCCTTAAGGAGACACAAGGAAAAACTTGAAGAGAAGATAATGGATCAGTACAAGTTTTATGATCCCACTCCAAAAAAGTAAGTCCCAATGGGTTCAGTTCTACTGTTGTACAGATTTGTGAGGCTGAGAAAGGGTTCTCTGTAACTGGAGATCACAGAAATTTCATCTGAAATGGACAGTGTCATCTCTCCTCTCTTCATTCTCACTATGCAAGCCATTTTCTTAAGCAGCAGGTTCTGTTAATACAGAGTGCAGTACCGCATGTGGGGGCCTGTGTTTTAAGACAGGAATCTGAAAGAGTGTTAATTGGAAGAGAGCCCCTTTGCTCTGATGAATATCATCTTGTCTCTAGCAGGGGGGAGGGATCCCCCAATGTGGTGACAAAGCAGCAGTAGGAGCTTCCAGAGCTGGTCTTTCAAAGGGGATAAGCAGTCCACTGGAGAGAAAGGACTTAAGAAAAAATATTTAAGAACAACAAAAAAGAGCCAAGCTAATTCCACCACGCATAGTTCTGACCACTAGCAAAGAGAGGGATTAATCTTTAAAGCAGTTTTCATTTCTTTCCTTCTCCGTATGTTCCTTTGGTAGAGCTTTTTACACTGTTAAACTACACATATGGACCCACATAAGACATTTTATATTTCTAGTGGAGGGAACGGTTGTCTTTCTCGCACTTCTCATGCTGAAGAAATATTTCTGTAAAATAATTTTGACTTTCAGAGAGAAATGGATCTTAAGCTCGGTGAAATGCATGCTGCATCTTTCCAACCAATTCATGACAGTAAACTAGTAAGAATGTAGGATGGCTGTAAACTACTTTGGGGACTATTTCTTGTACTGTTTTATGAATCCTATTCACAAAACCTGCTTTATCAGGAAAAACCACTGGATTGGAGCCAGAGCCTTAGTCAAACTAATCAAGCCGAAGAAGGAGACTACAAGGGAGCGGTTCAAACCAGCAGCAGAAAACCCTCTATGGCATTCTGAATCCCCAGAGACAGTAAACTCTCCATCTTCCTCCCAAAAACTGAAACATCAGCCAGAGACTCAGGATAATACCTCTCAAGGGTCAAACTCTATGGAAGAGAGAGAGAACCCTGGGGCTTCTACAAACAAAGGTAAGGAACACCCAGCCTAAATTAATGATAAACAGTATTTTTTTAAAAAATATTTTTAAAAGATTTAATATATAGGATGTGTTAATACTCCATCACATTGTTTTATATCCCCTTTTTTACTAAAATAAGAGTTTTAGTAAGCAAAAAAGAAACCTGCCCTAAACTAAAAAGCTGAGTAGACTAAAATGGAGGGGGGTGCGGTGGGGGGTGGTGTGGTGTGTTGATTTGGGTTTAGTTTGGTTTGTTTCTTTTATCTGCTTCTCCCTTCAGCTTTTTTATATAGTTTCTTGGCTTGTCTGAATGTGTTGCATATTACTGAATAAGTTGGTGGAAATACTTCATTTACTGGGGTTTTGCAACAAGGCAGTTTTAAAGGTGGACCATATAATATTATGGTTCATTAGCAACTATTCTTCAAATGGGTAATAGCTGGTCTTACAGCCACTGCCAGGAGATGGCGCACATGCGAAAGAAATAACATAAAAAAATGCTAATTTATTGTAATTATTTTGGAGGATAATACCATGTCTTGACTTTGAATCAAACTAAGGATTTCTTAATGTAGAATGATGAAATTATTTTTTTTAACACTAAGGTGAACATAAGGAAGGTGGAATGATTTCTGTTTCTGTTTAGTCAGTTCATACAGTAAATCAGGTGTTCCTAATTATGGGAAATTTAAAAGAAAGCTCCTCAGAATAAATACTCTGATCTTTATTAAAAGCAATATATATCCCAAGCTTTGCTTATTCTATTGAGATCGATTCTGTCAGCTTCTATTTGTAGATCGTTGTCCTCCAGGAATACTTTTCAAGAAGCAGTTTTGAAATTAATCCTTAAAAATTAATTTCTGTCTTCCCACTGGGGAGTGTGGGAAATGGAAGGGGAGCAGCTGAGGAGGGTAGAACTGTTGTTATAAACTACTGCAAGTGTCTGGCTGAAGTTGTATTTCCCTTTTTTCATTCTAAGTCTTCAAAGTCATTGATTTACTTAAAATAAAAATGCATGTCTCAGATTATCTGTGTGATTCCAGGAGATGCTGAGTGTTTAATATGCATCCAAAGCTCAACCTGGGAATCTGGGCTTGGGTTTCCACAGAACGAGGCCTTCGTGGAGTGCCAGAGATAGCAAAGTCTCTGGGGCTTCATTCTTTTTGATGTTACATGAAACATGCTTGTGTTGAGATGGTGAGCATCAGTGTTAAAACCTAGAAGACAACTAGGAAATCTGAGTATATTACCACCAAGTAGCATGCACACCTATTTGATTTTTCTTTATTAAGTAAAAACATTTTGGGTGATATAACAGTAATTTCATAATAAACTTGCTTATATTTTATGTATATGTGTGAATCTATGCATTAATCTGAGTCAGATGAACTGTGATTAACTGTATGTTAATCAGTCCTCCAAATATGTGTTAGTCTTTGTTTAGCCTTTTTTGGTTTTACTGGTTGTGTAGTCTTTAATCTGTTTTAAGACACTCTAAGCTTTATTTACACGGATTTTTTTACTCTTTTTTTCTTCTTCTTTTTGGGATACCTGGGTGATAACAATTTAGCTGCGCAGCGCAAAAAGATTGCCTTTTTGAGAAGCAAAATCAAGGATAAAGAAAAGTCTCCTAAGTCTCCATCGAATCATCAGTCTCTCTCTAATCGGCTCCGGTTCTGGTCGTCTTCCGACATCCCATCCTCTCCCAATGAATCTGTTTCTTTTCCGGAACTGGGAGATTTCTAACACCTTCTCTTTAGCATTTATCTTGATTTATTTCTGACAAATATTTTAAATAAAACAAAATAAAAAAACCCCACATGCCTTAAAAGAACACATACCTTGATAGAAACACTCAGCATGTCTTTACAATACTCTAAATATAAGCACAGATTAGTGAACGTGGATTTAAGTTTTCCTGTAGAAGATGAATCACTGTTTGCACACTGTGGATCATTTCTTCAATGCAGCACATTTTAGGGGACCTCATGGCATACAGTTTGCGTATGTATATTGGCTGTGGTGCATGTTGTGAGTAAGTGAAGATGCTATGCGCTTCAATTT
>Ga0181612_146550_pt1 | contig 13605 bp, 6 predicted proteins | sample HoacroProtozoa21_FD_119630 | JGI IMG/M metagenome (GOLD analysis project Ga0181612, IMG submission 119630) | Hoatzin crop microbial communities from Cojedes, Venezuel. Combined Assembly of Gp0051906, Gp0051904, Gp0051908 | reverse complement strand
GAGAAACAGACTACAGCACAAACACTTGAAAATGAGTTAAAATCAATTAAAGATTCATACTACAAACTAGTTTTGGAAAATGCTAAAAAAGATGAAGAGTTGGCTGAGTTATCTAGGAAGCATATAGAACATACTGAACATCAGGAAACAATTAACAAAGAATTACAGGAGAAACAAGAGTTAATTATTTCGTTAGAGCAGAAGCTTGGGGTTTTGGAGCAGCAAAATGAAGAGACGAAACTTAAATTAACTGGAGATCTGAAAGCCAGAAAGGAAAGCAAGGAAGAGATGAAGAGACAGACAAATCTAATTTCTCAGCTCGAAAGTCAGGTACACGAACTAACTTTTTGTTGTGCTGATTCAATACTTCAGTCACCAGTTCAGCATTTCAGTACCTTTAGCCAAGCCCTCATACACATCTGTAAGCTTATTCCTTTGTCATCTCTTAACTTCTAAAAAGTTTTCCTGTACTGTCTTGGCTATCCAGGAACAATCAATTTTTGCCAATTAATACCCTAAAATATCATATTCCTTGCCTTGTGCTAGCTGCAGTGCTGTGTCAGACCTTTCCCTTAGTCATTTCTGCATGTTGAGTCTGCAGAAAGCTAACCTGACAGAAGAGCAAATCATTTTCTGCTGACTTACTGTGCCGAGTCCCCCGAGTACAGGAGCTGCTGCAAGAGAGACAGCGGCAGGCAGGAGCTGGGTAGCTTTACGCTGCCAGTTACTGCACATTGCTCAGCAACATACACAGTCTTTGCTGAGCAATTTGCTGAACTTCAAACTGAAGTAATTCCACTAAGCGCTACTTCAAGTTCGGCTAACAAGCAACTCTGTTGCTGAGATACTATCTCAACCAATAACCACCTCAGTTGCTAATGATGAAGTATTTGTGCCTTTGGCCTCCAGCCAGTCTAATCTGATTTTTAAAACGCTTTCTTAAAATTACTGCAGCTTTCTGGAAGTCACAAGAAAACCATGGGCATAAATTATGAATATGGCTTTCAATATGCTTTTCCACACCTACAACTCCAATTACTTTGTGAAAAATGTATGAATTTGCTAGCAGCTCGTTCTTTTATTCCAGTCATCCATCACAAATATGAAAGGACATAAAACAACATAACATGTGTAGCGTTTCTGATAACTTTTTAATGTTGGTTCATATTTCGTTTGGAAGGAAGGTTTGCCATGTTTGAATTTTTCTTTACATCATCATCATGCTGTTAAAATAATGTCTAATACAAAATATTCCTGTTATTCCTACTGCATAATATTTGACATTGAGGGAGTTACTTCAAAAAGAAATGAAACAAGAACTGGTAACAGAGTAAACAAACCTAAGTAGAAGGGAGCAATAATCATGTAACAGGAGTTACTGTCCAGAGCTTCTGTACACACCACTCTTCTTTACAGAGTTTATGGATGTTGCATTTGGTAATAATTGCAGTTTTTACTCCTATTCATAAAATTCAAAATACCAGTGTTGCTGTTAAAGCAGTCACAGAGTTTACCATACACAGATGCACAGGTAACCAGTTTCAGTAAGGAAGTATTTTGATCTTTACTTCAGCACAAAGGTTACAAATGACAGCATGTTATCTGACAGTGCAGTGAAAAATGTGATAACTCATTGTACCTGCAGCCTGCAGAATGAGAAGAAACAGTTGTGCAAGGTAAATCCTTTACAGTGCTGTGATTAGAACCCTAAAATCTTTCATATACATAAAATGCATAATCAGAGCATTTGTCTAGCCTGATTTGATTGCCATTTTTACTTTTGTATCTAAATGTTGTGACTTACAACCACCACCAGATGACAGTGTTCAAGAAGATGATGACTGTGCCTCTACAGAGTCAATGTCAGTATTCTAAACGCAAAACTATACCAACAGTGGGATGCAATTACATTCAGGTCAGGGAACTGACAAAACCCAAAGTTTCTACATCAGCTGTATAATCCTTCCGTGTACAAAGCATGGGCTGCTCTAAGTAACTTGCTGGATACCAAATATTAAATTTCTTTACCACGTGGCTGACTTCATGGTTGCTTAGCAAACCATCTATTTGCTGTCTATTTGTGTATTCGTATATTCACCTGTGGTGCCCAGATATTGGTCTGACCTCAGTGAAGGTAAAACTGAGCAAAAAGATTCATTACTAGCCATTTGAATAAAGACAGTGAGTGACCCGAGGGAAAAGTCAGATAAGGCTATGAAAAGAGCAAGGGGAAGGTCTGAGAAAGCTAGCCTAAAGGCTGCGGTTGTTCACAGAATGTTAGGGGACAAGACAAGAGGAATTAGCTCACTTCAGAGTGAGGAAAAGCTAACAGGCATTACTGCTTTGCGCCTTGGGAGGGAAAGGAAGCTCTCTGCTCTAGCGGGAAAGTTGTTCAGAGATCATATTTCATGCCACTCACCTCTCCTTCTGAAAGTACTAAGTGCAGGCTCCGGCACTGAAGACTACTAAGAAACTGCAGTAAACTGGCTCACTAGTTCAGGCTGCAGGAAGAAGAAGATTATTTGGATTTATTCAGCTAAAAGACCATGAGCCATCTTTTTGTGAATGAGAATATAAGACATGGATAGATTCAGAAGCGAGTGACAGGATTTGATCCTGCAAGAGTCTTTCCTAAAACAAGAATCTTCATTTTATCACTACCTTGTTAAATGGCATTTCCTTTCTGCTTTGTCTCAAGGACCAAAACCTTTCTCCTAACTTCCATTTCACTTTAATTGTCCTGTAAAAGCCCTGGATGCCACAGAAAGGGAGCCAATGATGCTATAAAACAACAGATTCTTTATATCAACAGTGATGTCAGTCACGAGTTTGATTTTAAATTAGCTTGCAGCAGACTCTCCACTTGACTACTTTCATTCTTATTTCTGTAATCACAATATTAAAAAAAACCAAACACAAAAACAGCAACAAATCTATATGGGCAAGAACCCTCAATCTAAAATGAGAAAAGAACTTGCTCCTGAGGGGAGAGCTGCTTCACAGCAGAAGAGTGGGCTGGTTTCAAGGAGCCCAGGGTTCTATGCCAGCCCTCCAAGTGCCCTGCCCGCTCACCCTGGGGAAGCTATTTTGCATCTTGGTGCTTCTTTTGGCATTGCAATCAAGAACAGTGATGCTACCCAATTTCCTGCAAACACATGGTTAGTTTTCCTCTTTGCTTGCTGATAGAAAGGGCAAAGGAATGACTGCTTATTTAGATGATTTTTAAGAATACTGAGATACACATTCATAAGACAATTATCTCCCTGCTGGGATTTTTCTGATTCTATGATAATATTTTCCCCTGAAGCACTGCCATTAAGAAACGACAAATGATTTTGCTTAATCATTTCTAGCCAGCAGGGCTAAGAATACATGCGAAGATCTTGAGACACTGAGGTTATTCAATCGGGAAGAGCTAAAACAATTCATTTAATTGGTGTGATCCCTTTAGCTAAAGTGCAGAACATCTAAAACCACATCACTGGAGATGCTACACCCAGCAGAATTCACTGCTGAGGAAAGTCACAGAGTCATAGCATGACAGATTCTTAAAGAGGTGTACTGAATAACATTTGCAACTATCAAGGTAAGGACCTATTTCAAGGAGAATCAGGAAGTATTTTTCCCAATTACAATACTGCATAATTTGACTGTCATTCAGAGAAACAATCACTTCCCTTCTGCAGTATCAAATTTATGAAACTGATGGATGCAGAACATAGAAAATAATGATTTAGGAATAATTATACTACTTCCCTGTATCACAGTTTCTAAAATCTACAAAACAGAACAAACACATATTTTTGTTCTGCGGTTATGCAAAGCCATTACATATAAAAGCACAAAGACAATGGTTATATGTAGCTACAGCTATCAATTCATGCTTGAAATCAGGACATGTGAAGGTTATGAACATAACGGATATCTAAAAACACTCAACCAATTTCAGATCAGGAATTTGTCAGCATTTAAGATAATAACTGATACTGCTATACTGTTGCTTGAGTATTGTCGTACTCAAACTTCCCTACTACTCTTCAAATATTTTGGAGGGAAGTGTTTCTCATCCTCCTTAACTCCTTTTTCTAGCTCCCACTATTTACTACAAGCTTTGCCACCCACTGAGTAGGGTGGAATCTCTGGTTGAAGAGACCCAAGGGCTTCAGGCCTGAAATTCTTTTCATGTCTGACCTACTTGTTAATGACAGGCCCATGGGGCGCTTCTACATAAAGAAGAGTAACTTACTTTTCAGTTGAAAATAGTGACTACTTCATCACCTCCACTGAGCCACTACAGGAGCAGAGTTATTATTCAGTATTCATTTGCATACATGATATCTGGCTGTCTTTTAAATGCTTTAGAAACAAATGCTTGGTAGGTCTGATGGTATGCCCATAAAATAAACAAAAGTCATTTTACAGGTGAGAAAGCGAGTTCTGGAAAACTGAAGATACTGCACAGCAATTTGGTGGTGGATATGGGATTGAAACGTGGACCATTTGATACTGTTCACAGATTTATCATTTAAAATATTTTTAACCCTGTGGTCTAGAAGACATCCTTACTTAACTGCATATACACATAGTGAAGAGAGATGCTCCACTTGTTGTATTCTCATGCTATTTCATCGTCTGTAGGAGCTCACCAGTAAGGCTAACGTTCCCTTTTTATTATCCCCCCCCTTGTCTGCAAAGAAGTACTGCCAATGCAGAATCTTGAGATGTGAAACATTGTGACTTGAGAAAACTATTATTCAAAAGGAACCAATTACCAAACTGCTCAGAATGATCCCACTAACTATGTGATTTTGCATCTGCATCTGGTAACGTGCACTATTTCAAATTAAACTAAAATTCTAAACATCAGGTTGTTCTCTCTTAGACCTTGCTCACCTTATTTTGTCACTTTGATTCCACATACTTCTCTCACACACATGAAGTTTTTCCCTGCTTATTTTGAAAAAGCCAGAGACACTGGGTTTGGCTTAACAAATACCAGGTACAGCTCACAGCGTAGTTACATTTAATTATTAATATAAAATATACCTTCTTGATTTACTAATATAAAAGATTCCTTATTGCATTTTAATATAAAATATTTCTTATTGAATTTTTAATACAAAATATTCCTTATTGATGTGTGTATCTATTAAAATGGACCACTTACCTTCTAAATGGCAAAATACCAGTTTTCCAACTATCCAAAATAAACTCTGATGCCTGTAATGGAAGTACTACAATGTTGCATTTACAGAGAACAAAAAAAAGCTTCAAAAAAATGCTATCACCACAAAACAGGGACAAGTCTTCACACAGTTACTTCCTCTGGTAATTTGCTTCAAACCACCGGCTCTGAATGGGGAGGGGGTGTTAACCTAAGAGTTGCAATTACGCAGTTCAATTTATAGTAAATGAAATATGAACTCAAACTATTATATCAGGAAAAAACTGAGCTGACATCAACTTGTCCTCCAGCACCTGAACCTTCATTTGGAATTACACCGGTGGGATGTAAGACAAAAGAGATGCTGAGTTGGGGGGGCCTGTCTCAGTATTAAACTGCAATCAGTGTCTTTGGGTCAGATGGTGGTCATAACCTGAAGGTTCAGCTCTAGAAAGATACTAGCAATTTTACAAGTTTGTTTGGTACTACAACACAAAGCAAACTAGCTTGGCATAAGAAGAGCAAGACAACCGTGTCATCTGTTACTCTGTCTGGCTAAATTAAAGGATTTCAGGCAGTTTGATTTTTATTTCCAACACTGCCAGATCCTTCTTATGAAACCAGGAGCCATATTGTGATTTAGCAGCAATTTGCATGCAACCAAAGAAACTCAAGAGTTATGATGCAAGTCACTGTTTACTAAAGAGTTTACAGTATCATTTTTACTCTGTGAAACTTTTCTATTAAACGCATGTGATAATACTTATTCACAGAAGTGTTACACTGAATTATTTACCAGAGATGAAGCCCAGACCTTGTGCTCAGGCAGGGGGGCCTGCTGTGGATACTTGGGTCAGAATACACAGAACTCATGCAAACGCTGAGATGTAATTCTATCTCCTACCTGTAATGACTAGCATAGAGACATGTTATTTACTCATTGATTTCCAAGCGTAAACTGTCATGTATTGATCTTCTATTATCCTACCTTATTCAGCTGATCCCTGTAACTATCCAAAATACCAAGACATGTTATTTCTACATCATGTAGCTCCCTAGATCTCCATTCAATTCATTCTTCAATATAAACTGCCGCAATCCAAAGCATGAAGATAATCTTGCAGTTAGGACACACAGAGAAGAGAAAAAGCCCATTATGGTCAGAAAAAGTGTTGCAAACAGTTAAAGTTTCATATTTGTACTATAAATATGCACTCAAATACTTAGAAACAAGGCATAACTTCCTTTTGGCTCTGTTCAGATACTGTAAGAAAGATAACTCTTCACTTGCTGTCAAAATGCATTAACCACCGTCATGCTATTATGTAATTCTTCTTCAAAGTGTACTCTTAACAGTTTGCCTTGAAAATGTTTCATGCAGTATTTTCTCATCTTCCTCCATGTATTAAAAGTAACTTTAAGTTAATCTAATTAAGAATAATATGAAGGTCCATACATTCATTAATTTTATTGTTCAAAATATTCTTCTAGATATTTAATTCTTTATAGTCTAGTGGTCCCAACTTTTGCTAGTCCATTAGGGACAATACTAAGCAAGTAACATACTGCAGGTAAGATCAAATTTTGTTCTTGCCAACCTCTGTTACAACCTTTTAATTTCTTATAGCTATGAACAATGTCAGAAAGTCTCATAATATATTGCCCACAAGCCATGTGGGGCTTGGGGTCTTCTGGTGTAGTCCATTTGGCATGTGCTCAAGCAGGAGCCACACAGGAAGGTTAGGTATAGGGAGGCAACTGTGGACTATTATGAAATAACAAACCACCGTGAACGAGGCTGCTTTAGCTTCTGTGGTGTCAATAAGCTGAAGTACACACTGCCTACTTATAAAACATTCTCTTGTTGCCATCACCGTACACCCTGCAAAACAGCCATGAAGATATTGAGCAGTTTTGGAAGCAACTTCTCTTACCTAAGCAGCCTGAAATACTTCAGAATCAAGGTAGTACTTCTCTGGAGTTCAAAGAAGAAATTGCTGCTTCAGCAACAATACTTCGTCTTCAAAAGCAAAACTGGAAAAGCAGACTTCATACAGGTAAACATAGTGGTTGCTCAACACGAGCCTCAGAGCAAAGAGGTGGACTGCAAACACAACACAGAGCAGAGACACGGGTACACAAACAGTCCTCAAACCACTCTTTGTCCACAAGCGAATAAAATTCCTGAATTTTAAGTTCAAAGATTTGCACTTTTTGAATGCAGTTTTGTCTTTTTTTTTTTAGCACTGAATTACATACAAATAAATCCAGTTGCATCATTTATGCTGAGACACCCTAGGAAGACAAAAGCAGAAAGGATCGAGTCAAAAGCTTTGTTATATGGTGAAAAGGAAACAATGAAGGAGAGTTCCCATATGCTTATTTAAGAAGATTACCAGTGCAGACAAGAAATATAACTCTTACGAAATAAACTCCATTAATGAAAACTAGTAATTTTACTTCTAGTTAGTGAAACTAATTTCATTTTTGCTGGAGTCGAAGAACTTTATTGCTTTGTTAGTTTAGTCTGACATTAAGACTGCTCAAAAATAAAGGCTGCTCAAAGACAGAAATACCGAAAGCACAGAAAACTTTGCCTCCAATATTTCCAGAGAATATGATTTTTAGGAGCGGAGGGAAAAGAATGTAAATACCGAATACACTTAAAAGGCTTGCTGACTGAAATGAAATGCTTTCTTTAAGAATCAGAAACATATCAGGTACATTAGTCAATGCAGAAAATATTTCTAGTTTTTAAATCAAAACCAAGAATTGTTTGCTTTTTAACATCATCTTACGGACTACTGTGTTTTAAATAACTAAGTATGTTTTTGTTTGTTGACATATTTGGAAACGGGGAAATACTGCAAATATAAACCATTAACAGTATTCAAAACATGGGACTCAAAATCAGCCCTCACCGTGCAAATACTGAAGAGACAAAAGATCAGAAAATGGCATAGCTGTAGAGATAATAGTGCAGTATATTATATTATATATGAGAAATGAGAGCAGTGGAGCTGCCTAGTGGTAAGGATACAAGTATCAGGTTTGCGATCCTGACCTTCTGAGCGCTTTTATTACAGCAACCTGCAGCAAGAGCCTGCTCCCTGCCAGCGAGAGGCTGCAAACGGCAGCAGCTTTCATCAGCTGGTCACGGATAACAGCTTATACTTCTGCACCTACTTCTCTCTCTTCTTAGCTTTACTATGCCCCTGCAAACGCCACTCTGCTGCCTCCTCTGTGCTAAAGCAAAGGGTTCTCAGAGCTGGGTTTCGGCCAGCTGCCTGGCTTCGGGTGGAGAGCAGCTGCTTCGGAGGTGGCCAGCCAGTACCGGCCTTGCACCCTCACGCTCACTGCGGGGACACTGGGAGCCCGCGGTGGGGAGGGCAGGCCGCTGTGCCTCCCACCGGCTGCTGACCTCGTACAGACTGAGCACCGTGCCAGCCGTGGGCTGCCATCAGGGCAGCTGGGAGAGCCACTGGCGTCACGTTCCAGGCCGTACGTTGGGCTCTAAACTTTTATTTGTCATTATCAAGGGAAAGATTTCAAATTTAAAGCCTCTGGGTTGTTTTACAAAATCTCCAAAAGTGAAACTCCCATCGTAACCTAGCACGGTCAAGGCCAATGAATGTAAAATAGTTTAGTTCAGTTTTGCCCTTTACTCTTATATTAAGTTGGCAAAAAATTAGAGCCAGTAAGTAAAATAATGGCATCTAAGAAAAGCTGAGATGAATTTCAGTTCAGTGTCGTCTTTACAACTTTTTTCTTGATCCCAATAATTTCTTAGGTAACGTTTTACAGAACATCTCCTGGTAGCCTTTCTGGATGCTACTCCTTTAAATCTGACAAAGATGAACAAGTACAACCCTCAAATAGCTAATCTGAAATAAGATAGTTTTTACCGCTTCTCCTCATCCAGCATGAACGTTTCTTTTTTTTTTCCTCCTTTTTCTTTTCTGTGAGGAAGAGGTGTGCATGTTTTAACAGTGACAACATATTATGGTTAACAAGCCATTTTCTTCCTCTTCTAGGTTATATTCCAGGCATTACTTCCACACTTACCGGTGACAGATTATAAGGGACGCAACTATTATGTAGTTTCAAGCAACTAAGCTTCAGTTGTATCGACCCAGATCTTTATGTTTAGATACCAGTTACCATCCCACTGGTTATGTTTGGTATCACCTTTTACAAGCAACCCAGCCAAACGTCCCCTCCATAACATACGAAAACAGCTAAATGCAGAGGCAGAACTGGTTGTTCTGAATATGAACACGGCTGTCTTGCTTACCAGGAATTGAGAACTGTGGTATTTCCCTCAGGAAACAGGCAAAGCTTGAAAAGTCAGCACACATCTTACTTATACTGGTCTGGTGGCTATTTAAATTTCTTCTCAGAGGATTTGAAGTAAAGCAGACGCGGAGAGCTGGGAGAATACTGTGACATCTTAGGTGAAGGAGTAACCTAACCACATAAAATGGTTATTTAAGTAATTGCTTCTCATTAGACACTGCAACCCTTTTGAGATTCCATTTAGCCTGGTTTTAATATTTGATTTATTAGTACTTGATGTTCTGTTTTATATATACATATTGCACATATGTGTATTTTATATATATATAAACAAAAGTTACAGTTTCTGTTGGCGATCCAAAGGATTCTGAAATTGGATTAACCCATTCTGTTTTCATTAATAAATTCTAAAAGTATTTGTTTTCAGCCTTAGGTAATCAAAGAATCTGATGTCTATAACAAAGTAGGAAAACTAAGCTGTTGCGTAAAAGCTTAAGGTGTGGTTCAAAGTCTAGCCTTGCTCTGAAAAATTACTGTAAAAACAGTATGAAAAAATCCGTATTTGTTGTGCCTTGGTTCTGACACCAGAAATGTTCTTTGTAGTCATGTGAAGAGTCTGGGTTTTTTTGGGGTGGATTTTTTGTTTGTTGTTCCCCCCAAAACTGCCAGGCCCTCAAACACAACCTTGGCTTCTGTAGTCACCGAGCGTTATTTCTTGCTCATGTCTCACTTCCTGTAACAAAAGTTCTCCCCGCCAAACAGTGTCCTCATTACAGTTGTGTAATCCCTTTTTTTAAAAGTGATGCCCTTGGTGACACCTGTGCAAGCTGAGCTGAGGTTGCATAAGTAACCAACTGGCTCTCTTAACTGGATGCTAATAAACAAGTCTGCACAAGAAACTATAATCCAGTTTGTGTGTGCTCCCTCTCTTTTTTAGCCGAGTTGGTCAGAATAGTTACTAAGTGTACAAAATATTCAGACGAGGATCATCACAAAAGTTACTGGATCTCCTTACGAATGCTACAGAAATGTTGAGCAAGACTGTCAGGTCACTTCAGGATTAAATCATGCCTGGAAGTAGAATTTCCCAGTACACATTTGGAGTGACAACTGCTTGCTTTTATGCTGCTTTTACATTTGCTCAGTCTAGAAACAATAGAAGACAGATTCTTTCTCTTGCATCATCTATAACTTTGTTTACTCTGTTTCAATTGGTTTGACTTTTGCTAATACAATTCAGGAAGCCTCACAGAGTTGCGCAGGTATCATCCATAGGTGTAATTTAGGACGTCCCTTAACAATCATGATTATTTGTATGTTCATCTTAAAAATTGCTGAAAAAAAGACAAAACAAAACTTTAGAAATTGCAAATAATTTTTTCTTGTTTATGTATCAAATACAGAATTCTACAATCTTAATGTTGGGTTTTTTTAGATCAGAACTGCACACTACATACAGAAGCATAAAAACTTGCTTTTTACTCCTGGGTCACAAAGGCTATGCTGCCATAATCCTCAGAAGATTCAACATGAAGTGCATAGAGAGGTAAATTTGCTAAAAAATCTAAGAAAAACATAGGAGTACATACTAAAAGATCCACGTGTTTACTCACTTATGCTTAATATAGCCACTGCTCATTAGTTTCGCAAACTTACAACTATGTAAGAGTGAGGTGATTTCTTCTATGTGGCTTGTGTGTCATCAGTAAAATCAGCTAGCATTTACACAATCTCTTTTGGGGGATATATAACACACAGAGAATATATCATGACTTCAGTCTGAGTTTTCAAGAATTATATCTAGAGTAGGAAATTGTCCGTATTTCTACATGTATCAAACAGAATGTAAAGACAGTTAGAAGTACACCTATCAGGTCTGTAAGGATGACGATAGTTGGAACTTTAGTTGGCCCTACAGTGGAATAATAATGAAAAGCTTTATATGAAAATTAAATATACTATGTATAAGATAAAAACCTTCAAATTTTAAAGTAAAATTTAAATTTTTAAAATCATTTTCAGAATATAGCTTCACTTCATTAAAAAAAAAGGTTTCTCACAAACTCTCAACCCACAAACCTTGTTAAGATATTTCATGATTTATCTACATCTAAATGGGGTCGATCATAATAATGCCAGTATCTTCCCCTTATTTCTTATTTAACGAACTGATCTTTGGGTACTGTTCAGAGCACTCCAGTGCTTAAAATTTTACTGTATAAAAGTGGATACTAATCCATAGCAATTACAAAAAATCTGCCTATAAACACATTCTAAATAGAAAACACAATATTCTAGTGCTTACCTTATCTCTAAAAGACTTTAAAAAAAAACACGAAAAAACCCCCACTAGAACAGTGAAAATAAAAATCTAGAAAGTGGGTAGCATTCTGTTTTCAATTGTTTGGTCAATTAACAAATCTGTGTTACAACAGATGTTTTCTACAAAAGATTGCATTTACTTGAATATGTAGATTTCTGAGAAAACACTGGAAGATAAATTTTTCAGTTAGCCCTACCCACAGCTATTCAACAGACAGTCTAACCTTTTCCCTGCTGAGGATGCAATGGATCTGAACCAGAACTCATGCAATTCTACCAAGTAAGAGTTGTGGGTGTTAATCCCCATCAAAATGCATCGTATGTGAATAATTCCTACTGTGCCCTACGGATTTCTGCACTATTAAACGTAAATGAGGTAAAGGGAGAAACTAAATCTCACTGATTCTGCAGTTACCTAGCACTACCAGAAATCTTGTAGTCCATATTAACTCTTACAAGACAGCTCTGAAATGTGCACATCCCCACAACAAAACAGCCAGGAATTTTGAATGTTTGGTTTTTTTCACTACTTGCTAAATGTCATACGTATGCAAAAACCCTATAGAGAAAGCCTGATAATAGTCCCTCAGTACTTCAATGAATTCTACAAAAGATGTAAATAAAGAATTTCATGATTATGTTCAGCATACAGTCTACATTCTGCCTTATAACTATTTCAAACATTCTCTTTAAAGTTTTGTTTCCCATCATTTACATTTAAGTCATACAACCCTTTGCTTATTGCTTTGAATGTAACTGAAAATCAACATTACTTTGAATAATGACAAGTGCTTCAACAGAGCTGATACTCTTAATAATTTTAAAGATTTTTTTGACTGTGCCATGGGATTACTCTTTTTTTTTTCTGTATCTATTTGGTTTTCCAGTAATTACAAACATATTTTACTAGTCTAGTAACTGAATTATAAACTGCCCTGTGTCTGTTTATGTAACTTCTACTTTTAACTTATGGTAGAAACTGTCTGATTGCTATGGTTCCCCAGACCTTATATTTTGTAGATATATTCTGGGTCCTAATAATTTCCCAAATTAAAAAATTGCTGCAGAGATCACATGCAAAAGGTCCTTCAAAGAAGGCAATGCATCTTTGTTTTTTTCTTCTTTTCCTCTTGAATTTTTAAAAAATATATAAATGCTGAGATTGAAAACATATATTTAATATATATTAGTGTCTGTGTATCTGATCACAAAAATGTATCTTAGCAGAAATTAAACTCTTAACAAAAGGCAGGGGAGGACAGGACTGAAGGGGCCTGGCAGAAGCCTGCTGTAATCACATCCGATGACTGTTTTGAAAAACCAAACAAACAAACAAGCAAAAGTTGCTCCTTGCATTACAAAAGGGGTTTGCACTTATTTTACAGTATAGCCACACAAAGTTTATTTATCACCTGTTACAAAGGAGTAGTATAACACCCTTTTTGTGGTGAAAGAAGGAACAAACAGTTACTAACATCAGTGGGAATCTCCAAAAGAGGATCTACTACAGCTGGGGAAAAAATGTGTGTTCAATTGTGCCAAATGAATTGTTGAGTGATGGTATCTGAACTGAGGAGACGGAAACTACAGGAAAGGAAGGGGACAAAATGGCAAGGAGAGAAATAAGTGGATGGAAGTGGCTGGAACTTGTTAAAATGCTACGTTTAACCAATCAGTCTCCATCAGTAAACCAATCTACCAGTTAAACTAATAGCTGGAAGTTATTCTTTCTATAATGGGGAGGCTGAGGGGGGAGGGAAGAGAGAGAGAGAAAGAGAAAGAAAGAAAGAAGAATAGGAAGGACACTGAAGGGAAAATGTCAT
>Ga0181612_170043_pt1 | contig 13606 bp, 9 predicted proteins | sample HoacroProtozoa21_FD_119630 | JGI IMG/M metagenome (GOLD analysis project Ga0181612, IMG submission 119630) | Hoatzin crop microbial communities from Cojedes, Venezuel. Combined Assembly of Gp0051906, Gp0051904, Gp0051908 | reverse complement strand
TTTTCTGAAGATTGAGCATACCCCACCCTCTCCTACTGCTAACTGTGGCATGGCCAACACATTGGGAAGAAGTCAGTGAGACCTTCCCTGAAACCGTTTCTCTTGGAAGAACCAAGATGCTGCAGTGACAGGTACACTGGCTGGGTGATGAAGTCAGGGATGTGCCCATGCTCCTCTGTGCTCCCACTGCTGCCCTCAGTGGAAGAACAGGGAAAGCAGAAAGAAGGGCAGGCTGGAAAGCATAGTTTAGGAGGGAGAAGGAAAACAAATAGGGTATGAGTTTAGGGTATGAACAAGGATGTGGAACAAGAGGTATCAGACGATACCAGAAGATCAGGCACAGCTGGGAGATTTGAGCAGAATGGGGCTGGCAGTCCAGAAGTACTGAATGTAAGCAGCAGAGGGAACATTCTTGCAGACCCCAGAACTGAGAGGAGTCAGCTGAAGTCTGTCTGTCCCTGAGGCTAGCCTATTCCTTCTTTTTTAATTCTTTCTGAACATTTTGCAGTAGCTTCCTGAAATGGAGGAAGCCTGGCTGGCTTGTTGGTTGTGGGTTGGGATTTTTTTTGACTCAAGTTTTTGTTGCTATGGACAAAGGTAATTTGCACCTCTCTAACATTTAGCAGGATCATTGGATCATCTGCTGGATCCCTGGCAGAGTTTTGAATGGTCTCGGAGTCAATATCAGCTTAAGATTTACACAGTTACAGTAATTTGCATACACACTGCTTTGCTATTCCTACAAATACTTAGAGAATATCAACAAAACTGTTTTTTCTTTTGGTGATTCTTACGTGGAGAAACTTTGTGTCTTCTTGGTACTCTCATTTAAATGGTTTTACCAGGCTCATGAACCACTGTGGACATATATCCTCTCTTTCTTCAGAGTGCTGAGAAGAAAGCAGTTCCCCATTTTTGAGGTAGTAGCACAAATGTGAACAAAAGCAGCTTCTCCCCATCATGGTTAATGACATGTTTATGTTGTGTATGCATTTCATTTTTATCTCTGCGTATGTTCTTGAGAGTTCCTTTTCTATGTACATGAGAGGCATGTTACCTTTGCCTTAATATTCAGCTACAAGTTGGGCTGCTTTGCATCAACCATTCCCTGATTAAGCCATGTAATGCAGCCTCTGTTGCTCCATCATCACAGAGCGCTACTGTCCTAATTTCCACAGCACTCATAGCTGCTCTACTCACACCCTACACGTTCAGGATTGCCCTGGCTCTGGTACCTCGAATCTGGTGTTATGAAGTGGATGTTGAAAGCTCACAGCATGCAAGATCCACCCTTTTCTAGATCACCACTGGCTCAAGGGGTTTGTCATACTGTGGAAGGAGCTTGCTAAGCAGTCACACCGGCAGTACAATTACTGTAGGAAGCCTTCAAGGGTCTGGGATGATAACATGTGCTGCAATTTTTGAGGGAAGGTCATTAATATTTCCTTGCATTGGCACATTGTAAACCAAAATATGTTTTCTGAAGTCTTCACTATTTTCCTTCTCATTTCTTTTGCCATCAGCTTCCCCTAAGAAGTTAAACAGAGTGAAGTCTGCAGTTGGCTTGGTTCATGTAGACTGATTTAATTTTCTTCTTTAGCCTGTGGTCCCGCATAGAGTGGGTCATACAAACAGGACAAGTGAATCACAGTCTGGGAAATCAGCTGACAGCTCCAGCTGAGTGCATTGGGCTTTTTGCCTGCATGTAGGCACTTAGCTGAATCAGGACCTGAGATAGGAGCCTCAGATCTCAGCAGGAGGAGCAGCTCTGCCTCTGTGCTGGGCTTTTAGCTGTATTTTAGCAGAAGTTAATTTGATTGTAAGTTAATATTCACACTTCTAAAATCAAATACTAGGGCTTGGATAGCTCTACTAATGTGTTTTGTAAACTCCATTTGCACCTTGCAAATCTTAGTGGGAGTTTGGCATTCACTGTGAACAATAAAACATTTGGCCAGCTTGCTCACAATTTTTTGTGCTTTGCCAGAGGTACTTAAACCTGAAATAGTGCTCCAGAAAAATGCCCAGAAACTGATTTTTTGTTCCTCTGGCTTAGTGCTGCTTTATAGTGGCTTACCAGCTTCTCCTTGGAGAGTGGAGAATAAAAAGGAGGGTTCATATAGTATTTTTCTTGTCCTTAACTGACCTCCAAAATTCTCTTCTTTGATCATCAACAGCTGAAGCAGGTAGACGAGCTCTTGGCTAAATTTTGTTATGGCTGAGTGTAAATTATAGAGATGCTGTCATCTGTGTCAGATACTTTGGGTGTTTGTGGCTTGCTCAGAGAAAATTTCTGGTGTCACAGTCATACTGTGCAGTTTGTTTCAATTAGATTTAGATTTGTTCCAGAAACATTTGATTTGTGGAAAGTTTTTCCTTGCATAAGTGTCTGCTGAGCTTTTAGAGGGCACAAAAAAAGATTTAGTTTCTCATGAGGTGCCTAAGACATTTTGTTTATCAGATCTTACGCACACAAGTGCTTTAGAGCATTCAGAGTAGTGTGGAGAAAAGGGAAGAATTTGGGAATCCTCCATTCATTATAGGTACCCATCCTTCTATGGTCACAGGTAAGGGCCAGGTGAAAAAGTCTCCTGTGCTTGAGAATGAGTCTTTCTGCTTTGCTCTGTGTTGGGATGCTAAGGATTCACATGCAGATAGCAATAGACTGTGCATCTGAGTGGGCGTAGCTGTAGATACCCTCTTGGTGTAAGCTGGGCACAGAGGTGACTTCAGGCTTTACAGTGTCTTGCTCTTGTAGCTAGCAATAGGGAAATAATATCTGGACTTTCAGAAGCTCCTTTATTTTCCTGAATAATATCTTTAGCTATATTCAAATGACTAAGTTTGAATAATTTTGTGTTAAAGCAACACTGCAGGCTATAGGTGAGCTGTAGGAGTATCTGCTTGGAATGTGCTGATCTGTCCTACACTCCTGGGTTCTCCTGCTTGTAGCAGTTATGACAAACAGTCTATCAGAACTGTATCATTAGTACTAGAAGTAGAGTTGAAGAATCCAGGGAGATTGCTGGCTTGCACCAAAGCTGTGTTTATTTTTTCTCCAAGGTCATCAGATATTTCTATCTCATCTCTGAACTGTCGTCACATGCTACACGGTCAGCAAATGCTTCCCAGCAAATTGGGTAGCTCTTTTTGAGCTCATACACACAGTTGTATGCTGTTGAGAGGAACAAGACTGGAGATGCTGCTTCTCTGGCAGCTTGTGACCTGTTAAGAGCTGTATCTGCCTCAGAGACAGTGATTCATCCTTCAAGTTAGAACGAGAACTTACAAATGCCCTTGCCTGCCAAGGTTGGGTGGCCCAAAGAGTGCTGAAAAGACCTGGAAATAGTCCTTATAATTACTCCTTTTGATTTAATTCCCATTGTTTTTAAAGATCAGTGAACACTGACTTGCAGCTGTTAATCTCAAGACTAGGCAAATGCAATCGTTTACGTTTTGGAGGCCAGGTAGGAACATAACTTCACATTAACGTCTGACTGGTACCTCTCACCTGGACATAGATAGTTATGGGAAGGCTATTTTGCTGGCCGGGCCAGTCTAAGATCTCCAACCTTTTTTCTTATGCACTAGGCATGAAGCTGTTTGCTGCCAGGATGAAATTTCAAATCGCTCACTCTGTCCTCCTGCATTGAACTATTTTAATAGTATAAAAGCTGTACTTTGGAATGGCTTAATGAAGATTGCCGGATGTGTGCCATGGAAAGCTGAGGCTGCTGAGTGCTGCTGGGGATGAGGATGTGTGCCTTCCTCCCACAGGGCAGCAGGGCCTCTCCTTTTTGCAGAGGCTTGAATCACAGGCTCTGCAGGCAGAAATGATGTGCCAAAAATTAGAGACCCTTCCCTAATGGGAAATTCTAGAGTTAGACCAAAATTCACAGATTTTGAAAAGCAGTTTCGATATGGCCCTGGCAAAATACAAATTCTCCATTTAGTGTTCTATACCAACTTAAGTGTATGCCTACATGCTCTTTTTATTTCTTTGGTTGCTCTAAAAGCATGCCATGAGTTGCCTTTAGACAAATTTTTTCACTGGTCTGTATAGCACATATTTCCATGGAATTAAAAAAGGAATATTAAAAAAAAATTAAAATTTTATTTGCACAAATTTGTTAAGGAGAAAAACCCTGAATAAAATTTAATTATAAGGTCTTCTTGCTTTTGATGTTTCACTGTATTAATAGCGAAAGATTGTTATGAAACTCCGCATTTATGTTGAGTCTCAAATACAGCTTGACACTAGTTACTGATGGCTAACCCAGTAAAAGCTGGAAAATCAAATGTCTGTTGAGTATTCTAGCACTCCTGTTTGGTTACTGCTATAACTTAGACTATATACTGGCTCCTGCTGTAGCTCCTATTTTCAGGTAAACAGGAGTTCATTTTACCTGTAAAAATTTTCCTGCTTTGGTCTCCAGTTTGAAGAAAAAGTGTTCTGCAAGACAATTAAAATAACCACGTTTCTTTAATTAAAAATAATATGCTCACAGCATCTCCCAGGCACCCTTGAGCTGTAATGACAGAAAGTTAAAAGCTAAAATTTGTCATATCTGTATTAATTTCTCAACCAGATTGTCACAAAGACTTGAAGCTTGGCTGCAGCAAAAAAAAGATCAACTCAATTAAACAAAACTAATTATTAGACACATAAACTCAGCAAGGAATATTTTTTTAAAGCAGGAATGTTAATGAAATCTCTCAATTATTTTTTGAAACTAAGCTGACTTTCACCCACCTCACAGCGCAGCTGCATTAGCATGAGTCCAAATTCTTGTGTTGCACTCGGCTTTGCAGGGAGACCATTTAATTACTGTCTGAGGATACTTACTTGTCTCTGCTCACACAGAGACAATTCTGCTTTAAGAAGTGCTACGTTTGATCATATGTAAAAATCATCTGAAAGATTTAAAGTTTCATAGCACAGATGGAGTGATTTCTTAATTTGTAGCTTATTTGTAACTTACTTAAACACTGCTTATGTATATTCACATTAATCAGTTCAGTTCAGGTTGTCTTAGTTTATTGAAGAAATTGTTGCTAAATCTGGCACTGCTTGTACCAAGTGCCACAGAACGCTGTGCATCTGGGCACGCGTAGCTTGTGAGTGGCAAGCAGCAGAGGAGACAAGCTCAGCTCATGTCCGTGGCAGTGACCGTGCAAAGGAAAATACATGGGCTGTGTGTGCAGACAGAATACTTCCTTATGCACTGTCTTTCCCTCTGGTTGCTTTTGCTGAACAGCAACAGTCACTTGTTTTTTCTATAACCTGCTGAGATTTTTCTTTCAGTGCTCACTTTCAAATTATATTTGCATCTTTTAGATTCATTCCATACAAAGCCTCTGAGTCAGAAAGCCTTTCCTATCCATCCATGTGTATGCATTGCTAGTGCAGGTTCTCTTCACATCTTCATTTCTGTCATCTCCTCCTTTGTGATTTGCCTTCTCTCCTTGCTCATGTCCACTCACAGTGTTGTTGCAAAGGTAATTTCTCTACTCTATTAATTGGAAATGAGCTGTCTCTTTCGGTACTTCAGCTGCCACCCCTTTTCTCTCAATCAAACATGAGTCACTTCTCTTTATTTTCAAGACCCTTTCTCATCTCTCTTACAATTTCTTGTTTACTACTAAAATGTCAGCTTAAATCCTTGATTGGTTTGATGCCGTGATGAACTGGAGATGCCCACAGACATGATTTTGGTGTTTTGAAACATCTTTTGGCTTTCAAAGGTGCATTGCAAGATACTGTTGCAAAATGAGTAAGTTTGTAGGTGCTTCTTTCTCTCTCTTTCTTTAATTCAGCAATTACCTCCGTGTTCCTGATTCCCTTTAAGAAACAGAAAGTAGCAGACTTGCATCGAGAAAGTATTGGGAGCTGAAATTTTAAAGACTCAAGCACTCTATTCCGAATACATGACATCAAAGAAAATGCATTTCGAGATTTTACAGGTTATGGAAGCAGAAAAATGTTCATTGTAAGTAAAATCAATATAGTTTTCCTTATTGCATTGAAAAGACCACAGATTCAAAGACTGAGCAAGCTGAAGTGAGGGAGAGGCTTGGATTCGGGGGGTTTAACGTCTGGCTGAGGTGTGAAACACTCTCAGGTCCTCTCCTTAACCCCAGCCCATTATTCCCAGGAGCTGGAGCATGTGCCCTTGGAATTTGTTTTGTGTCCAGTGGACAACTGTGGAGGGTCATGAATGGTGTAAATCTCCCCTCCCTTCTTCACCTCTAAGGAGAGGAAATGATCCAGCCCAAGCATTCACCACTGCATGAACCACAGCGTTTACTTTCCAAAGCAGCAGGAAGGCACTTGCTAATTTACTCTTTTAAAAATGATTTATTCTGCAGAGCCATCTACTTTAATTACTGTTCGAGCTTTCTAGAACCACAGGACTGGCTAATTATTTTCATTGCCTCCCTTTGGTTGCTTTTGCTGTATAGATCTGTTGTTTAATGAGTCACTCAGAGGCCAGAAGGCATGCTGAATTCCTGAAGTAGAGGGTGTCTAGACAAGAATGCACGAGCAAGTATTTCCACTGTAAGCAATGAGGCAGTGTTTGTTTGTGATAAACTGGTTCTGAATCATCTATTTCTAAGCCTGAGGTGAGGTATACAGGTTTTAGCACAGGGACGAGAAAGGGGGGAAAAGGAATGTAGTGATGGGGGGTGTGATTTCATCCATTCCTTTAATTATTTTTATTTACAATGCCCTGACTGAGTGCAGAGCCCCACTGTGTCACATACTGCAAGCACATAATAAGTGACAGTTACTGCAGTTTAGCCTCTATGAAGGTAAGTAATGATTAAAGTTAACATTTATTCGTTGGCAAAAATCATACGTGTGTGCACTATCCTCACATAATTGTATTTGGCATAGGTTTCTAGAACAAGTTATTGGCTGCAGATTTTATTAAATGTTTACATTACAAGCTGTTGATTACCACTTTTTTTTACAAATACAGTCAACACAATCATCCATACGGTACTTAATTCATTTGTGGATTTACTGTACCACACACAGGGCACCATGCCGGCTAGCTGTGCGTGGAGCTAGCCGAAGGCTAGGGGAGTTTATTTTAAACTCATGTGTGATGTTGCACAAACATGGCTGCATTGCGCACAGGGCTGACTGAGGAATAGAGCGTCGTTTTACCGGGGCCACAGGTACAGGCGGCCGAGGAGCTCCAGTCCTGCCCCAGCCCACCTGCTGAGCCAGGGACTGCGTACCCCCAGCAAGCTCACCTGGGGACAGCTCATGGGCTGCTGAATCGTTCCCCTACCTCACAACCCTGGGAACACTTTGTATGGATAAACTACAGGACTCTTTATATAGCTACACTGCAGAGACTGTCAGCATAAGAAGAAGAAATCAGCTAGAACTGGGTTGCTGCTAATAAATTCTGCTGGATGTGAGAGACCCTGAGCAGTTGTTGCACTGTATTCTTCAGAGCTTCCCTTGAACCTAACATTTCTACCTTTTTCTCCATTTCCCAGAATATTCCAACCATCTGCCCTCTCTGATAGTGCAGGGTATGCTACAGGTCTGAACAGCAAATAGTTTTCTTGTTCTGTGGAATATTTCCCTACTGTCTCACAGATTGAATTTTTTGAAAGGCTTGCAAAAAATTATTCCTCTGTTTCAGAGTTACGTTAGGGAGAAATGGCATCTTGTATTGATACCAAGCAGTTTCCTGGTTGTATTTCTTTGAAAAGAAGCCCTTAGAACAGGTCACTGTTGGTACTGATCAATGAAGTTTGATGACATGGTTAGAGATAAAATGATGGTGTGTTTCATGGTTTTTGGGTAGAAACAGAAGAGAGGAATTGAAATGCCGGGCCTATGCACTGTATACAGGGCTGTGTATTTTGCATAACTGCTACAGAAAAAAAGAAGAATTTGTGTCTACTGAGCCCTATGCCAAGTGAGCAATATGTATTAAAAGAAAAAGAAATATATGAATAATAAAAATAGTTTTGTATCCTCCCATCATCTGTGGCAGTTTTCCCCATCTCTGGTGTCAGGCCTTATTTTCTGAAGTGTGTTTCTCTTCTGGTAGTTAAAACCATCTCTTTTATCATATGTCACGAAACGATAGCTCATTCTCTTGCCTCTAAGCTATCACACACACTTCGAACGAAACTCATCAATATAAATGATTGTGTCTATGTCTGATTGGTTTCTTATGTTTAAAAAGGAGGAAAAGGGAGATTGATTGCACAGGCCATAAAAGTAATGATGCGTTTAATGAAAACATACATTTTATAGGCAAAACACGCTTAAAAATTACTTGAAGCTGCTACATAAGAGTTAATGAAATTAAATGGTCTTAAAAATTTTGCTAATTTGACCTTGGGTTATCCTTTTGAGCCTTCATCCAGTTTAACATTTATTTGCACACATGGCATTTATTTTTGTGCATTTGGCCTATCCTGAGAACTTTCAGCTCTCCCTGTCAAATACTGTAGCTACAGAGCTACACTGCAACGGTTGTACAGCGTGAAAACCAGGCTGCTGGCTGCGTGGCTGTCCCTGAAAAAACAGCTACCCTTCTTACCCCAGTCCTTCCCTTTATGGCACTGCCGTAAGTTTGTGTTAGGGAGATATTGCCCTCTAAATTGACTGTTGTTAGGTACTTCTTTTCATACCAAAACCAAACTATGACCAGGTCCAAACTGTAATGTAGTTGCATGGCTGATTTTCCCATAGGAAATGGTGTCAGAAAGTCGATATGCAGGTGAGTAAGTAATATGGCATCGTTACACCTCCTTTTCAGGTGGACAGCTTCTAGATTGAGATTGTGTCAGGCCAGTCTTGCTGAGGTGCTGCTTGTTCATGGAAAGGATTAGAGGGACATAAAGTGCAGACTCTGGTCATATCTACATCGAATCCACGGTTGTGCTGATGGCTTCTGTCCTAGCGACCAGTCTCCTGCCAAGTGATACTGAAGGGCTCATGTCCACATTGGTCAAAACTATTCTTCTCTACAATGAATGGGTCATCTCAATGCCGTCTAGCATTTGGACTTTGGTCACACAGAACTTTGGGCTTTAAGATGTATTATTATTATTATTATTATCATCATCGTCATCATCATCATCATCATTATAAGTAACAGTAATAATTTTTTTTGTTGCTTCCAGTTGTGGGTAAGCAGAGAGAGGGCTGTGTTGCAGCGGGCCAGAACGGTGTTTGTGTAGTGTGATTTCCCAAACCTATGTTGTGCACCCTCAGCTGTGGTATGAGGAGAGTGGGGAAATTCGTGACCAGGAGCAGACAGAGCTGGGAGGCTGCATGAGGTGCAGTTGTGTGCATACTGTACAGAAATTAGTCTCTGCAAAGAACCTCATCTAGATTTCTTGACGAAGCGGTCTAGAGCTGAAGGGTGAGGTAGCACATTCATAGTGTATATGAGCAGGATCCAATCTTCCCATGCTGGTAGAAGGGGCTGTGACTATGTGCATCAGCTCCCGAGCGAGATGAATGTTGTGCCAGGGGTGGCACTAGGACAGAACACCTCCCTGCCAGAACAAAGACCATGTCATTGCTCTCAGCTTCACTGGCGTTCCACCCTCATGCATCCAGAGAGCATCCTCATTCGTTTTCACTTTAAAACACTAATATGCATATTTGAAAAACAAATTAAACTCACAAGCAGCTGAAAGCTTTCCAGATCGTGTTGTTTTCATGCTTTTCATACAGATTTCCTGCATCAGTGTGATGCAGCATATTTCTAAGCTGACTCTGGTAACTCATCAGAGCTATATCCTTTTCACGAGGAAAATAACATAAAATTTCTAGATCACTTTGTGTCAGCTACAGAACTGAACACTTGGCCTTGAGTATCTTATCTGAGTAGCTGGAAGGACATTAGAGACGACAAATCCCTACTGCTGTAAGAAGGAAGAAGTCTTAACCAAAGATTCAGTTATATCATGTCTCTCCCATCATCACTTTGGCTATTTACGGATACATGTGAGGAAAGGCTACGGTTATCCTGAAATCTCAGCAAGCTGCAGGTACCTGGGAGCTGAGGTATCCTGCACTTTCCTCTGACCATGGCAACACCCACAAATACCACACAGATACCACAGAGTATTTACTATAGCAGGGGATCTGGCTGGGAACAGCAAAGAAACAGCTCACTCAGCCACCCCTCTCACCTGCAAAGGATCCAGAATGGAAGATGACAGCTATAGCGCTTACTTGTGTCTACTCTTTATGGCCTGAAGTGGCAAAAAGTCCGTGTGCAGCTCTGTGAGGCTCTGTACCTGGCTCTCTGGAAGGTATGGCCTCATCTCTGAGCTCTGGAATGGGGAAGAAGTATACCATAAGAACCATGAGAATCTGAATCCAGTCTGACGGTCACAGAAACCACTAAAAGGCAATTCAGGGAAATCATGAAATCGAAGCACATGTTCAGCAATCCTTCCTTACTGTGTTCTCCTAACTTCAGACAACCAGGCTGTCAGAAGACAAATTTAACGCTGGGCTATATTTCTGGGTTTTTTTGAAACTGAGAAAATGGAGTGGAAAACCTTGTCTCGTTTCACCTAACTTTAATATCTTTGAGTAACCCGGAAAACAACCTTTTGGCAGTTTATTCCTCTATACTTCTCTCTCTCTCTAAGCTTTCTATATGGGTGAAAATACTAGACTGTTTCTTTAAAGTGAGAACAGTGATACTCATCTCTTTTTTAAGATACATTGTGATCTACTGGGAGAGTGCTTTATAGCAGATCAATACTATTTTACATTGCTCTAAAATGATATGAAGACTTCTTTTTTTAACAAATTTTTTTTTAAGACAAACGTTTGCAAGAGTTTATGGAGGGGTTGTAAATCACATGAAGGTCTTTAGATTTCTACCACAAATCCCAGCTTATTATTTATACTCAACTGCCCCCTGTACTGGTAAAGTAATTAAGACATAATGGTAGAGGTTGCTGCTGTGACTGCAGCATGTTCTCTCATCTGCAATTTTAAATACATAGAGAATATCACCTGTCCTCTGGGAGGTTTGGGTATCACCTTCGAGCCCAAGGTCCCGCTTGTATTGGGGGAAGAAGCCAGTGGAAGTGATGCCGATAAATTCAGTGCAGGATGAAGACTGGACCCTTGTCATTCGCCATCCCACAGCAGCTCACTAATGAATGGTTTGCTTTCGTTTCACCAGCTCTCCTCCATCCCCTCCGGATGCCTGTGCCCTCCCCAGAAATTTTGCTTGCCACCTTTGTGGATCTTGGGTCCGTTGAGGACCTTAAGGTGAGCTGAGGGCTTCAGATATTCATGATCAGTGAATTTCACTGTGCAAACAAAACCGTAAATCCACAGCACGTGAGCAGGTTTGGCACATTTCAGAACAGAGCTGCTTTTGTTCCTGAGGTGCCTATTGAAAACACAGCATGGACTCTCCGTTCGCTGGGCTCTTTCATCTTCTGAGAGTGAACTATGGACCTGGAGTATTTTATTCTGGCATCCACAGAATTTACAATGCCTGTTTTGAAGCAGTCTTCCTGATAAGATGTATTGAGAAAACAAGGAAATAAAAGTAGACGAGATACTTAGTTTATGCATTTTTTTCACAGGCTATGAGACCGATACATTTTCCAGCTCTCAGAATAGCACTATTATCCTTTTAAGAGACTTTAGAACAGAGAGATGCTGAGGCCCATCTAGGTCAATCCCCTCTAAATCTTTAGACATTATGTGATTATTTTTAAAATACGCAAAATGCAAGAAATAGTTTTGAAAGTATTAGAAATTTACCAGAAAGCACTAGAGAAGAGCTTTAGAGAAGCTTGTGCTTCAGATATACCTGTATGAGTCCCCACTATTGGTTTCTTCTTTATGTTCCTGGGTGCATACAAGCTACTATGTAAAATACTGTATAATTATAGGCTAAAATTTGACCAAGAATCTACACAGTAAATTCCATGTTATTACAGAATAGCCACGAGACACTCATTTCTGTCTTCTACACTACAATCTTCTTGTAATGCTGCAAATTATATAGTAATTACAGATGGAATAACATGGTATCTTCAGCATGGTACTCTGCAATTTGCAGTAGCAAATGACTGGCCATGTTCTACCCTAATGTCAGTGGGATTTCTGTGTCGAGATCAAGTTGTGTATTAGCAGGACAGACGAGTTGTAATAACATGAACAAATGCAGGAACCGGAAAGGAGGTTAGGAAGGCTTTATGCTGGTTTGTGTTTTCCCAGATTTGTTTTCAGATGTGCCTGCAGGGGGTATGACACAGCTATTGCCTTTATAGCCTCTTCTCCAACAGGTCCCATGAAACAGGGCTTTTGTTATGGATGTCCACACATTCCACTGTCCACAGTGCATGGTCATATATTTTTTTTGGCTAACACGTATATTTAAGAATTTTCTATTTTTTTAAAATTCTTTTTCTCTTTTTGATTACAATTGCCATTTTCTTTCCTGTGCTTGGACCTAGAACTTAGAAATTAGTCCCGTGATTTCTTCCAGATTTGTTCCATTTCCTACAAAATACCTGGTGCTTCTTTTCAGAGAGCGGTGAGCAGAGGACATCTGCAGAGGAAATCATCTCCTGCCCCGTTGTCTCTTCGGTATATTTTACTTGCTCTCTTACTTCTGGGCAGGCCGTTTCCAACTATATGCCCTTATGTCTTCAGTGAAAGGGGAGCTTCTAGGCAGAGGATTGAGGCTGGCAAATGTAAATGCAGAACAAAGCTCTATTAACTTTGTGCTGATGCTGCATAGGGAGTAGGGAAAGGTACAAAGCCTTCTTTTCACACCAGGTGTGCTCACGCAGAAAACACAATGAGCCTTCTTCTCCCTCTGAAGTGTTTCTTCCCAGTGCGCTGACAGCTCCCCCCTGACCTTGACTCCTTGCTGGTGCCTGCTGGGAATCTGCGTGCACAGCCTCAAATGAGCCCTTGGAAAGCTGAAAGGCACTGTGTTTCTAGCAGGTGATGCTGCCATTAGACCCACAGCAGGCTGCCTATAGGCACCAGGTGCAGAGCCATTGGCAGGGTGCAGAGTTTTGTACACTGAGTGACGCTCCAGAGCCTGCACCGTGGGAACAGTACTGGCAGTCACTGTGGTACAGGTGCAGACAGGATAACTATCTCAAGCCAGTCAGTCTTGCATGTCTTTAGTATCTTGACAAGATGGAGGCGACTGGACAATTTTCCTTCTATTCTTTAAGGTACAACAATTAGACTGACGTTTGCCACTGTCACTGCTTAAAGCAGGGCAGCAATAAACTGAGTGGCAGATGCTCTCTGTTAACCCCCACCCTCCCACCAGAGGAAGTGAAAAGGAGGAAAATGGAGAGAGACTTACAAATTGAATATAAAAACTTTTACTAATAACACTAATAACATTAATAATAAGAGATATAATGCAAAATATACAAAACTCTGACACGGAGTTTCCCGGAGTTGGGTGCCGGGGCGCTGGTGTCCTGCCAGCAGCTGCCAGGCAGCACCAGGAAGTCCCAGACTGGACTCCGCAGTAGACAGGAACCGGACTCAGGAATGCATGGGTCAGAATCCAGACCAGGGTCACAGACAGGACAATGAGCAGGGTCT
>Ga0181612_117781_pt1 | contig 13606 bp, 10 predicted proteins | sample HoacroProtozoa21_FD_119630 | JGI IMG/M metagenome (GOLD analysis project Ga0181612, IMG submission 119630) | Hoatzin crop microbial communities from Cojedes, Venezuel. Combined Assembly of Gp0051906, Gp0051904, Gp0051908 | reverse complement strand
CGGGGTGGGCCGTTGGCGCCGGGGCAGCCGGGCAGGGTTTGGGGGAGCGGCCGGCGGTGAACCCCCCCGCCCAGCCGTGCCCCTGTTGCCCAGGCGGACGCGTTTTCCTGCCTGGGGTGGAGGCCGCTGCTTTGTCCTGAGCGTTGTTCCTGAAAAAAGGAAAAGCGCAATTGTTTTTTCAAGTCCCTGTAAGCGGAGGCCGGTCGATACACCCAGTCCGTGGCAATGCAAAGCCTGCGGCCTGGGCTGCAGCCATCATCATCCGAATACCTTCAACTGTAACGTATTACGCATAGCCTGCCCGAGTGCGGCAGCGATACAGGCTGCTGAATTGTTCATGTTAGCACTTCAGGTGTTGCTGAGAGGCCGGTCCAGAACTACGGCGCAGAACTTTCCCCAGACCCTCTTAATTGCCTTTTGCTAGGAATTAAAAAAACCACAAACCAAACCCCAAACCAAACCCACGCGTTTTTCATAAAAAGAACTCTGAGATCATTAGCTAACATTTGGAAGTCCCTCAAATTAACATGCGTGAAGGACCGTGGCCAAACTCCCACCGGCTCCCATAAAAGCCGTAATCAGTCCTTCAAGCAAGCTTCTCTACAAAATAACACCCAGAAGCCCCTGCAGAAGGGATTGCCAATCTCGCCATCTGACGAGATTAAAAACAGCAGTAACAACGTGATAATTGACAGGAGAAACTTCCCTGACAAGGAATGAATCAGTGTTTATTTTTAGCCTTTCCCAAAGGCTTTATTTAAACAAAAGATAAACTAATTATTTCCGTCATTATATTGTCCGCGCTAGAAACAGGAGGTGGTCCCTATGTATCTGCAGGGAGCGCTTGGTTTTGGCTCGTCCTTTGAGGTCCACACCCTGGACAGACGCGATTGTGCCCACTGTCCTTTCATTTCTAGTCCAATCAATCTGAAAAGTATCAAGCCTTCACTAAATTTAGACACCCTCCCAATCGATATTTTTTCTTTCCTAAATAGCAAGCCTCAAAAAAGGTTTCAGATAATGTAAATTGTGATTTTCTCTGCATCCCACCTTTGCTCCAAAGCTCTGCTTGGACAAGAAGTCAGTGTTAAGCCTGTCACTGCCCACTGCAGCCTTCTGCAGTGACCGAGCACTCGCGTTCCAAGTAGATAAGGTAGCACTGCATGTGCACAGGAGCCAGCAAGAAAATCTCACCTAAGGGAAGGCAGCTCACTGGAGAAAAGACTGGCAAAAGATTTGCCCCGTTTTACAGAATAAATGCGAGGAAACAGTATCAATCCTGATGATAACCAAATAATACTTATGTTTCTGGTAATAAGCTTTTTGGGCTCTGCTTTGTTTTGAAGTGGGGGAACTGAAGCGTTGCCTCTTAAATTTTGAATGAATTGTGGATTGCAGCGTGGGTTTCATTAGTAAAAAAGGAATAGGACTTCTTTGAAAATGTCTGAGGATGTATTTTTTGTGGCTTATCTGCTATGGAACCAAGAAATATAAGTGACTGTTTCATTGTACTGCATATCTGTAATATGAGGATTGCTATGAAATATACAAAGAGCCAATTTACTGGTCACTTACTTTCGTAGTCTCAAAGCAATTGTACCACACTAATTCATAGGTCAAATTGTATTAAATTTAGTCCTGCCGAATGAGTCTCATTTTCAGGATCCAAGTACGTATTCTTCAATGGAAAATGTTTGTGTAGAATTTCTTTTCCATGCTCCTTAATATTTCAGATAATTTTGGATATGACTGTTTGGGCTAGGCTAATTCTTGGTAAAATAGTTTATTTATTTGCAACATTTTAGTGCATACTCGATCATTCCTGAACACAGTGACATATGAAGTAGAATAAGTAGAATAAGTAGAAGGCCATAGAAATCATGTAAAATTGTCAGCTTCTTTATATGCAGCCCATTGGTCTGTTACAGAGGTCAGAGGGAGAAACTCCATTGCTATACTCCTTGTAGGAGCAAGTGGAATCTTCGGTATTTCATCTCACGTGTTAGTGCAAGAGATGCATCAAATGGAGTGCTACCTGGAAATAAGTCTCGTTTCTACATCGCCTGAAGAGACCATTGCAGAAATGGCTGCTCGTTGGGATGAGCTCTCTGCCTTGCAAGTGTTATCTGCAACAGTGACCCCACAACCCCAGATAATTAAATTTCTGATTAGAAGTAAGATGAACGTAGAACACTAAGAGCAACATTGTACAATATGTTTTAATCTGTGGGCAGTGGGGCCAAACAAATCCATGAATCATTCATGCACATCTGCATTGCAAAAGATGCAGGTAACTACAAAGGAAAATACTACGGATAGGGGCGAGGGTGAGATGAGGAGTAAGGTAGATCAGGAAAATCTGCATGAAATACAAGGGAGAGGAAGCAGAATTTATTTTATTGGCTGCAGGCCAAGTCCAAAACATAAGGGTTTAGGGCAGAATGTGAGCTCCTAAATCTACAACAGAGATGGTGAAAAACCCCAGTGAGCAGCGTCTGACCTTGCATCATGCCTAAATTCCCAAGCCACCTTATGTGTTTTTGCGTAGGCTACTCCGCTGTGTAGAGCCTCTCCAGAAGTGCCCAGATCTGCACCAGTTCAACAGGGCTGAGCAGCATGGCGCTCACCCATACCTCAATGTAATCAGGAACCAAAAACTATGTGTTACTCCATACAAGTCCCCAGAGCGGCTCAGCTCAAGAGGTGATCTTCAAACCCCTCTAATGGATGCCAGCAGGACTGAATCTTTACAACTGTGACTGTACCTGTTCCCTCTAAAAAGACATTTTAATGATACAATAGAGCAGGTAAAGCGTTTATTCAGGAAGTGGAAGGTCTGAGTTCAGGGCCTGTTCTTTGCAGACCAGAGATATCAGTGGTCACATTGACGTCTGGGTGCAGAAGTATTCACCTGAAACCAGCCTCAAAACTTGGCCACTCTTGCTCTCTGCTCTGTCCCCTGTGCAGGACCCGTCCAGAGTGGGTGGTACAAGGGTGCTCAACTAAGCGTTGATATGTTCCTATAAGAAATGGGTAAAGCCGCGCCCTCAGAGGCGGCTGAGAAGTAGCCAAGTTTATGAGCTGAGATGCAGCGTGCGTTACAATGGTGGTCCGTACTGCTTCTGTGACTGCCTGGCCCAGGAGCCTCCCACCTCAGCATGGTCCTACTCTCAAGCAAGCAACAGTCTATGGTCGTTGTCTAAACTATTTCAATATGGAAAACTGGATTAAAAAAAGAGAAGTCATTACTCTTGAACAGAAATGTTCCTCTCAGCCTGGCAATAGCTACCTGGGAGTCTGGACCTGCAGCTGTCAGGGTGGTGGGTACAACCGGTACCGGCTGCTGGTCAACGCTCCGGGGGTGGCTCCGGCCAGTACAGATTTGGGAATTTCCGCTGGATGGCACTCTCGTGCCACAGAGTGTGTAACTGTAGGGGATTTTGGTTGGCTGCAAATATAGACATCTTTTAAAGACAAAGAACCAAGTTGACTTCTTCCTTATACCATCATAAATTTGGAGTGGCTTCACGTAAGGCATTCAGTTTAATTTAGAGTTGCACCAGCATAACGGGGAGAAGAATATGAACCAGATGTTGAGAAGCAATATTTTGGCTATTAATTCTATCGATAAAGTTTTGAAAAATTTATGGAACTTCAATACAAGGAGCAGGCATAGAGGCTGTGGCCACAAAAAACCAAGAGCACCCAGCTTCCATTCTTCCGTGTTGTTACAGGCTACACTAAATTCTAATAAACCTTAATTCTTTTTTTACATGCCAGTGTTTTTACCCTTAAGGCTGCTATATTATGCAGACTATTTTATAAAGATACAAAAAAATTCTACTATGGCTGTCTGTAAAACAAGAAGCTGTCTTCATTCTAAAGCCAACTTTTGAAGTCTTTGTTTTAAACTTTCCAGTCTAAATATTTAAAATGTTTGAAGAATGTTTCTGTCATTTCTGATCCCAAATATTATGCTTTTATTTTGAAATATTTGAAAAATAGCTCAATTATTTTCACATAGAATAATAATTCTCTGAAAGCCAACATTTATTTATGAAAAAAAAGTTTATTTTTCTGAGAAGAAATAGACTTTGGACTATATTTGCATTTTAAAAAGTGGTGATTATCTCAGCTCTCTAGTGAAATAGAATCATATCCACAATAAATCTTTAATAAAGATAACACATTTGGCTTAACGTACGGTACATGTGTTATGTATCAATGTAGTGTACGGGAGAATACCAAGAAATTTCTGCAAATACATTTGAACATCAGGGAAATATCTGCATGAAATTTGTGCTTCTGCTCCTTTTCCATTGGTATTGATGATGACACCTCTCTCCCCTGTAAAAAGCTTCAGTTTCCCCAGCCCCAAAGCTCTACAGTACTCTGAATATTAGGAATATCCGACAAGTTCAAGAACTCTTTCAACAAAGTCATCTTCTTCACCTTCACTTCCACCAAAACCAATGAGAGCGCTAGTAATCTATTTAAACTGAGGCACTTTCTATTTTGGGGCTGGTAGCATATCTCTGGTTTCAGCCAGAGAAGGAAGTGCTTGGAGTGTTTTATCACAGCCAGCTCTTGTGATTTACTTGGCATAACTGGAAGAAGGAAATTGTGTAAATATGGGCTAAAGCTTATTCTTGGGAAATGCACAGTTCCATAGACTTGGGATCTTTAACGTATATTTTTGGTTATCACTTGTATGCTGTCACTTCTGTTCTCTATTTGTAGAATGAGAATAATATCACACTAATTCTGTGAGTTCCTGTACGTGTGCTAAATGTACTCAGAGGCAAACCTGGCAGGCTCAGGGTAAGAATGTTTCAGCACACCTTTCCTGCCCTCCCTGGTTTTGGCTCATTCTGAGGGTCATCATGGCCCAGCATAATTTGGTCACTCTAGGAAGATGGTCTAAATTAAGAATTGGCTGTTACGGCTGAATAACACAGCACCTTGAATCTATTCAGAGAATAGGATGGAAAGTATTGTCTTTGCACTTCCATCCTCCCACTTTATGCTGGGACTTACAGCATCCACAGCTGACAGAATGGTCTGCAATTACCCTATAAAGAACCGGTGTCTCCCCCCACTTTCTTTAATGTACTGTTGCCATTTACTGAATAACTGGTAGTTAACTTAATTTTTTAAAATCTATTTAATGGTCATACCCTAGGGCTAGTTTCTTTGCACTAGCTGGTGTAGATACCGGTGGTTGAGAGACACACTGTTGTGGAGAGCTGACAACCTCTAGGTAGCACAAGTGGAGAACGGAGATCCAGGGAAATCGAGCGATTTGCCCAAGGTAACATGCTAAGTTTGTGGCAGTGTTAAGGTACCCAATCTATTATCTAAGGCATGTAGGCACCAGTGCTAGTTCTGGTGTATGTATCAGCCACAGGAATGCTAAACTGGAGAAGTTCATTTGGAAAAATAAAGGGAAAAAAGAAAAAAAAAGAAAGAAAAAAGGCATGCTTGGCACTGCTTGAAGACTTGCAACAAATTTCCACTTTCCCATTCTTTGAATACTTTGGAAATACATAAACTCTTGGGATCTGCGTTTTAAAATGTTGTTTCAAACTGGAGTAACATCTGTTAAACGTAGCCAAGAAACATCTGGTTTTCCATTCCTGGAACCCTGAGCTGAGGCAGCTGTTTTCCTGTCAGCTATGCCGTGGAGTGAAATCGGTTCAATAGGTCATTCTGTTCTCTCCATTTCCTAGTTCTCAGTTTCCTGTTCGAAAGATGGCCAACAACAAGAGTAAGCAGGAGGGGGAAGGAGATTCTGTGTAATGTACGTATTTGCCTATGAAAAAAATATTTAGCTTCAGACTGAGTCAGATAACTGGTGAGAGCAGAGCTATTAAGCATTAGAAAGAACACCAGGGATTTATATGGAACAGTGAGATTTATTAGTCCCAAAATGGTTTATCTTTCATCAATGCAAATAACAATCTGATACAAATGCCACTCAAAACAATGAAAATCTCACACTGATGGTCACTGGGCTTTGGAATTGACCCTCTCTGGTATCACTGGTGGATGGCTTAGTGGAAGCTGGTCACCAAAATATGAATTGGAAGATTGTTGACTATCATCTGATCAGCTCTAGACAGTGCAGTAACTGAAGAGCCAGAAGTGGTTGATGCATTTTATACACCATCTCTTCAGCAATCGCTCTCTCCAGTGGAGTCAAACTGAGGACAGCTGGGAGGGAGAACTAGAAGAAGAGTTCAAAGGCCTCAAGTAGAGAGGACCATAAGCATGTTGTGTAGGTTTTAGTTCTTATATTCCCAGCTCTCTGCGCTTTGACAATGCCTTGGACTAACAAATACATTCTTGAGAACTGCATAATTTTTTTCCCTTCATGTTTTAAGAATAGGACCAAGGCTCATAAAGGCATTTAGATGCTTACGCTCCCCGTAAAATAGTCAGGTATTAAAAGCATAAATATCATTGAGAGCATGTACCATTGTCTGATATTTATTTAATTACCAATGAAAATCTGTATCATTCAGTCAGTGGTACTAAGTTTAGGAGACCAGTAACACTGAGGTGGCAGAACCCTCTGTGTCCTTACTGAGAAATGGCTGCACCATTGTTTTTCAGGACCAACTTCAAAAACAACAGGGAAAAGAACTGCCACGAACATTTTGGCGAGGCAACGAGGGCATCAGAGTCCTGTTTCTTATACAGATGTAATTTACTACCACTTGTGTGACTTGAAAAGCAAAACTAATCTGGAGGAAGGATTTCTCCATTTTTTTTGCTTTAGATGTGACCTTTCCCTTCCCAGTCCATGAATTCAAAATAAGGAGGACATGAGCCCTAATCTGAGGAAGAGTTTCCAAAATAGAATTAGAGATGCAGCACTTTCTGTGGCAGGGTCTTGCAAAGTGCTGACGGGATAAATTCATAACTGATGGGGGTCAGGTCTCTGTGCATAGAGGAAGCTTGCTAAAGGCAGATAGGATGCAGGAAGGGAAAAGGGAGTTGTACAGCTCATAGGCAGTTGCAAGCAACTTCCTGACACTTATTTACTTGGTGAAGTGTTTTGTTTCTTTCAGAGCAGTATTTCACTTTGCTTTCACCATCACCAGTGTAAGTCAAATGTCTTTATTGGTATCACATCTGTTCTACATTGATCAGCATTCACAGTCTCATACTGAAGTGACCGTTCCCTAGCTAGTCTGTAATTATCTAAATCCATCTAGTGGTATGGTCCACCCATACCCCATCTGGACTACAGTTAAATGTATACTTTAAATAAATAAGATCTAGTCTGACTGCCGTGAAAGTCTCTGCCATTTTACTTCACGAAGAGCAAAAAAAGTCTGTAATAACATATGTATACGGAAAATGCTATTGTCAATGAATGGTTGGGAATGGAATGAGCCAGTTTACTCTGTGATGCATTGATTTCTTGCCTACATTGCTCAATGCCATCTTCGTCTGTTCGCTTCAGCCTCAGCTGACTTTTGTAGCTGCCATATATACATTTTGTCAAACACAGCTATTTGTTGTGTGTTTGGCACATCAGTGTTTGGAATTACCATGATTTATAGAATCACATCCAGTGGCATGATTCAAAGGACCGGCATTTATTACAGAAAAACCCTGCATGCTGTGAACACAAACATGCTTCTGCAGAGCTCGAATTCCTTTCCTATCTGGAGCTTTATGTGGGAACGAGGGACATCTAGTGCCTCCGTAGAATATAGCAAGTGAGGATGTGCTGCTTAAAAAGGTACGTTGCTGTGCGGAGTAGACAATTCGGTGAAAATTAGACTAAATTAAAGAGTTTCTCAGTGGTTGAAATGCAATTTTAATATATGAAATTACTTTAGCCAAGAGTTGAATAATCTGTGATGAGTTTTATTTTTTGTTTCTATCTTCTTGTGAAAAGCTGACTTTGAAACTTACGCAGGTTAAAATGTATTTGCTGCCTATTTTCAGGAGGATGTAACATCCTCTTTCATTAGGAGAAGCTGGGGCACAGAATAGATGGATAAGAAAGAGGGGCAAATCACACAACACAACCCTAAACAATTTTTCTTCCCACAAATGAACACGTTTATTTTATGCATGATAATTCAGGATGTGATTAATTACACCAGGTGATACCTGATAAGTTCCAATGACTAAGAAAAACTGTGAAGAGCAAATAAATGGAGAACTTCCCTTACTCTTGCAATGCGTTTCGTATTTTAACAAATAATTAGTTTCTTTAACAAGTAACCCACTCTGAGTCATGTTTTCCTCTCTCTCCTTTGTTCTTATCCTAACCAATAACTACATGTCATCCCAACAGCTTTTATTACAAAAGATGAGATGCACATTGTAGAAGCAAAAGTAGCTGCATCAAATTGTAAGCTGGTTTTGTATTGTTAGCATATGTTTGTATTAGTTTGCCATTCTGCCTTTTTGTAGTCCATACAGAAAGTCCAAATGGACTACGTCAGTCTATTACACTGCTCAGACCAGGGTGCTTGACCTCTCCTGGAATAACTAAAATTGAGAGACCAACATAAGGCAGTCAAGGTCTGCCATCTCTGAATGTCTCTCACTCCTGTCCTAACCTCACAAAGCAACTAATTCCATTTATTCAGACAGAGCTGGAGTATTTTAGCCGGAGCATATGACTAAAGGAGGCAGCCTATATATAAATAGGGAGGATTCTCTGCAAATGGGAGAAAACCATTGGCAAATGTTTAGACAAATAATCTGGAGAGAGCAACAGGAGGCATTCTGTCTCACCTGAGAAGCTGATAAAACCTGGAAGCTGCAGCAGTGAGATCAGACTGAGAAAAGACAAATCACTTGTTATTTTGCAAAGATGTGTAATGCATGACATTTTTTTAAGGATAAGAAGTGATGACAAAGAAAATCCTATGTTAAACAAGTGCATTTTGTCTTCCTTTTCCCCTCTGAACAGGCTAAACTAGTAGCTTGTAGGCCTTCATGAAACTAAGAGAACCATGAATAAGCAAGTGAAGGGTTCTCCCATTCTGACATGCCAGTTCCAGGTCTATATCCATCCTGTGCTAAGGCTGAGAGAGGGATTCTCAGACTATGTGTGTGCCGTTGAAACGATATAGGAACAGTTCTTTAAACACCACTCAGGTTGCATTAGGAGCTTGGGACACAGAGATTGGGTCCGCTGGTTCAGGCTGATGTTGTGGGGGGTTGAATTTAGAGTTTATTGTTTCATTGAGGTACGCTGGAAGCAGGGACTTTATTAACACCCTGTGATTAATGAGTAGTGACTGTATGACAGTCCCTGAATCATTAAGATTAATGAAAGTATTTCTTTAGAGAGAGGTGGTAGCAGCCTTTATCTGTGTGATAGAGTTTGCAGATTTTAAACTTCCAAGGTTTTAGATGCACTAGCAGGCACACAGTTATATTGTTGAGGTCCCTTCTATCTCCAGATTTGTTTCATGAGTAGTGCATTGCAGGGAGAAGCTGCAATGAAGAGAGCTTCCAAAGGATTTTTCTGTTTGGACCTCTTGTGAAGGCGATATTTAGGATGTGAACACAGATATAACAAAACCCTATTGCTGACAGCATTCAAACTGTATTTATCAGTATTAGGAAATAAATGAACTGAATTTGGTGTAGCTGGCAAATAATCAAGTCTCTCTATTTCAGACACTTCTGGGAAAGAATGGCAAAGCCAATGTACACCTGACCATATGAATTACCCTGATGCAAGTGTAGTCAACTATCAGAATGAAGAAAAAGAAGCAATCTGGCATTTTAACAAATGTTTATTGAATGAGAAGGTAATGACTTCTTAAATCTCTACTTAGCTTTACCACTACAAGGTTTCGGTTACCACATTACCACTTTACTGATTTATAGGGAAGTACAAAATGAATCTAAAGTTACCTGAGCTTTAGACTGAATAATTTCCCTTGTAAATTAGCAGTCCTGTACTGACCCAAGATTACGTGAAAAGAGTGTGTATTTTGGGGGAAGGCTGGAGTATGCCTTGCACAGATCGTGAGCTGAAAGGGTAAATGGGAGAGCTGAGATTCAGCACCTGCCATCCTTCAAGCGTAAGGTCTGTTACAATGCTGGAAATCAGCCTAGGACTCCTCTGCTCATACTTCTGTTGATGTTGGAGTGCCAACAGCAAAAAGGCTATGACTGCTCAACTCGGGCTTCCTCTCCTGCTGCCCTAGTGCTTTGCCCCTGGCCTTATGCAGGGATGGGTACATATTTACTAACTAGTACAGGCAGACACAAATTTCCATTGACTAATCTTCCTCTGGCAAGGTGAGTCATCATATAGAAAAGGTTGTTGCTGCTTGTTTTCAGTTCAGGCTATAATCCAGTCAGAGCTCCAAAAAAGGCCAGGCCAGCAGCTTCAACACTTACGACCACCTCTGTTCTCCCACAGTAACAGAGGGAAACTTTGAGAGGAGTCTGTAGTTACAAGCTTTCTGCAGGAAAATCTCTTCTTTGAAAATTACTTTGAAAGAAGCTGGCAAGGATCCTGGTAAGAACTTAGCCTTTTCTGTCCGTGCTTCTCCATCTGTCAAAACAAGGCATAATCCTTCCCTACATCACAACAGTATTGTGAGGACTCATCAGCTAACGTGTTTAGATCACTGAATGTGATTTCCTATTCTAAACCACCTAGACTTTGCTTCTCGGGAACACAAACTCGTCTCACCCTTCTTGAAGATCTTTTCCCTCTTTTCATACATCCACGTTCCTCTTTGATTTCTGCTACTGCAAAATGCAATTGCTGCTAGTGTTGCTCTTGGACACCTGAGAGCGATTTTAACAGGCATGTTGAATTTTCCCAAGCAATTAAATAATCAGCAAAGGAACAGAAGTCTTCTCCAATATCCTTTTTTCCTTTTTATTAGTGTTGGAAAATGTTTTATACCTCACTACTAAAATTTATCATCACTGCTCCAACTCCTTGGTATTGTCATGAAGAACAATCTTTGCATATATTTATAAAGCATCTTTTAGTCCAGAGATCTCTGAGATAATTAATTGTGATCAAAACTGGAGTTATCTATAAACATAACTCCAGTATAAATAGCATGTGTTGTCTGTGTTTGTATGCTGCAGGACCTGTACCTCTGTTTATGAAAAGGCAACTTTCTCTGGAACAGAACAGTAGCAGACCAAAATATCTGCACTGTCTTAAATGCGAAGTGTACTAACCGACTGAAATTGGACAGGGAACCTAAGAGAGCAAAATGATCTGCAAGCTCTTGTAATCACCTTCATGCCAGAACTGGCAAGATATTTTTAGCTATGGCACACTGTTGAAGATTTATTTAGGGACGTGAGAGGTACTCAAATCTGGAGGTGGTGACCATTTTAGTTATAGTCCTGCTGCCTGCTCATCATCCAAGTTATCCTCCCACACACAACGTTGCCTGACCTGTGAAACAGCCCTTTCTTTTCTCCCTCCCTGCCATGATCCCATTTACTCCTGCTCACCACTGTTTCTCCTGCTGCCTTCTGTAAAACTAAAATCTTGGATTTTCCTCATTTCCCCATGTTATAGTTCCCTCCCACCTCTTTCCCAAGCTCCAAAATACTTCCCCATCCAGGTTTACTACAAGATGCTGTATGTTAACGTGAGGAAACATCCCAGCCCTTTATATGCACAGAGGAACATGAGTCACACTTCCTATGGACTTCACAGTGAGGGTGGTCAAACCCTTAAACAGGACGCCCAGTGAGACTGGAATATCCACCCTTGGAGATATTTGTACCTGGATCAGGCAAGGCGCTAAGCAACCTGATGTAACTTTGAATATCGCCCTATTGGCTGTAAAGTTGAGCTGTTGAGTTGGTTGTTAAGTGGGCTGTTGAGTGGATAAAGGATGAGATGATCTCCAGTGATTCCTTCTAATCAAAATTATTTATTTCATGATTCCGTAATTCTAACTAAACCTTGAAGGAAAATAGGAAGAGCAAGAACTCACAAGAATCTAAGAGAAAGATAGTTTTCTGGCAAGAATAAAAAGGAATACAACAAAACAAACCAGAGCTGTGCACAATTAGTCTGCTTTTCGTCTTGCTTGCACTGAAGTAATTCAGGATGAAGTCAAATGAATGTTAAAATCAGTAGAGAACCAAGAAGAAAATCAACACCAACATGCCTGTGGTGAGTCTAGGCTTGCTTCATCTGTCTGGACTCGAGGCCTGGTTACTAATATGTGTGTTGTCTTGAAAATGTCCTCAGCTGGAATATTCCAAGGTACCATCTGTTTTATTTCCTGCAGAGTGAGATTAGGAGCACAACGCAGGCAGTACTACACCTCATCCAAGCTTGGGCTGAGCAATGACCCAGGTGCTGCAGCCAGATGCTGTCGAGTAACCTTGTTGGGGAGGCTGGAGAGACGCGAGAACAGAGCAGAGGTGCCCCTGCTCCCTTTGTCACAAGCAGCAGTTCCAGCTCCCTCATCCTCTCAGCATTTAAGAGTATGGTTTGCATTCCAGTCTGTGGATACGTGCAATGCCCGAATCTAACGGACCTGTGACAAGTCTATGCTGTTGTGGGACATCTTCTCAAATCCAGATGATCACCTGTATAGGTTTTATAGTACTACTGAAAATCAAGGCGAAAGCAGAGAGACAAAAATATAAATGTAAACTATCCCAGTTTTTGGGAAGAGATTTCCCAAATTCTGCAAAGCTGAATGTATTAGCGATCTTAATTTGCAGTCCTAAACCTCACAATTTATGTTTGCCCAATTTGAGATCATAGAATCATAGAATATTTGGGGACCTTTGGACAAGGCCATCTTGTCCAACCCCCCTGCAATGAGCAGGGAGATGTCACTACCCTTTACTAGACAGAACAACGAAAGATGAATGATCCTTGATTCAGAAGTACAAGTGGTTAGAAAAATCCCTAGAATCTTTGTGAAGAATATGGTTCTGTGTTTCAGTTGATTTTGCTACTACTGCTGGTTTATTTAGGAGACACATCATCACTGGATAAACAAGCATTGATAATACCAGCATCTGTTTAATAAATATTATAAAGTATTGTTCTTACACTATCCTCTTAAATAGAACAAGTTCCTGAAATTGAATTCTGGTAACAAAGGGCACAAATAGAACAAGAAATCAGGCAGTAAAATATTTCTATTTAAACAATAGAGCTGCAAGAGCAACACCCTGTTGTACGGCTCAGTGGAAGGGTACTGACAAATACTGAAACATAAAATGCCCAGTCACTGAATTGCTTTGATATGAGACTTCCCCCAAATCCAAGCTATTAAACCAAAACCCAATACAGGATCTTGAAAATGATAGTAAACTACAATAGCTTACTCATGCATCGCCTTAATGCTGAATCTGGGATGAATTACATGAAAAAAGTCACAGGAAATTTTTAACACAAAAAAAGAAATCTGAAAGGAAAGCACAATGACTGCAAGGCTTTCGACACAGTCTCCCATGATATCCTCCTAGGGAAGCTGAGGAAGTGTGGACTGGATGAGTGGTCGGTGAAGTGGATAGAGAACTGGCTGAATGGCAGAACTCAGAGGGTTGTCATCAGCGGCGCTGAGTCTAGTTGGAGGCTGGTAACAAGTGGTGTCCCCCAGGGGTCAGT
>Ga0181612_106822_pt1 | contig 13606 bp, 7 predicted proteins | sample HoacroProtozoa21_FD_119630 | JGI IMG/M metagenome (GOLD analysis project Ga0181612, IMG submission 119630) | Hoatzin crop microbial communities from Cojedes, Venezuel. Combined Assembly of Gp0051906, Gp0051904, Gp0051908 | reverse complement strand
TGTCACTGCTGTCTCTACTAAAAAGATTGTCCCCATCTTTCCTATAGGCTCCCTTTAAGTACTGAAAGGCTGCAATCAGGTCTCCCCGCAGCCTTCTCTTCTCCAGGCTGAACAAGCCCAACTCTCTCAGCCTGTCCTCATAGGCAAAGTGCTCCAGCCCTTGGATCATTTTTGTAGCCCTCCTTTGAGCATTTATAATTATCCTGCAATTACTCTGAGCATATTGTAGTGTCCAAGGAATTCCCTCCTTCATCTGCTGCTGCTTATCCTTCTCGAGCAGAAGCAGTACTACTGCATTTGCTCTAAACTGACGCGCCTTTTGTTCACCCTTGATGTCCTCTGACAGCATTAACATCCTCAGCTGGGATTAAATTTCATTGCCCTATGTCATGATAAAAGGAAAACTGCGATAACAAACAATAAGAGCTATTTGTGGTTGAAAACCATCTACCAATTTTTTTTTCTGCCCTAAATGGAAGGTTGTGAACACTTTATTTATTTCTTTTCTAAAAGCAAACTAATCTCAGCAGAAAACTGGTGCTCCTCAAATTTAAAGAGTTGATTCAGACACAGTATCATGAAGTATGTGCAGAAATTAGCTAGATTATTTAACGGACTCTGCGGAGCAATCTCCATTACACCAAAACCATCACACCTGTTACTGCATCTCCCCCTTGTAACCAGGATGAAAACTAAGACTGAATGATGGAAAAACTTCCACAAGGAAGCCAACCTGTTCAGATTGGGAAGCAAAATCACAGGGGGGGAACCCTTAAAAAAAACACAACACCCTAACCAACAAAGAAACCCCACTTGACATTCTCTAACAATAATGTTAACTCATTTAATAATGCTCTGACATTTACTTTCAGAACCACCTGGGACCTGGAAATAAAGTTTAGTATCTAGCCCGCAGTCAGACCTGTTATTACAAAAACCAGAGCTCATTTTTATCTGTCGTAGCAGAGTGTTTATATTCAGAGTCTCTCAGTAATACATTTTCTCCAGCACGCTGTTTAATATATGTGACATGCTGGCAAAATCTTTTCTAAATCACAGTGGATCGTTGCAGATATGTCTTCAGATAAGATACAATTATATCCCACAGAAAACAGGAGCAGGAAAATGCCTCCAAGCTACGTAACAGCATCAAGAAACAGGACAAACGTGGAAAAGGGGATCTATTACTTTCACTGATTAGAAATAGTTAGGATGCAATGACTTACATTAAGTTACTTCCCTGGATTGAAACCAACTTGTTTAACAGGATCCTTTTGATCCTGAGGTGGCATTAAGAACAGGAGTTAATTTCAACAAATGCAAATGTTGCACATTGTGCCAGGCTTCTTCCTCACCATAACCACTGGAATTCAGACAGAAAATTCTAGTTCTCCTTACTTGAGCCGAAATTAAAATGTAGACTAATAGTTTCAATGTAGAAATTAGATCATACATTCACCTTATCTTAATAGCAAGTGAAAAAAGAACCATGGGGTTCAGAAATATTAACTTGGTAAAATTTATGGATTCATTTTAAAAATCACTTTTATCCCTTATTTACTTTACATATTGTTTCCCAAATAGTTTTCAGCTATGTATTCAGTTTAGAATAAATGGTGCTAATTTACCTTTTTTTTAGCATAACACTGTGCCTCTAGTGCTCTCTCTCCTCCCATCTCTAAAATTATTTTTGTCATGCAATTATAGGAATAAAGGTCGATTGCTGGATTTTTATTCTCCAGCTGTATTAGAACATTAGCTGCCTGATGAACTAAATGCCCGTGTAGTGGTTGGATTTTATGAATCACTGTCTGGTTATGATTAGAAGCACATGCAAAAAAGTCACCAATCACTGTCAGATAGTGTTATTAGCATTCTAAACTGGCTGCAACAAATTAAAAATGTAGCAACTTGAAAAGACCTCATATACAGACTGAAAGGCATCAGGTAAGCCTCCTCTTAATCGCCCCTAGCAATTTCCGTCTGACCTGCTCCGAAACCCTGAGCAGTGGAGCTGGCTCCAGGTGACTCTGTGCCTGAACTCCCCACCTCTGCTGAGAGGATCTGCAGCACCGTACTGCTGCAGCTGCGCTGCTTTGGGGACCTGACCTACAATTTCAATGCTTAAATGCTTTAACATTTAAAACTCCATGTAGACACCAGCTCCGGTTACTGCTCATTGCTTTGGCCTACGCTCCCATAAATTTGGAGCTGTTCCTTGTGTTAGGTCTGTACTTGCACTATGTAGTATGTTTGGATTATGCAAAGGTTGAATAGACTCTGACAATTTCTGGTACAGCTGTAAAAGTACATGAAGTAATACAACAAATGGATATTCTGTGGTTAACAGAATCAACATGCAACTACTGACATTTTAGGACAAATTTTGCCCTCCATTAAATCCATCACCTCGCCAATGCTGAAGCAGAACATCCCTCACTCACACTGTAATGATTAAGTGTTTGGTGGGCGGTCTTGCACGTGAACATTTTGCTTCTCTTCCCACCACTGTCCTTCAGGTGTCAGCTGGCTCTTTCAACCCAACACTGAGAATTTACAAAATCGTGAGGAGTCAAGAGCGGATGCTGCTTCAGCAGGGGGGTTGGACTAGATGACCCACAGAGGTCCCTTCCAGCCCCTACCATTCTATGATTCTGTGATTCAGTTCAAAGTCTGGAGGTGTGACTGGTTTTTTTTTTTTCCCCCCAAAGGAAATTCCAAATTTATTTAAATAATTATGAGGTACACCCAGAAACTATTAATGCGTACGCCCATCATGGCCTTGATTCAGTTTTGGTGTTAGACAGTTCTTCCATAAAACATATACCACTTATTTCATGAATAGTATATTATTCCATAAAAAAGTATCTTCTGTGTAACACCTAAACGTGTTAGAAAGGTTCATATGGCGTTTTATAGCATGCAGACTGATGACAGAAAGTAACAATGCTATTCTGAAAAGCAGAAATGTCAACACATCTCTAAAGACATAAAATGACACAAAATTAAATGTTACCAACTGCTGAGTCTGAAGAAAGGCTTCTTGAAGTTAAGGGATGAAATAAAAAGGCGGCACAAATCATATTTTTAAAGCATAATAATCTACTTAATGAAACTTTATAGAATGCTTTTTATACACATAAGCTCCCAGAAATACTGTTCATTTCCCTTCTACTGCAATAATTTCAAAGGGTCCAAAAATAGAGGGGTCCACAAATGCTGATCATTAATCACTCCTCAGCTTCTCGTAGCAATTAGTATCTGAGCTTCCACATCTTAGGCGAATTATAAATCATTCAACAGAACCTCATTTTTTGGAAGGACATTTTGTAAAATGAATCATGACTGTATATTTAATTTCATAAATGGGAATGTGTGTGTGTATGTATGCAGATACACACATCTTCGTGTCCACATCGTGTATAAACACATATTTGTAGAGCCTACACATCGACATAGCTGTGTGTGAGTATACATCTGTAGACAAGACAGACTTGCAAATATGTAGTATTGGATATTCAAAACAAATGACATCCTTTTAGTTTGCCTGATGCAATCCTCATAGCTTCAGGAGGAGGACAGGGTTATTCGTGAAGGTGCAAAACAAGGGGAGGAAAGTTAGAATCTCCCTTATGTACCAGGAGGCAGTAATGAAAAAATATTTAACCACTTAAAAAAAAATTAAACATCAGCCACTCTAATTACCTCAAGCAAAAGTATTGGTTAAATATAAAATGAGATTGGTTAACATCCTGGATTCCCCCAGTCCAGATTACAAATCTAGTCCATGAGGAAGCTTTTGCAAAGCTAGGAAGTCACAAGGGAAAGTCAGTGTCTACGCTTATAGAATAGAATCATAGAATCATTAAGGTTGGAAGAGACCTCTAAGATCATCAAGTCCAACCATCAAATCAACAGTAATAACTGACAGCTGCAATAACACAGTTCTCCTTAGCACCCTACTGATTTCGGATTTATCAGCATCAAATCTTGAGCTTCTCAGGTTTTTCACTTGATGCTTTTCAACTAACATGTCCAAAGGCTAACATCTGTAGGCAGCAGAATAGCCCAAGGTGGAAGGCTGTGAGGAAACGTAAAATGGTACCTTGTATTCCCAGATATTCAGACAAAAACCTACTGGGAGCAGAGGCAGAGTAATTAGCTTTCAGTGAGAGCTGTAGTATACTTTATTATTGGCTCAGCACTGCATCTTTAAGTTGCCAAACCAGCCCTGAGAAAATGTCAGGAGCGGAGCTCAGCGTTGGTACCCAAGAGGCAGGAGGGCAGGAACCAGCAGACTGGATTTACAAAGTGATTTTTAATGCTGCAGAGACTTGAAGCCCTGGGCCATTTTCTGAAGCCAACTTTGAACCACGCTTGCCCAAGAAAGTAAGTTTTATTCATAATACAGATTTTTTTTTTTCTTCAAACTAGATGTGTCTTAAGGCGGTCAGCAGCACTTATCACGCTAGGTTTGTGATTTTTTTTTTTGAGAAAGTTTGAGTGAAGTGAAACATGGGCATAAACAGGACAAGCTGAGTACAATCTCCATTCTTTCAATGCAGTACTTATAGCAAGGTACAAAATATGTTCTTTTGCACTATAATTATGATGCTATAATGACTATACGCCTAGCAGAGATCCAGGAAACACGGAAGCCAATTTGGCCCTCTTCCTTTAGGTTTTTAAGTTAATCAAAACACAATCTCAGCCAAAGGGAACAGCCCAGTGAATAAAGCTCATCTACCTCTCTCTGGAAGAGCTCGACTCGAAATTCATACTCACTTGTTCATTTCAAAGCTCTGATAATGAGCGTGGATATGTTTATCATACCGTGACAGAAATGCGGCAGAAAGGAGGGGAAAATGAGAGACAAATGACGAAGGAAATGTCTCCGCTGATGTGACTGGCCATTATAATGGAAAATGATGGCAAAACATTCGAAAGACAAATCCATCCTAAGATACTTAATCCAATTTTTCATTATGTTGTACATTAAAGAAAATTTCATTTCTGCAAGATGAATACGGTATGTGATAGTATTTTTAGAGACAGACAGAATCAGTTGGAAGGGATACAGATGTGTACAAACACAGATGTCTGTGCAGGTTCCAGCACAGGAAGGGTATTTTCATCTCCCCCATTTCCTACCAACAGCCACGATGCTGAACACCTCCAGCGAGTAACATTTTTCTTTCTCCTTCTAGAAAAGCACTATGAGATTGCCCAGTAAAGCACTGAGAGGCTTTTTTAAAAAAAAAAAACATTCTGTATGCTTCTTCTGTCAATACTGGATTGGTCAGACCCTGGAAGAGGAACGCTGGCAGGATTCCAGGATAATTGTTATGCCCATGGACAACGTTCACATCTTGTTAATGTTTTTAACTTAGATTTTTCATGACAACAGGTTTTTTTTCTTCCTGTAAAAGCAACTTCCATGTGTTCAACTCACACATCCCATAAGCACATTGTAAAGGATTACAAAATAAGACCGGCAGCTACTCAGTACTGCTGGTCTAGTCCCTTCCCAGAATGGGAGGTACCATACGTATACAGCTACCCTTCTACAAAGAATACAATGAAAACCTACTTCAAAGTTTTCTCATTGGTCAGAGATATTGTACACACATTTATATGTGTTGCTAAGAGCAACTCTTTCCTTTTTCAAGGTCCTTTCAGACAATTATTAGCTTTAATAAAGATTTGCCTTGTAAGTCAATAAATTTAGAGAAAAAGAAACCAGAAATGCATTACTAACAGTACCAAAAGATTCAAGAGAAGCATTTCCAAATATGGCAGAAGTAGGACAATTTAGTTATTTCTGGAGGGGAAAGAAACCACCACACACTTGAAGCACATACAGAGCACAGTCCTCAGGTCACAGATCCACCTCCTGGAAGGCTCAGCTGATAAATGGATTTAGTTCACTAAAAATGTCCATTGTGAATGCACATACGATTCTGTCATTGCTCTGGATTAACAACCTACTACTCTTACCTTGGCATCACACATAAGTCTCCATGAGTTATGTGGATGGATTTCTCTTTAAAATCTCTGAATTGTTCACGAGTACATGCACTGATTTACAAAACAAAGTTAAGATAAAAGTTGTAGATTATATTGCAGCCACCACTATTTGACACAGAGGAGATTCATCCTCCTTCTTCACAGTCTGTTAGTCCACAGAGATTTTTACTGAGTTCGTGGGAAATACTTTTGGAAAATACCATAGCTTCAGCATCTGAATCTGTGCAGTAACAGAACCTGCATGACCTCCACCAGATTCAAGCACTAGGATCTTTAAATGTCAAAGTGACTCGTGTTGCTTCTATAAGGTGGAGATGCCCACAAATTTATTCTTAGTGCAGACTCCAGTAAGCTTAGAGCACCCAGCATAATACAAAACAACTGTTCTGTCTTTTCCAGTATTTAAGACACTGCTTTATAGTCTTCATCACCTGCACAATCTCCTCATTTACTGGGCACATTCCCGTTAAGCTCCGATTAATTCTGCAAGGATTACGCTTTCAATCTCTACGTACTGCCTACGTGCAACTCCAGTCACAGGCAAATCCCTGCTTATCACATTAACACCAGGATGGGAAATTCCAGCACAGCCATCAGAGTTCCTCAGAACGGGGCCATGGTCGTTTTCCATCTTCCAACACAGATGCAACAGCTGGGGAAGGCACGGACTGAACATATTAAAGCCCAAATCAACATCTATTCCCCAAGATCCTTGTAAGCTTTCTAATTCTTGCAGAGTCAAGAGATCTTCCACATCTACTTACCAAAGCACGAGATCAGCAATTACAACAAAATTATCGACATTCTAATTCACATCAAATAAACGCTATATTTTTCTTCCTGCCAAAGATCTCTTGTAATAAAACAACTGACTGCCCTACAAATTCATCTTTCATTGGGCTTTTTTCTAGCTCTGTGCTACGCCAGCTGGTTTGCTTAGAGCAATGAGCTGTTGAATTAGATAACATGTTTATAATAAGTTAGTCCAGTAGAGTAGTTTTGAATGGCTTCACAATGCACAGATGTGTAAATTGTCTGTAGAGTAATATGAAGTGGTAAAAACAGGGACTTAAGATTCTGTTGAGTCCACAAGTGATAAATACACATTTTCCCAGAATAGCTATCAGCTTTTAATTAGTCCTAAATAAAACCGCTCATTTGTATAGCGTTAGGAATTATTTTAGACAAATTACAGGTTAATAGGAATAAAGAAGCCACCTGAACTCAGAGCTAAACTGAACACACAAAGAGATACGTAATCCCTAGCTAGTGGTGAATGAGGACAATTTGTGCTACAGAAGAGAAAGTTTCTACTTGGACTTTTACTGACCCCAAGAAAAGAATCCATGAAGTCATAACCCCATGGCACCAGGTAAGCTCAGCAGTCCTGTATGCTCCAGGATGCCCCACCAAGGGTCCTACCAGTAGGACAACAGGACCTATGGAGGAGAGGCTCTCGGATAAATAGAGGATTTTATTGCTGCCAAGACAGCAGGTGCCTGCAGTATAAAGCTACCGTGATGTTCAAGGGTACGTCAGAACTCGGGACTCTGAAAAGCAGAGTGCTCAGGGAGCTCTGCGGGACTGCAGTGGCTCCCAAAGTGCGCCGTCCAGTAGCCCTCGTGCAGACACACTGGCACAGAAACGCAGCAAGCCTGGGTCGAAAGCCTTTCCTGAGAGCAACTGAGATGCTGCAACTCACACGGATGCTCTTGAAACACAACAGCATACCAAAATAATTTCTAAAATAGTCAAGAAAAGCATTTTGACATTTTCCTTGTAGCTCTTCATAAAGTTTTCATTATTTTTCAGGCAGGGTGCTAGTTAAATTCTTTTTATGACTGTATAAAGAAGCACTTCCAGGTAAGACAAAGTTACTTTCAAATTTGCAAGTGCTTTGTACTATGTGATGTGCTATAAAAAATAAATAACTATTAAAAAAAAAATTAAAGGATCAATGAAAATCCAATAAAGAAAAAAGCTTTGTTTTCAGAAGCCAGGAAAATATGCATGACTTAGAAATCAATGAAGTATTTATTCACTAAAGTGAGATTTCTTTTATAGTACAGTCCTTGAAAAATAACTGTGAAGCTTAACTAACAAAATACACCCCGAAGCACAACAAACTAAATCTTTAGATTAATCAATTGCATCTATGCAATATTTTACAGTTCAGTAGATCAACTTTAACAAAAACCAACTTGTTTTCAATACTGGGCAGGTTTACAGCATTTTCTAACCTGTACAAGCAATGCCATTTGAGTAATTCAACAAAAAAAGAAAACGTTATCAAGCCATACTAGGTATCATACAGTATGCATTTAGATGACTTGCTAGCTAATCACATCTTCTAACCACGACAAGAATCATCTCCGCAAAGCCAAATCCTCTTTGTATTTTTCTTTGTTCTCTTAGCTTCATCAAATTGTGCAGTTCCTAAAGCATTTTTGCATATGAGCTGTGCAAGCAACGCTCATCTATTTATGTCAGCTGGCTCCAGAGAAGAACTCCAAGATCCCTGCACGCTGTGTTGCTCCCCAGCCATTCAGGACGATACGCTTTGACAAACGCATTCGTATTTCCTAAAACTTGACTCTGCTTTTATTCTCCACTGTTCCTGTGGAATATATAGGGCTCTTCTTGCTTTCTGTTGACTCCAGTGAACAGAGCACTGGGTAGGCTGTAACATACATGGTCTTAATAAAGACAATGGGAAAATCCTTACAACCGGCCACAAGGGAAGACCTCGGGATCATGGTGGTCACCAGGCTGCCCAGCAGCCAGCAACATGCCCTCACGGCAGAGGCAGCCAGCAGCACCCTGGGCTGCATCAGGCAGAGCATTGCCACAGCAGGTCGAGGGAGCATCCCACGAGCCACTTCCAGCACTGAACAGCTTCCAAAAGAACCTTTTTTTTTTTTTTCCCCAAATCTCCGTGTGCTAGCTGTAAACTCCAAAATGAATTTATCTATTTTTAACTAATGGTTAAGTAATCAAAATAAAAATCTAGCCCATTGCCTTCTCTAGGGGGAAAAATCAGTTCTGATTTACAGTCTGTGATGTGTGGATGTTAAGTGAGTATAACAGCCAGCTTCACCTCAGGAACGTCAGGTGACAGACTATGAAAACAGAGAAGATGAAAATATTCATACAAAAAAGTTGAGAGAAAAAATGATAGAGTATTGAAATCTTTAGTGAGAAGACAAACCCTTGTCTTCCTAGATTTGATGGAAGGATTAAGACTGAAGGTGGTTATTGGGCTTGCAATTGTAACTTCCTCAAGAAAACTAATTTCATTATGTTCAAACTTACCCTAAGGTACATAACCCTGTGGTGGTAGGGCCTCCCCTTATCAGAACACCTGGCTATCTCAGCCAGCACAGTGTTCTTGCCTGTACTGCAGGAGCAGGGACAAGCCGGCACTCCCCTTGCCTTTGTACAAGAGCCATGAGTTGGGCCGATGGGCACTCCCTGACCGCACCGGGAACTCCAGCTGCCGGACTCGTACCTGCCTGGGAAATGGCAAAACCACGCAGTCTGGCAAGGACCAGAGTTGTACGGTTGCTCTCAAGCTACCAGAATTACCTCACACCGATTGCGGCCAGGATGGAAATCTACTGATGCCTAAAGTCAACCATCTCGTGATCCTATGAGCAGCGGTACCAGCTGAGGCCCTTTGAGCTCTCCTGGGTGCGCCCAGCATCTCCCTCGGAGTGGGACGCCTCGCAGAGCCCTCGGACTCTGGAGGTCCAGGTTACCTGGACTGAGCTACAGGGATCCCTCACTCCTTGAGGCTCAACCCTCACCTGCTGAGAAATCGTTTGAAGCGAGTATTTCACTGAACTTGAGGGGAATTTTTAAAAGGCACCTTTATCTGCACGTATTGTCCGTGTGCGCGCGGGTGTGAATAGATTCCAATCATGATATTCTACTACTGTGATTGTAGTGAGTTCTTTTTAATCACTTTATAAATGCTAAATCAACCAATGATTAATTGCTGCTAAACTCCTGTGATTTTCTCTCACTCTCTTCAACTGTACATAAACCTTAAGTTGCTCCTAGAAATCTCCTTTCGACACAAACTGCTGTGACCTGAGGCTGAGCCTGGATCCAGCCGCACCCGAGGCTCCTCTCTCAGAAGGGGTTTAGAAAGCAAGGGGTGGTCCATTCCAAACCTTGCGACTCAACGGGAGGGTCTCCCTTACCCCTTACATATTTCTTCATTCTCTGTATAAATCATTCCATCTCAGTCCTACCTTGATTTTGTACTCCATTCATTTAAGAAGTAACAGAGTGAACCTTGCCAACGAACTTTGTTAAACCGCATTTTATAAATTCTTACTAAAACAATTTCTTGCAAATACCTTTGATGGTGATTCTTTAAATGACCTAACACGTTATAGGTGACTAAGCCACCTGGAGCAAATTCCAAGTGCTCCAAAACCATTTCAAAGGATTACAAAAGCCAGAGTACTATGACCTACTGCATTCTTGAAATACTCTTTCTTCTATTGTGTCTAAGAATTTCAGCATTAAGTGTGTTCATCAAGTTTAGACTGCGATACAACTCTGTCAAAAGCTTAAAATAACTTTCACTTTAAAATACTTAATGCATGTTAAAAGTACCAAACGTAATATACCAGGCAGAAATTGCAAATTTTCTTTAAAGTAGATTTCATGTCAAGTGACAAAGTTCACAAGCTCAGCCAAGACATTTATTTATTTATTTCCCTCAGGCTGCTAAATCTTAAGACCAGCTCCTAAGGGAGCTTGGAATTGAAGAAAAGGGAGATGAAGGAATAAACCCACTGAGAGAATAACAATGGAAAGAGAGAAAAAACTTATATTTCCTGCACCTAATGAAAACTCAGACAGAGAATAAATATAACTTCACAGCAACACAGACCTATTGATCAAACCGAAATATTGCTGAGCTGGACTAAAGGACTGTCTCAGAAATGTGCTAGAACAGCACAGAAGCTCATAAAACTTCCAAGCAAAAGACAAATAAATCTGCTTTTAAGAGATGGTGGTCTTGGTGAAACTATGGCTTACTAAATCACAGTCCCCGGACTTGGCTCACACTAATAGCTCTTAGCTCCCAAGGTATTTAAAATTCAAAGACCTTTAGGAAGTATTTGTCCTGTGTGTATTTTTTCCCCTCTCAGATAAGATTTAGTAGACATGACTTTGAAGATGCTTAGGACTTCAAATATTGTTATTTGTAAATTTGACATTTATCAAACTTTATCAACTGATCCTCCAACAACTAAAGGATCACTAAAAGTTTATATCACCATACTTAGCCATTACAGCTCACCTAAACCCCATTCATGCTTTATTCCAAGCTGTGAAAACATTCAGGTGCATCCAGAAGCATCTGGATTTCAGACTTGTTACAGAAATGGAACCAAATCCATAGGGATTCTCCACTGCATTAAAAATGGGCATTCTATGTACATTAGGGGGGAAAAAAGGATTTTCAATACATTGCTTATAACAGTTTACCTCTACAAATGAACTCACAAAGTAATGTTGTTACATGCGTTAGAATAAGAACTCTCACAGATGTTTTCCAGCCTAGCTCCTAAATCATTCTTGTGAATTGCCATGGATACCAGCTCCAGAAACGCACTGTAGATGAAGAGAAGGAATTCTCAAAGAACAAAACAATCTTTTGTCTGCTGTCAAATTCTGCCTAATCTTTAGAAATGCAGATATGCAGACAAGCCGAGACCACATTCATTTTTGTTCTGGCTTATCACTTTTAAAGCACACTGTCTAGCAGTTCTATATTATAAATCATTCCAGGGAAGCCAAGTTTCAAAGCCCTTGTGTTTTGAGTTCAAAATAGGCAAGTTCAAAATTAACCTTGCATTTTAATACTGCAGAGTCCTTACTGACAAACGCACACAACCCCCCTCCCCATATTCTCACTGTTCTGCTGGGAAAAAACAACATGTAGCGTCCCTAGGTGTGCTACGTACATGCAGACAATATTATAGAAGCATTCTGAAATCTGTCCAACTCAATAAAATCTGAAGAGTTTTAATTGTACTTTCAGCTTTGAACTATTTTAGAATTGATTATATTTCCCATTAAAAATTTTTCACAGGTATTTTCATGCTATGGAGTGCTATAAATCTATTAATATCATAATCTGTTTTAAATTTCTGTTGAAATCTGTTCCACAGTAGAAATTGCAACAGAAAAAAAACAAGCTTACGAAACACTGTAACTCCTAAAAACTACCACAAGTGTTGCAATAACACTTACAATTTAGTTTTTGAAGGGTGTAGACAAGCAAGAAACCTTTTGGTAACAACTGTTTCTGGGCAACAGGGGCACAGTCATCCAACTAAAAATCATCTCTGGCATTTTCATGCAGAAAGACTGACACTGAATGTTATTGTACAAGAATCTAACACAGAAGAGAGACCCTAGTAGTACTTTCTATTGAGTAACAATAAAACACGTTAAGACTTATCTCTTAACTAATGCTTTCTTTGCAGATTCCACATAACATTTTAATTAATAACCAGTATACATTACTATTTTTTTAATCCTTGCACGACACCCAAGAGCCAGACACACATCCTGTTTCACTGTCAGTTTTGGTGTTTGTGGCAGCTGAGCTCACGCGAGAGAGAGACGTGGTCCATGGGATGCAGTCCCACAGCAGAGCCACAGACAGCTGAGCCCAGCAGAAGTCCTATCCAGACCATCTCATCTTTGGAGACAGGAAACTCTCAACAAGGAAAGACTTAGTCTAGCCTTATTAGTGGAAGTTGCCTCTCACATGAAGAAGCGTTTAGCCTTTAAAATGAGAAAGGAGGTACTTAGTGTGCAGAATTCGCGTAAGCCTTAGTTTTCTTATATTATCAACAACTTTGATGACCATTGTTGCACTTGAGTGAACCAGATATGAGATAAGTAAAGTCCGAATTATCTCCTCAATCACCCCAAAGCTGGGGTTTCTTCTGCCCCCAAATTTCATTTCAAGCTATAAAGATATCCGAGAAACTTAAACAGAAGAAATGGTTCAATTACGTGCAATTAAAATAGCAATAACAAATAATACCGATTTTGCAGGACTTGGATGATATATTTATCACCACACATAGTTTATATTTCTACTAGCATTCAGTGCGCTACTCAAAACATGTAATTACACAACAGAACTATAATTTGCAGATGTCCTTACTTCATTGAGCACAAAGAAATTAATTGCCCTTTTTCTAAAGAGGATAAAAACTTTGCATATAGGTCTTTGAGCAACTCTCTGAATGCTAACAATGTTACCAACACAATATAATATTACACAAAATTATACTAGTGGTAAACTTTCCCCTTCACACTAATAATTAATCAGAAGACTGCCAGTGCAATTAAGTAGTCTCATCTATTCAGCCATAGCCAGTGTCTTTCCAAAACGAACTAGAACTACCAAAACGATTCAGAACACAGAACTATTTTTTGCAGTGGGTATTAGCAATAATCTAGATCCTTCTACAATGTAATATGAACTTTGTACTGTTCAGAAATTGAATTTAAGGAGTAGCTGACTATGCAAAATCCT
>Ga0181612_107502_pt1 | contig 13607 bp, 7 predicted proteins | sample HoacroProtozoa21_FD_119630 | JGI IMG/M metagenome (GOLD analysis project Ga0181612, IMG submission 119630) | Hoatzin crop microbial communities from Cojedes, Venezuel. Combined Assembly of Gp0051906, Gp0051904, Gp0051908 | reverse complement strand
ATTGCTATAAGTGATCCTGCAGTACTGTTAAGCCAGAAAATTAGGATTACTGTATTAAAACCAGATTTTCTAGGGCTCATTCAGAATTTCCAGCATGAGTCTTTTATTTCATTAAGTAGTAATAGGACACAAACTGTTACTTTGCAGTGAAAAAAGTTCCACTTTTTACTTCACACAAAAAAGCAAAATCTGGATAACATAAATGACTGATCGTACCTCTGTCTGAGATGTGGTGAAATGTGGGAGTAATAAGTCGGAAGAGCAAATGAGCTAGAGAAACATTGACATACTGTGGAAAAGGGAAAGCATCATGAGAAGAACAGGTTAGGAGATGAAACGGGGAAGAAGACATGACGAGAAAGACACTAAAGACTGAAGTTTTCTGTAGTAGCTGTGCAGCTTGATAAAGTCTTCCATCATTATTTCATTCTCTGTTGGACACATAGTTGGGAAAAACACTACTGAATCCCCATCTCAGATTCTGATGTCATCATCTTTAGATTTTGACCTCCTTGTTATGGATATAATACTGAAAAACTCCTGGTCCCAGCTCCCAGCCCCATCTCCCTGCTTTGCAGAGTACCAAAACGTGTACTTCAGTTCTGACCTCATTCAGTGTTTTACCTCCAACTGCAGCTAACTTTAATTAACAAAGGAAGAAAGGCCGAACCAGTTATTTGTTGACTGAACTCCTTGTTAGCAGTGTTTGAAACCACCCTCAACAGCCGTAGAATAAGAATGAAACAAAAAAGAGCATAGGCCTTACTACGTGTAGGGCTGAAGATATGTCTTCATGATATTGTGCATTAATTATTCGTTTTGATTTCAAGGATGACCATTCACATCCCTTGGCACTGTAATCAGTATTTATAAGAAAAATCCTAACAAGGATAACCACCCTGCAGCAGAAGAAACCCCACACACAATAATAATACACTACATAATCATCCAGTAATTTGAAGCAGCAATATATAGCCCACAAAATAAAAACTGTTCCCACACCCACAGCCTTATTTCTTTATGGTTTAGATGTGCATGTGGAGGGGCGATAGATAGGCACTATGTACATCCAACATGACAGAGAACTTATTCTCAAATGCAGAATAAAGTTATCACACTTTAATGCCATTAGTCTTTTCCCACAGAAAATTCTGGGTTTGGAGATTGTAATTCACACCTTGACTAATCAAATACGTGGATCTGTACAGAGTTTCATCAGTGCATTTTTTTCTAGTGAGATGATTATCTGTAATATTAATGCCTAGGTATTTGCTATGTAACTTTTTGGTCTGAAAACAGTGAGAAATATGCAATATATGGTATCAATGGTGGTGTGAGCAGTGTAAAAAGTAGATGGGGTTGACTGTCAGATGATCTATGTATGGTGACACAAATGATGGCTATTTCAGTACGAGGCAGTCATTTCACACGTGTGCCACATCATCATTGCTGCTTACTATACTTTATATACTAGTAGCCTTGATCTTCTTCAGAGGTTTCCATTGTTGTGGGCACCTGAGAATGTGGAGTGAGAGACAGTCTCTGCAGTTGAAAGAGAAGCCAGATGGTGAGTAAAACAGGACACAGAGAGGTAAGCAGACCTCGCCAAGAGCAGGCAGCAACTCAGTGCTGCCTTCCACCACCAGTGTTTCTGTATTTGTACTTACAGTAAAACCCTAGCTTTTTGTGTGCGAAAGCAGTAATGTGTCCTTTAAGTGGTGCAACACAAGATGAAGCAATACGTAATTTCTGTAGCTGGCTTAATGGATGCAGCAGCAGAGGTAGCTCACTAGACAGCTAGAAACACTGCCTACTGTGAGGGTATGTCAGTGTTTTGAACACTGTGTTTCTTACATATGACACCAGTGTAACCAACTTTACGCAAAATGTATATGCACATTGAGATAGTGGTGTCTCGTATGGTATTTTGTCAGATGGAAGGTTTATCTATTTGAGTAAACACATATACATTCATAAATGCACAATGTATCACCATCTACAAGGAAAGTGTGTGCTGCTGTAGTTACCTCAAACTTGTCAGGGTTGTAACGCTCACAGAGACGTTTTGGGGAAGAGGAATTAAAGGATAAACAGTGGTTTCTGGGTATATTCCATTACCTGGGTAGGAAAGAAGTGGCTTGTGAGAAAGAAAATGATGGCATCAAGTTTGGAGGAGTTAGTGTTACCTGTAAGAGAATATTTCATTTTCCTGTGTTGTAGACATACTGTATAAGAAATTGCTGTGTAAGAAACTATTGCATAAAAAATATTCTGGACACATTTTTATTTCCTTTTTTTGTGTGTGAAAGGGATACATTCACTATCTTGTGCATAATCAGAGAGGGCTCTGTGCTCCTGTAATACAGCATTGGTATTCCAATCATGTTAAAAATCAATCACTGAAGTTTCAGAAAAGCACTGTCACTACAGATGTGAATCTAGCTGTTCAAGCAGTTTGGTAAAGTAATTTCAACTACTGGTTGCAGGTTTTTATCTGCTTTATACTATCAGTTTTCCAAAAATGGTGCTGATTTGAACCAGTATTTTGTGATACAACTCACCAGTATTTTCCTATTGGTACTAATAGAGTTCTGCAAAAGTCCTCCTTTATGAAAAAGTCTTCATTAAAGAGCAAAAAAAATCTTAGTATTTTCAAAATAACTTTCCTACATGTTAGTGTTGCCTCGTGAATCACAGGTCCAGCTTTGCTCTGTTATACCTGTGTGAACTGCAATCACTTCCCCATGTAATGACATAACTGCGAGTAATGTGCCGTTTGAAAACTTGACAGCATATATAAAATATTACTCTTAATAAGTTAAATCTGAAACTTAAAGAAAGTTGCAGTGAAAGTTGTCCTTATATGTGCCAGCTCATGACCATTTGAGAGGTGCTATCCAGCCTGCCCTGGTGTTTAAATTAACTTTCTGAACACAGGCAAAATTAGGTACCACCACATTTTCTGAGCTCAGATACTAACAAAAGGCAACATTATCCTCTCCTTCTTTCAGGACCTGGTGCTGAAAACCATCATCATCCCGACTGACAGAACAATTAGTGTTGTCAGCAGAGAAAATACTCAGTGAACCAACTGAAGGCCGATGTGTTTATTTTCCCACTCAGAGTCGTAGTCTTCCCAGGTGGAGACTCTGAAAACATTCCTGCTAAAGCTGACATGGGTTTTACTTCAGTGAGGGATCGTTCTACTCCGAGCAGGAAATTAATCCAAATGTTTAAGAGAAAGCAATACAAGCTGCACTGAGCACATGGGGATACACAGCTATACCACTGTCTCCACACAGAGACAATTCTTTCTTTTTGAGACCTTTCACATTTTTCTAGTTGTTTATTTTCCAGGCTGAACACACGTAAATGATAAAACAGAATGGTGGCTGTAGGATTAGAAAAACTGCGTAAGGCAGCGTGCAGTAATTGCCTATCAGAGAAGACTCACAAATGGCATCACACAACCCTTTAATTAGGTTATAAAATTAACTCAGAGTTTTCCACTATCTAAACATCCTTTCTCACTTTTCTTCAGCTTCAAAATGCTGCTTTGGGTAAAAGATGTGCTACAAAATAACATCACTGAGCCTTATTTCTCGTTATGACATATACCTTTTCTGTTGAAAACTAATGTACAAATGTTCTGAAAATCAGTTCAGCTAAGAAAGCCAACTCTCTTTCTGCCACTGAACACACCATTTCTGAAGCTATTTCTATTAGATGATAACACTAGATGTGGTCAGAGAAGCAGCATAGGGCACTGCAAAGAGAGGTTTCAGCTTTCGTTCTTATGCTTTTCATTGAGACCACAGTAAAAGTTAATGCTCAGTAGTGCAGTGGCTTTATTTTTAGAAGTGCGATCAATTCTAGAAGGTCCTCCTGTTGTCATCTGTTTCATTAAGGATGAAGTCGTTTTCCTAAGAGGAATCTGTAAGGAAGCATTTCCTAGGAGTTAGGAAGGCACCCATACAGCAATGTGGAAGAGGGATCTACAGAACAGACTAGAATTTCCACAACCACTGCCCCCTTCCAGCGTCTGTATTTGGTGGAAATCCTGGATACGTAGCTGAGCTCATAAGTAGCTAGCCAGCCTCTGTGGACACATGAAGATATACACAGTCTTAGGTGGGGGAATTTTATCCCCACCACAGTCAAGCACAAGTGTTTGGGCATGAGATGAAAGGGCAGATGAAGATGTCGTCAGAAGCTACTGGTGGCCCTGTGCTCCACAAAAAACCTTCTCCTTTATCAGCTTCAGTGGAAGAACTTTCTTCCTTTGGTGGAAAAACCTGCTCTGGAGGGGTCTTCCAATCTGAAAGTCTGAAATGTGTTGTTAGGGCTAGATTTGAAAGAAGAAAAAAATTTTCCTTCTCTCTTGTGACAGATGTCACAGACATTTTGTTTTACTGCTGTGTTTTGAGACCCCAAAATACTGTTAAAAAATAATGTTCTACACGCGGTGATACTCATGTTTGAAGATGGATGTGGGGCAACTGAAGCAGATTAGGGAGAACCCTGATAAGGAAACCAAAATAAACAGTGTTGATTGTCCTTTGGCTGCTCGAAAGTGAGACAGCAGTCCCTTGCCGTTAGACCCAGGGCTGTTCCCTACCAGATTCCTGCATGCCAACTGCCCTCGGCACAGCGCTGCTGAGAGTCCGGGCCAAGGAGGGCAGGATACTTGGGGAGGTGAAGCCACCCAGCATGGGGTGCTGAGCACCCGTGTAGCTTTTTCACTTTGCTGGGAGAGCAAAACCAGAAAGGGCGCGTTGGCAAACTGTGCATAAATCCTCAGTGCTTGTGGTGTTACCCCATTGTGTGTTTTGCTTTGCAAGCAATAAAACATCTCTCAGTTTCAAATGTTGCCTTCTACAGCTTGCCCACACCCTTAGCTCATAGTCTTAGCAACGCTGGCCACTCTCCCCTGCAGCCAACACCCTCAGGCCTTCACTCTCCTAGAAATGCTAATGAAAACTAGTCAGCTGAATGGAGGAAAAATGCATTTGCCAAAAACAAAAAACTGAAAAAACCCACCCAAGACAAAATCCTTCTTGTTTACAGAGAACCCATATATAAAGCTGTAAAGAGATGTGTGCAAACATGCAGAGGTTTAAAATGAAGGAGCCTGGGGTCAGAGGCTGAGATTACTGTGAATCCCAGCAGGACCTCTACACCATGCCATAAACCACTTCATGCACTCCACCACTGGCACGTCAGAGGACATTTGCCAGGGTCTAAGGGTTGTGCAGAGAGCTTTTTTTTGTAAGATGAGTCAAAACAGCATGTGAATTTGTTTTTAAAAATTGTTAGTGTGACTATATGCATAAATTTCAAGGATGTGGGCATGCAGAAATGACTACAGGTACAGTTCACCACTGGGTCTCCTCTCCCCATAGATGCAAGATTTCATCAGCATCATGGACATTTGTTGAGCTTACTTGCTTTCTGCAGCCTATGACTTTGAGTATTTACTGTCTCTCCCCTGTTGTTGCTGTCCCTCCTTCCACCCTTCTGTATTTACCAGCAGATGTTCACCCTCCTCTGTGCTCCAGAGTGTGGCTACAGCCTTGGGTGGTCTAGCTTCCCCCAGGGAAACCAAAACTCCTGTAACAAGAAAATGGGAGCTGCAGAAAGTCAGATAAAGCATCTTTCCTTCCCCTTACTTAAAGTACAGCAGCACCAGCATATTCTCCCTGTTTTAAACAGTCTGGGCCTTGTAATCTAGTCTGTCTGCTCCAGCAACTGAGCCTTCCTCCCTGATGCTGGTCTGGTCTGCGTACCCATACCTGAAAAGTACAGACCAGAAATATGTCAGGAGCAGTGAGTAAAGCAGCAGGAGAAAAGTCTGTGACAACATGTTGTGTCTGTGTGTTCCTGGGGACAACAGTCATTCAACTGACGAGAGAGGGGCATTAAGTTCAGGTCAATGGGAAAAGGAGTCACAGCCAGGTAGATGGTGGAACTGGGCGATGAATGGTCCATCGTGATGGGAACCCTCCAATGGTGAGCAGGTAACAGTTGCACTGGATGACATGACAATGAGTCATGCCACTCTGGACCAACAAAGGTGTCATCTTCATCCAGGCCCAGGGAAACCCAGTGAGGTAAGCCTTAACTCCAAGACAGGAGAAACGATCTGTGCAGGGGCAGTGGAGAATCTGCTATCCTGGGAAATTAATTTGCTGTCCTGGGAGGTTGGGATGCTGCCCCACTCTTCTGAGCTAAAGTCCAGTGTGGTAATCCTTGGTGCATTAGCTGAAGCTTAATGCACGACTGGTGATTGCACATAGGGCAGGGACACGAGCCCTTGCTGTACTGATGGCGTTCCCCCTGGGAAATGAAATGTCTGGGTCAGTGGCTGTGCCCGTATTTTCTTTTTCAGGACTGCTGCTATGTGACCTGAGAGTGGCAAGATCAGGGAGACAGGCATGAGAGGACGGAAGCGAACGTCATGTCAGGGGTACGGCAGTGGTAGTGATGGTGCATTTCTCCACCTCAGGTCCGGGCTGGGTTGTGAAGTGTAGTAAAGCGGCCATGAACAAGTGCCATGTCTAGAACAGAACAAACAAAACCTAAACTGGAAGCAGCAAGTGGCCTAAGAAACACCTGGGGTAGGGACTGGGTCAGGATTTCAGGATCTCCTCTATTGCATCTTCCAGTGGCCTTCATTGCTAGAGTGCCGTGAGCCCTTCTCTTCTTGCTTAAAAATAGCCAGTGATTTTCAGATCTCCAACACCTGGAAAGCCAAAATCCACCAGAGGGTCCAAGTTGTGTGGTTAACATTCACGTCCTGTTTGAAACCCAGTCAAGCTCCCGGCAGGAGGTTTCTGTCAGTCTGGTGCCTTGGGACTGTCTCTGCAGCTCCATTTCAGATGCTCAGTTTTCATCTGGTTCTGTTCCTGTGCTCTGCCCTGTCTGTGGCAAGGCATCTGCAGGGGGATGACACTACAGGTGGCCCTTGCCTGCAGTCCCCAGGGACAGATGCCAGCACGAGGAGGTGGTCCAAGGACTTTCCTGCATCTCTGATGGACGTCGCAGTGGTGGTGCCTGGGACCACGATGGCCGAGGACATGGTCTCTCTTGTGGCTCATTTTTGTGCAGGGTGAGCCTAGTCCCCGGGGGTATTAGTCTGATGCTGTCTTTAGTGGCTGGATGTTGATGTGATTGGAGGTCAAGTGAAGAGCTTCACAGCAGGTAAAGAGAAGTCTAGATCTGGCGAGCATCAAAGTAAAGGAAAAGTACATGAGCTTAAGCCACTTTATAGCAAGGAGCAGAGGCTGCTGTGGAACATCCAGGAGCCATGATTTCCAAGTATTACAGCAGGCCAGGAGTGAAAGCGTCTGATGTAGAGACACACAAACCACGGGGGGAAGGTTGAGGAGCATGAAGGACACAGGAAACCCAGGAATTCTGCCAAAGTATTTCCCACTCAGAATATTCTGAGCAACACTGATGGGCAAAACTCACTGAAGCAAGTGGGAGTAAGACCTCCACAAGACCTCTGAGTCCCATCAAATCTCTAGTGTTAAGACTCCCATCCTCCTCATGCACTCCCACAGCCAAGACCGTATTTCTTACGTTAGTGCGGCACAGTCCCGCTGTCTCCCTCTCTGTCTCCCACACCAACTGTGGCTGCCATCCAGCTGTGCCCGTCCAGCTGTGCCTTGCAGTGCAGCCTCGGGCAGGGCAAGTCTGCAGCCCTGTGCCAGCATCACGGATAAGCTGCTGAGCCAGGCGCCACCTTCATTGTTGCACTGCTAAGCAGAGCATCCACCAGCTGCTGAGCGTTCCAGGACCTCTTGTCTACAATTTATCATGATGTGTCAGATAGTGCTCTGGGCTACAACATCATCTCACGCTCTCGGAGGGAGGGTAGCATTGGAGAGGTCTGCTCTGGGCGCCTGGGCTGTAGTGTTTCCCAATAACTAGCTCTGCAGAGGTAAAATGGAGCGCTTTGTCACTAAAGAGGAGATAAATCCTCTGTGGCAGGCTTTTGTAGATGAGCATACAAAACATCCGTACTGTGCTGGTCTGGGATACAGGCATGTTATAAGCATGATTCAGGGTCGTGCTTCTGTGCTTGTGGAATTTGCTGTGGCATCCAGCTCTTGTGCAAGAAATGTGCTCCAGAATCTAGAGTTTCACTTCTATGTATAACACACATTTTTAGCCATGACGGGTATGAAAACAAATTATTAAAAGCAGGAACCAAGTGTAAACCTTTGTCATGCTGAGGCAGCCTGGGAAAGAGCTCTGAGGAAGGTGAACTGTCTCATTCATCTCAACAGGTTATTAACTTTGAAGCTTTCAGTCTAGAAGTGTAAAAGGCAGTGCTATTAATGGCTTACTCCCTGCTCACGTTAGCAGGAGGTTGTAGTGAACACAGCCTGAAGCCATCCTCTTCTTTGCTCGGAGAGCAGTCATGATGTTAGTTAGGCCTGCCTCCATATCTAAGCTTTTGCCTTAGTTTGTGGGCTATCCAACCAATTAATGCACTGTTTTCCATTCCAGTGTCCGCTGAGCACGGGCAGATGCCTTCTGAGACCAGACCACCAGCAGAGAGCTCACTTTCCTTCCAGAGGTTGTGTTGCCTCTGTTAGGCAGGTTGGGTTGTTAGCTATACAGAAACCCCATCAGCCAGTCTCTGAGGGGTGGCAAGCAGCACTCGGGGCTAAGGTAGCCCGCTTCGGCTTTATGCTGGGACAGAGGACAAGTGCTCACAACCTCAGGTCCAGCAAAGACGCAAATGGAGAGATGATTTTCCTCACTACCTCTTGGTCACTGCCTAGGTGCACAGCTAACCAGGCTGAGCACAGCAACAGGAGGAGAGCAGGCGTGTCCAGGACAGGGACCTGACTCCAACCTGTAACACGGAGGTTTCTCTAGAAATACTGCACTGACTCTTTCCCAAGCAGCTGTGGTATCTCCCCTGAGAACATTTTTGGCGCTGCAGTGCAGTTCCTACATTCAGACCTCCAGTGCTTTGGTCTTCAGAAGGAAACTGATAGACAAATGAAATGTTAGCTCTTTGGCAGGGATGCTGCTGTTTATGTCCCTAACATAACTCAAACCTCCCCACTCCCTCTGTTCTGAGCTGCAAAGCTGCCGTGGCGTTTCTGGTCTGTCTCCTCACAGAGCCACAAACTCGTGAGTCTGCAGGGCAAAGCTTTAATGCCTCCGGGAGAGAGGGGTCAGGTCAGCGAAGGATAGCAGAGCAGGGCGGCACAGAGGGAGGCTGCACTCTGGAGAGGTGCCGAAACGAAGATGGAGACTACAAAAGAACGAGCTGGTACATCTTGAGGAGAGTCCATAGGGTACAGGAGAGTGGCGGAGGGAAAAAAGAACAGCCCGAAGGGTACACATAGCTTGGGTTTGCTTAATGCTTTACTTTCCATCCCAACCACAGGTATAATTAAAAGCACAGTTTGGTCCTGGCTTCCTTTTGCTCATTTTCTTTTTCTAGACCTGTTACATGAGTTACACATGCAAAGCATTTGAAATAACAAGGCAAGAGAGCATCAAAGAGGCTCATGCATAAGAGGGGTTGCACAGGCTTTCAGCCGAGCCGTGCCCCACCACCAGGAAGCCTTGCTTTAAGTATTGGCCTGTACTGTGTGTGAGGCCCCGAGCAAAGAGCGGCTTTTGCAGACAGCTGGGGACTGGAATCAAGCTGTGATCAGCCTCCCCCTGTGCTTGCGCTGCTGGAGACAGGAACAGTCTACAAGGAGCAGGGTTTTCACAGGATGCTAGACCCCAAGGAGCTGCTGTGTTCTGGGGACTCTCTGTCTGTCGTTTATGTTGTGGGATTAGAACATGGTGGATAATCATCACACACACAAAAAAATAGTCATGGCATGGCTTATCAAACACATATGCAAGAATAAGCAAGAAGCACTCCAGGCTTGGCAGTGTTGTGGATGCTCTTTGAAATGTAGGTGCTTGGGTAAGCAAGCACACGAGCACAAAGGAACGATACCAACTGCTGTCTAATTCCAGCATAAGATCCACACATGGTCAGGGGACAAGGCAGCAGAGTTGCTCAGAGGTTCAGGCAGTGATTTGCTTCCCCTGTTTCCGAATCTGCAAAGGCTGCATAGACACCATTCAAGCAATGGTAATAGATACCAGAGGAAAGCTACTGAGGTTCTTGCTGCACGACAAGCTGTTGGTCATAACAGCACCAGTGAAACTGAGAATGGCAACCTCAGAGTTCCTGTAGGGCTCACCACCCTTCCTCCAGTGTTCCCAACCAGTGGCAAAGATGATGACTAAAATTCATGGACAGGAGCAGGGGAGGAAATGATGTGCGCAGCTGCCAAAGTCTGAACAAATTGCAATTTTCTATTTTTCTTCTCAATCTGGCAATGACATGATTTCTTACCAGAGGAGCGTGGTGTTTTGTTTCTCTTTCAAACAAGTATGGAGCTGTTCCCAGTGGCTTGTATCTGCTGAGCTTAGGGCTAGTCAAATCATTTACTCATCAGAGACATCCGTTTATCTGCTTATTGAGCACGTCCCTGTTACGGACAGCATTAAGGCAGGCTTTCTCCGGATCCTAGCATCCAGGAACCTGAAAGCTCACAGTTTTTTGTTTGTTTGTTCCAGAAAACAACTGTATCAGAATTAATCCTTTTGGGACTTATTTTCATTTTTTCTGTGTTTTGCTCCAAGAAATGTTCCTGGTGAGAGTAAAATTCAGATCTTCTGGATGTCAGCAACTGCTCTGCCAGGGGCTGCATTGTAAAGGGACGGGGGGCAGCAGATGTGTTTTAGCCATTTGGCTATTAACAGACACTGCATGGTCCAGTCCTGTGCTGAGCAGTAGGTCAGGGAGCATCTCACGGGCAGCTCAGGTTAGGACGAGGCTGTTCAGCAAAAAGCAGAATCTACTCAAAAGAAACAAATCTTGTGTAAAAGCCAATGTGTTCTCGCTTCCTTGCCTGCTCCCCCTCCCTTCAGCTTTCATGCCATTGGCTCGGTTAATTAAAATTGCAGTAATAGGGAGACTGGATGGTTTAGCAGATTGGTAATGGGATATACAGCCTTTCACCTCTAGGTCAATGGTTCGATTGCGACCCAAGTTGGTAGTGACCAAAAGTTATTAGCGTGGAATGGCTGCTCGGTGACCTCTGTGAGATGCGTGGGTGATTTCAATGCTCTCCTTTGCAGACAGGTGTCCACACCACAGGAACCACTTGCACAACTGGCACTAATTGGCACCCTTTCTGGCAGCCCCAGCAGCAGCCAGGGAGGGCCTAGGCACAGAAGTGGCAGCAGCTCTCTTCCTGGTGGTCCTCTCCCATGGGCTGCCATTAAGCTGCTTGCCTTGCTCTTGCCCCGCTCTGTGGCCAGAGACAGTGCCGCTGCCCAGGCTGCCTGGGGGTTACCTCTGCCCAGCAGCAGAGTGGGTGTGAGCTGAACCAAAGTGATGTTTAAAACAAGCAGATTCTGGGAAATGTTTGGCATTTGCCCCTCAGTTTTTACTAAGGGCGAGCAGTTTGGGCAGTACACTTGCTTTCTTACACAAAAGAAAAGGCAGCTGTGTTAGCACAAGGCAGAAGATAGGATAGTCCAGGTGACACGAATGGTGGTTAAAAACAAGCCAGCTGCAAGCCAGCAGGACCTGCCAGCATCCAAACCAGCCAGCACAATGCATCATTCACTTTGGGGAGGGCTTGGGAACAAGGATCTGTAACGGCGGGAGAAAGGGCTCGTGTGGGCAGCCAGTACTGGAGAAGAGCAGGCACGAAGATGTACAAGCTATTGCTTTTTAGATCTCCACAGCCCCCGGAGGGAGAATGGAGAACAGAGCCAGGGGTGGTCACCCATGCCACTTTCAGGTCTCTTAGTTTTCTGACCAAATTGCTGTTATCTAATTAATGCCTCATTTAAAATATTGGTATGGCCAAGTCTTCAGTGGGTGTGAGTCAGCAGAGCTGCTTCAGGCCAGTTTACACCAGCTGGCGTTTTTCCTCTCAGTATTGGTTGCTTGCAGTAGTCAGGAAAAATGCCATCCATGTTTCTATTTGTCATATTTGCAGCATGACAGTTGAGAGAGGGAGGAGAAAAGCAGTTCTTTCTCCAGCTTCCCTCAGCACAGTACTTCAGTTCCTCACTCTCCAGCACATTTCAGTCCCCACAACTCACTTGCAAAAGACTCCTTTAGCAGACACAACATGCAAGACCACATAGGAAATATGGGGTAGGATGAGTCTTCTGAGTCCCTTCTTGTCCCTCAATTCTTCAGAAAAGGCCTTTTCCAGTGATATCAGGAGTCCAGGTGAAACAATTGTTTCAATATGGCAAACACAAACTTATAGTCGTTTAGGAGTAGTTTAGTTGTAGCAGTGCCAGCAGAACCATTTCTGGTCCTAGACACGTGCCCGAAGGTGACCTTACACAGCAATGTCTGCCAAGCAGTTTACAGAGAAGGCAATACTTTTGGCTTTCTGCGTCCAGGAGAATCTGCCAAAGGCCTGCCAAGGCAACAAATTTGCCTAGGAATTTGGCTCCTGCTCTCCTAGCACACATGTTGTTACTTGCAAGCAAGTGGAGACGTTTCCTTTTAATGTTCTTGCTCAGCTCCTTGGGGTCAAGGCAGAGTCTGAGTCTGCCCCCTTTTTTCCCCACAGTTTTCAGGGCCTTGGCTCAGACTGCTGGCTCTTTGATTCTACAAATAATGTCATCTGCTGTCACGTTTCATATTCTTCCACTGGGCTCTTTTCCCCTCAAAAGATGAGACAAGACTGTGTGTTGTCTGAGAGATGTTGTGTCCTCCTGCTGCCTCACCGGTGAGTCTGTATCCCAAAGCAAGCCCACTCCCACAGGCGTGCCAGATGACTGGTGGCCTGGTGGCCAACTGCATGGTTGCCCTGTCTGACCGCAGAGGGAGCTGGCATGTTCCCGCAAACTGTTTTAGCTGACAATTGTCCCCGGTCCATGTTTCCATAGGGCTGGCACTTGTTCCTCACCAGGTATGGATGCTCTCACCTTGAAACTTTAGATACAGTGCCTCATTGGCATCTTTCCATCACAAGAGTTCAGTTGTTAACTTCCCTTGCATCCCTGAGTGTCATTCCTAAACATTTTTTTAACTGTCTTCATTTTGCATTTGTAGCTTTCTCCTTTTTTTGTGCTTTTACAAACAACTTCCCTCCATCATCTGAGATGGAACTCTGACTGTAACCCATGCCTTTCCTTTGCTGGCATATTTCAGTGGAGGCTTTGCAAATCAATGGACATTTTCCATTCCTATGCCAGCTGCCACATCAGTGGTCTTGCTCCTTGTCTGAGGCCAAGGAAACACTGATTGCATTTCTTCTTGTGACCTTGCCTGAAAAACGTATTCCACAGGCAACAGCACCAAATCTTCTTTACAGGTCTTTTCCCCTTGGTTTAGCTGGCTTTCAGTGCAGTCACAAAGCTCTTAAAATGTTTTCTTGTCTTAGCCCTGGGATCTCAGACTTGGCTTGTATTGTTTACAGGGCTGAAGAATGTTGAAACATTTAAAATACACAGGCCTAAGTACACACACACAGTGGTGCAGGAGGAAAATATTCTCTGTTTAAAGAAGTTCCAAATCTCAGTTATTGTGTGTCTGT
>Ga0181612_111158_pt1 | contig 13609 bp, 9 predicted proteins | sample HoacroProtozoa21_FD_119630 | JGI IMG/M metagenome (GOLD analysis project Ga0181612, IMG submission 119630) | Hoatzin crop microbial communities from Cojedes, Venezuel. Combined Assembly of Gp0051906, Gp0051904, Gp0051908 | reverse complement strand
GCCGGGGGGCGCCGTTTGGGGGGCGGCGGGGGACCCCGTGCCCGAGCTGCGCGCACCTCCGAGGGGCCAAGGCAGCTCCGACACGAAATGGCAGGCGGGTCCCGGGAAGGGGCCGCCGGCCCGGCCGGCGCTCCCGCGCTTCGCGGCTGGGCTGCGCCGCCCATGAAGGCTATGCAGGTGATGTCGTCGCCATATTGCAGCAGCATGTGCTGAAGGCTGAGCGGCGTGAGCGGCTCGCCGATGTCCTGCCATAGGTATTGGCTGTGGCAGCCGGGACAGTGGCAGGGGCAGTTGCTGATGTTTACGGCAAGGGCAACTTCGTCGGGTATCTCTTGGAATACAATTCCGGTGTTGACGTATTTCAGCATCACTTCAGGGCATTTGCTCCAGCGTAGTAGCGGCGGTGTGCCTCCTCTTGGCGAGGCTCGGAGAAGTTGGACACGCGCTTGAGATAACCTATGATTCTTGTCATGTAATCGACGTTCTTGGAGTGGCAGTGTGGACACTCTTTCAGATAACGCTTGTCGATGTGTCCGCAGTCGTTGCAGATGGTGTTGGGGATGTTGAACGTGAAGTAGTTGCAACCCTCCTTTGCGGCCACCTTCAGCAGCTGCAGGTACTGTTCTTTCGAGAGGTGTTCTTCCAAATTCATGTGCAGAGCCGAGCCTCCCGTGAGATGCTCTATGTAGGGTGCGCCGTGCAGTTTGAACTTGTCAATGACGCTGAGCGAGTCGTCTTCCACAACGTAGAAATAGGAGTTGTAGCAGTCGCGTGGCACGAAATATCCGTCCTCGCGGTCCCATTTGGCGTGCTTCACACCTACGTTCTCAGCGGGAATCATTTCGCAATTGAACATAACCTCCTTCGTGCGATACTCCTTGTTCTTCTGCTCCACCAAGCCGAGCACCGTCTGGACAAACTTGCGGTAGTCGGGATTGTCGCTGATGGTAAGCCCGCAAAATTCGGCGGCTTCCACCAGTCCGTTCACGCCAATGGTGAGGTATTGTCGCGACAGGTTTATGTAGCCAGCGTCGAAGAGCGGCAACATTCCGTGCGACTGAAGTTCCTTCAAGTTCTCGTTGTATGCCAGCTGAACCTTGTGGCAGAGGTCTATCACGTCGAGCAGATACTCCTTGTAGTCCAGTTTGTGGTTGATGGCATACTGTATGCAGCGGTTCAGGTTGACCGTCAGCACGCTCTTCGAGCCTGTCGATACGCCGCCGGCTCCGAGTGTGTAGCTGAATCCGTTGTCCTGAATCTCGTTGCGCAAGCGGCAGCACGACGACAGCGAGTCGGCATTGTCGCTCATGTATGTGAAGAACGAATGGCCTTCGGCATACATTTCGGCGGTGAACTCGCCCCACTCCTTGTCCTTCGGCTCGCCGTTCTCCGAGAGAAGCGCCATTGTTTCCACTGGGAAAGTGAGCACGGTCTTTGTGCGTTCCTTGTTGAACCATTTCATGAAGCGCTTCTGAAGCCACGACAAGCCATCCCAGTCGGGTTGCGAGCCATCGGGGAAATAAAATTCGGAGAAAAGGCTTTGGAAATAATATTTGTCGTAATAGGCAATGTTCCAGAACACGGCCTGATAGTTGCGCGCTCCCGTAGGCTGGTTGATGCTGTAAACGATTTGCTCGAAGCAGTCGGTAATCATCTTGTCTATCGTGCGTTTTTTCAGCGACAAGTCAACAACCTCGTCGGCACGCTTCCAATAGTCCTTGCCATACTCCAACCCTATGAAATAGTTGAGATACATGAGAAACTCCGGCGTGGCGCAAGCGCCGCTGAGCATACTCGACACCATGAATACCATGTTGACAAAACCTCCGCAGAACGATTTCAAGTTGGTGGGAGCGGTGGAGTTTCCGCCTATAGAGATGGTTCCGCCGATGAGCCAGGGATACATCGTTATGCTTGCGCAATAGTTGGCCAGCGACGTCTCGTCGTTCTTATATATAAAGTGGTGGGCAAGCATGTCGAGATATTTGTCGGCAAGCTCCTTTCCGTACATCTTCTTTATACGGTCGGTCAGCAGACGACGGTTGAGGCGGATGAAGCCCGACTTGGGCAGCTCGCCGATAAGTGTGGCAATGTTCTTGTGCTCCACGTTGGCGTTGGCATCATACTTTGAGCCTGTTGCGGCATTGGCAGCATCGCAATAGTCGGCCAGAAAGCGCAACTTCTCCATCGTCTCTCGGTCTTCTGTGTGACGCTGACGGTAGAGCATAAACGACTTGGCCACCTTGTAGTAGCCCTCCTTCATAAGTGATTCTTCCACCTGATTCTGAATGTCCTCCACTTTTATGCCTTCGTGAATGTCGAGGTGGCTTAGGATTTTTGAGATACAGCCGAGATCAGCCGGCTCTTCAACAGACTGAAACGCCTTTATTACAGCGTTCATAATTTTGTCGAGCGAGAAGCGCACGCTGGTCCCATCGCGTTTGGTAATTGTAAAGTTCTTAATTTCCATCTTTTACGAGAGGTTTACTGTTTAGATGTTATCTTATTTGGAAAACTATTGCTTCCAGATTGTTGTTCAAGTTTTCCGTTTTGGAAAACTTTTACGCGTGCAAAGATAATACAAAACTATCAACCGTGCAAACTTTTTCTCATCTTTTTCTATCTTTTTTCATCAATTCAGTTTCAATCGTTCACCAAGCATTCCAAAAACATGTCGATATGGATACAAAAAAAGAGAGCCGCAGAGGCTCTCTGGCACAATGCCTTTTCAGCTTCTGCGGCTCCCGTTATGAGAGATTGAAGTGTGGCGGATTATTCGCCCTTCTCCATTTGCTCTTTCAGTTTGGCCAGAGCATCGAGGTCGCCGAGAGTGGTCGATGCAGGCTGGTTGTCAATCTTTGCTGCGTCTTCCTTCTTGGGAGCGCGGTTCTTGCGAGCTGCCTGTCGCTTCTCCTCGCGCTGCGGATCCTCGAAGGTGCGGCTGTGGGAGAGAATGATGCGCTTGGAGTCCTTGTTGAACTCTATCACCTTGAAGGGCAGTTCCTCACCTTGCTGAGCCTGCGAGCCGTCTTCCTTGACGAGGTGCTTCGGCGTAGCAAATCCTTCAACACCCTTCTCAAGCTGAACAACTGCGCCCTTGTCCATCAGCTCAGTAATCTTGCCTTGATGGATGCTGCCAACGGTGAAGATGGTCTCAAACACGTCCCAAGGATTCTCCTCCAACTGCTTGTGTCCAAGCGAGAGACGGCGATTCTCTTTGTCGATGTCAAGCACAACAACGTCGATGGGCTCGCCTACCTTAGTGAACTCAGAGGGATGTTTCACTTTCTTTGTCCAGCTCAGGTCGCTGATGTGGATAAGTCCGTCAACGCCTTCTTCAAGCTCAACAAACACACCGAAGTTGGTGAAGTTGCGAACCTTTGCTGTGTGCTTCGAACCAACAGGGTATTTCACTTCAATTGTCTCCCAAGGATCCTCTTTCAGCTGCTTGATTCCAAGACTCATCTTGCGCTCTTCGCGGTCGAGAGTAAGGATGACGGCTTCTACTTCGTCACCGACTTTGAGGAAGTCTTGTGCTGAACGCAGGTGCTGGCTCCAAGACATCTCGCTCACGTGAATAAGGCCTTCGACGCCAGGCTGTATCTCTACGAATGCACCATAATCGGCGATGACAACAACTTTGCCCTTTACGTGGTCGCCAACCTTTAAGTTGGGGTCGAGCGCATCCCACGGGTGCGGAGTGAGTTGCTTCAGGCCGAGAGCTATACGACGCTTCTCATCGTCGAAGTTAAGAATAACGACGTTAATCTTCTGGTCAAGTTCTACTACCTTGTGAGGATCGTCAACGCGTCCCCAGCTGAGGTCGGTGATATGGATGAGTCCGTCAACACCTCCGAGGTCAACAAAGACACCGTAGGAAGTGATGTTCTTGACAGTTCCTTCAAGAATCTGTCCGTTTTCGAGCTTAGAGATGATTTCGCTCTTCTGCTGCTCAAGCTCAGCTTCGATGAGCGCTTTGTGACTTACAACGACATTGCGGAACTCCTGATTGATTTTCACAATCTTGAACTCCATCGTCTTTCCTACAAACTGGTCGTAATCACGTATAGGATGAACGTCGATTTGGCTTCCGGGAAGGAATGCCTCTATGCCAAATACATCGACAATCATGCCGCCCTTTGTACGGCACTTGATGTATCCAGTGATGACTTCTTCGTTTTCGAGTGCGGCATTGACGCGCTCCCAGCTCTTCGAGAGGCGTGCTTTCTTGTGGGAGAGGAGCAGCTGTCCTTTCTTGTCCTCTTGATTCTCCACATAGACTTCAACGGTGTCGCCCACCTTGAGGTCGGGATTGTAGCGGAACTCGCTTGCGGGGATGATACCGTCGCTCTTGTAACCGATGTTGACGACAACCTCTTTCTTGTCGATAGAGATTACTTTTCCGTCAACCACCTGATGCTCTTGCACCTTGTTGAGCGTTTGGTCGTAGGCTTTCTGCTGGTCTTCTTTGCTGACGGCCGAAGCAGATCCGTTTTCATACTCGTCCCAATTGAAGCCTTCAACTGGCTGGACGTTCTTTGTTAATTCTGACATTTTGTTTAAATAAAAAGTTAATACTAATAAAGTTAGACTTTATGTGAACTTACGATAAAATCGGCTGCAAAGTTACTTATTTCCATTGAGAAAATTTGCAGTTTAACATTATTTATTGTTTTTCTTGCCCGTCTGCACTTCTTTTAGAATATGGATGCTTTGATTTTCTCCACGTAGGCGTCGATTACAGCCACAGCGGTGATGTTCACTACATCGCGCACAGAACATTCGAAGTCGGTGAAATGGATGGGCTTGTTAAGACCCATTTGTATCGGGCCGATTATTTCAACGTCTGAGTCTATACAGCGAAGTAGTTTATAGGAACCGTTGGCCGAACTGAGGTTTGGATAGACAAGAGTGTTGACGTGCTTGCCTTTAAGTCGGGTGAATGGGTACTTCTCGTCGCGCAGTTCTTGGTCGAGAGCGAAGTTCACCTGCATCTCTCCGTCGATGGCAAGGTCGGGATAGTCGTGTTGAAGCTCCTCGACAGCTTGGTGTACTTCTACTGCACTTCCTTCAGTATCGGTGCCAAAATTGGAGTAGCTTAGCATTGCCATGACGGGTTCGTCGTTGAAGAACTTGACGGTATGGGCACTGAGCCTTGCGACATCCTTAAGCACCTCTTTGTTGGGCCGGCGGTTAATCAGCGTGTCAGCCAGATAGAATGTTCCCTTTGCCGTGTTGATGATATGCATCGTTGCAAAGTGTTTGTATGGCGGACGGATACCGATTACTTCGTTGGCCACCTTTATAGTATTGGAGTACTTAGTGTATAGACCTGTGATGAAAGCGTCGGCCTCTCCTGTTTCCACCATCATCATTCCGAAGTAGTTGCGCTCAAACATCTTATCGTTGGCTTCTTGGTAGGTGTAGCCCTCGCGTTGACGTTTCTCTGCAAGTATTTTTGCGTAACGCTCTCTTCGGTCGGCTTGGTTGTCATGGCGGAGATTCACGATTTCTATTCCGTCGAGACTGAGGTCGAGTTCCTTGGCAAGTTTCATGATTCGCTCGTCGTTGCCGAGCAGGATAGGTTTGCAGATGCCTTCAGCCTTAGCCATCACGGCAGCTCGAAGCATGGTGGGGTGTATGCCTTCTGCGAATACTACGCGCTGCGGATGGTTGCGCGCTGTCTCATAAAGCTTGCGCGTGAGTTTTGACTCTTGTCCGAGCAGCAGTCTCAGTTGGTTCTTGTAGGCATCCCAATCCTCTATATTCTTTCTTGCCACTCCGCTTTCTATCGCAGCTTTTGCCACAGCGGTGGAAACTTCAGTAATGAGGCGCGGGTCAACGGGTTTTGGTATGAAATATTTGGGGCCAAAGGTCAGGTTGTTTACTTTATAGACATCATTCACAACGTCGGGCACTGGCTGCTTGGCGAGTTCGGCGATGGCATTAACTGCTGCCATTTTCATCTCTTCGTTGATTGCCGAAGCATGAACGTCGAGTGCACCTCTAAATATATAGGGAAATCCGATTACGTTGTTTATTTGGTTGGGATAGTCGGAACGACCAGTAGCCATGAGCACGTCTGGACGGCTTGCCATAGCGTCTTCGTAGGTTATTTCCGGGTCGGGATTGGCGAGAGCGAAAACTATGGGATTGTCGGCCATCGACCTGACCATGTTCTGTGTCAGTACGTTTCCTTTGGAAAGGCCCACAAAGACATCTGCGCCTTTGACTGCCTCTTCGAGCGTGTGCACATCGCGACGGTCAGTGGCAAAGAATTTCTTTTGTTCGGTGAGATTCTTTCTGTCACTGGTTATGACGCCCTTTGAGTCGAGCATCAAGATGTTCTCCTTTACGGCACCGAGAGCAAGGTATAGTTTTGTGCATGATATGGCAGCAGCACCAGCTCCATTCACTACGATTTTCACCTTGTCGATTTTCTTGCCTGCCACTTCGAGCGCATTCTTCAAACCTGCTGCCGAAATGATGGCTGTACCGTGCTGGTCGTCGTGCATAACCGGAATGTCGAGCGTGCGCTTCAGTCGTTCTTCAATGTAGAAACATTCAGGTGCTTTTATGTCTTCAAGGTTAATGCCGCCGAAAGTGGGAGCTATACGTTCTATGGTTTCGCAAAACTTTTCAGGGTCTTTTTCGTTTACCTCGATGTCGAAGACATCAATGCCTCCGTAGATTTTAAAGAGCAGTCCTTTTCCCTCCATCACGGGTTTGCCGCTCATTGCCCCTATGTCTCCGAGTCCGAGCACGGCAGTTCCATTTGATATTACGGCCACAAGGTTGCCCTTGTCTGTGTATTGATAGGCTTTTGTCGGGGTCTCCTGTATTTCGAGGCAAGGATAAGCCACGCCAGGAGAATAGGCGAGCGCGAGGTCTGACTGTGTCCTGTAGGGTTTGGTCGGTTTAACTTCAATCTTTCCTGGCCGACCTTCTTCGTGATATTTGAGGGCCGACTCTTTTGTTATCTTAACCATGTTTTGCTAATACCTTATTATATATAATGTTCTATTTGTCGTTCTTCTCGGTCATAGTGCCTTCGATGTAGAGCCGCGTCATTTCAGGTTCACCGTTGGTTCTGATTGTGATAGACTTTTTGAAATGTCCAGGAAACTTTCCGCTTCCGTTGTAAGACACTTTGATAGTGCCTGTCTTGCCTGGCATAACCGGCTCCTTTGTGTATTTTGGAACGGTGCAACCGCAGCTGGCAAGGGCTTGATTGATGATTAGAGGCGCGTCGCCAGTGTTTGTGTAAGTGAAAACACAGTCTTGCACAGGGGTGCTCTCCGAGAACGTTCCGAAGTTGTGTGTAACTTTGTCGAACTTGATTTTAGCCTTTTTCGTGTCTTGAGCCTGCGCCATAGTAAAGGTGAACAGAGCCACGAGAAGCATAAGTAGCGTCTTTTTCATATTTTTATCCTTTCTTTTTTGATGTTTCTTCAAGTTTTAATATTCATCTGTTTCGTCGCTGACGTTTTCAGCAGCCTCGTCATCGTCGTATTCGCTGTTTATTTCGAAAGTAGTGCGATAGTTTTCTTCGTTCATCTCGTCCTCGAAGTCAGGTTCTTGAACCTCGTCGTCATCTTCGGGTTTGTTGTAGTTGTCTTCGGGAATTTCGTCCTCGTCGCGAGTTTCAAACTTCATTCTTGGCTTTTCAGTTTCGGGTTTTACTTTCGCAAAAATAGCCTCCACCCATCCGCCTTTGGGGATTTTGAGCACGTCGAATCCGTCGGCAACCTTCTTCTCATACATGCCGCCTTTTTTCATCAGTCGGTCTTGAGGCAGTGTGGTTGTCGATATGTCGAAACCGCTTTCAATGATGTCTTGTATGCTTTGCGAGATGGAGTCCCATCCGCCACCGAAGTTGCGTTCTATAACTTCAAGGAGTTTGGCGGCAGAAATGTGGCGAATGTTCTCGTAGGTGAGGTCGGTTATGCGGGTGATAGGGCGTTTCTTCACTACAATAGAATGCTGGTGGTCATCGTCTATCTTCACCGTTCCTACCTTGTAGCCCATTTTCTCGTATTTCTTTTTCAGGGCAGGCGTCATGTCGTCAACGTGTTCCAAGATGAATGCTCCCTTTGCCAATTCGAAGTATCGGGGCATGTTTTCTTTTGTTTCAGCGTCTTTGAGACCACTTGACCACATTCTGATCAAGTCGTTTTCCTGCAAGTCCCATACATTACTCTTGGTTAACGTTTTAAGCGACATAGCCGCCTTCTTTTCTTTTGTCGATTTCATATAAAGCGATATTTGGGTGCAAATTTAAGCACTTTATTCTTTATACCCAAGTTTTTTCCTCTTAAATTTTGTTTAGGTGGGTTTATTTTTCTATTTTTGCACCCGAAAATGTAATGAAAATGCAACCTTTGGCAGAAAGAATGCGTCCTCAGACGCTCGACGACTATATCGGTCAGCAGCATTTAGTGGGACCGAATGGAGTGCTTCGACGAATGATTGAATCGAAGCACATCACCTCTTTTATATTGTGGGGACCGCCAGGAGTGGGGAAGACGACGCTTGCCCAAATTGTTGCCCATCAGCTGGAGATACCGTTCTACACGCTGAGCGCCGTAACGAGTGGCGTGAAGGATGTTCGCGAGGTTATTGAGCGTGCCAAGAGCAACCGGTTCTTCAATTCCGCCTCGCCCATTCTCTTTATCGACGAGATTCACCGTTTCAGCAAGTCGCAGCAAGACTCGCTGCTCGGAGCGGTAGAGCGCGGGGTAGTTACGCTCATAGGAGCGACTACGGAAAATCCATCGTTTGAGGTCATCCGTCCCTTGCTTTCGCGTTGTCAGCTTTACGTGCTGAAGTCGCTGGAAAAGGATGAACTCGAACTTCTGCTGCACAGAGCCATAGAGCGCGACACCGAACTGAAAAAAAGAGCCATAGAGCTGAAAGAGACTTCCGCAATGCTGAGATATAGCGGCGGCGACGCCCGCAAATTGCTCAACATCCTTGAATTGGCCGTAAATTCCACTGACAGCGACAAGGTCATTATAACAAATGAACTGACAGAACAGTGCTTGCAACAAAATCCATTGGCATACGACAAGGATGGCGAGATGCACTACGACATAATCTCAGCATTCATCAAGAGCATTCGTGGCAGCGATCCTGATGCGGCGCTCTACTGGATGGCCCGCATGATAGAGGGTGGGGAAGATCCGCAATTCATTGCCCGACGCCTCGTTATCAGTGCTGCTGAAGACGTAGGATTGGCAAACCCAAACGCTCTTCTGCTGGCAAATGCCGCATTCGACTCCGTCATGAAAGTGGGATGGCCAGAAGCGCGCATTCCTTTGGCCGAAGCCGCCGTCTATCTTGCCACGAGTCCAAAGAGCAACTCTGCCTATCTGGGTATCGGCGAAGCTCTGAAGACAGTCAAGCAAACAGGCAACCAGCCTGTTCCACTTCATCTGCGCAACGCTCCCACTCAGTTGATGGCGCAATTGGGGTATGCCGACGGTTACAAATATGCGCACGATTTTCCTGGCCATTTTGTTGAGCAGCAATATCTGCCCGACGCGCTCCGCGACCAGCGCTTTTGGCACGCACAGCATTCTCCGTCCGAAGAGAAGCTCTATCAGCGCATGGTAGATTGCTGGGGAAAGCGTTATGAAAAATAAGGCAGAACGGCAGTCGCAGGCTACACATATTATAATATAAGGTATAGGCAAACATACATGAACGATACATTCACCATCAGCACTCTTCAGCAGGTCATCGAGTTTCTTGGCACATTTGCCTTTGCCATTTCCGGCATCAGGCACGCCGCAGCAAAGAACTACGACTGGTTTGGCGGCTACGTGTGCGGAGTGGCCGTAGCCATTGGCGGCGGCACTCTGCGTGATGTCATGCTTGGCACGTTGCCCTTTTGGATGACCAATCCCGTATATCTCGTATGCACAGCTTTGGCATTGCTGTTCGTCGTTGTCTTCGGCAAGCGTATTGAGCATCTGAAAAACGCCTGGTTTGTGTTCGACACGCTCGGTCTGGCTCTATTCACTATCGCTGGTCTGCAGAAAAGTCTCGACTTCGGCCAATCTTTCTGGGTGGCGATAATCATGGGCTGCATAACTGGTGCGGCGGGAGGAGTAATACGCGACGTGCTTCTGAACAATGAGCCGGTGATTTTCCACAAAGAGATTTATGCTATGGCAGCACTCTTCGGCGGCACTCTCTACTGGGCGCTTATCACTTTTGGCGTGCCAAAGGAGATATCCACGATAGTAACCTTCCTGACTATATGTCTGATACGCTTTTTTGCCGTTAAATATCATATTTCACTGCCAAAACTAAACGATTTGGCTGGCGAAAAGTGAATTTTTTGCAAAAAAAGGGCTAAAACTTTTCTTATTTCGTTGAAAAGCAGTAAATTTGCAGTCCGAAAGAAGAAAAAGACATATAGTATTAACAATTAAGATTGAAGTAACAAGAAGATGACTAAAGCAGAAATCATCAACAACATTGCCGGCAAAACAGGCATGTCGCGCGCAGATGTTTCCATCGTTGTGGAAGCAATCATGGACGAGATAAGAAACAGTCTTATAAGCAAAGAGAACGTCTATCTGCGCGGTTTTGGCACATTCGAAGTGAAGCATCGTGCGAAGAAGACGGCGCGCAACATCTCGAAAAACACTACAATCATCATCGACGCCCACGACATTCCTGGCTTCAAGCCCTCAAAGAGCTTTATTTCCAAGATGAAATAAGGCAAGTCGGAAAGATATAAACAAACAAATAAAAAACAACTAAGATTATGCCCAACGGAAAGAAGAAGAAAGGCCACAAGATGGCTACGCACAAGCGTAAGAAACGCCTGAGAAAGAATCGCCACAAGAGCAAGTAATTGCTTCTTTGATATTTTCTATTCAGGAAAAGTGAAAGGTGTGATACAAAAAGCCAGAACGCTTTTTGTTCACACCGTTTTTAGTAATTTAGGATGTTGACAATGCTTGATTTCATGACAAGCGAAATCAAAGAAGTCAACACAAATCAAGGAAAACTAAGATTAAGATTAGTGAACGGACAACCCGAAATCAACATGACAAGCGAAATCATAATCGACGCCCGTCCAAAAGAAATATCCATCGCACTGCTTGAAGACAAGAGTCTTGTGGAATACCAAAACGAGCAGCGGTCGGCTTCTTTTGCGGTGGGCAACATCTACGTGGCTAAGGTCAGGAAACTGATGCCTGGACTGAACGCCTGCTTCGTCGATGTGGGTTACGAGCGCGATGCCTTTCTGCACTATCTTGACCTTGGCACACAATTCAGTTCCTACGAGAAATACTTGAAACAGGTGGAGAGCGACAGGAAAAAGCTCTTCCCATTCTCCAAAGCAACAAGACTGCCCGACCTGCCTAAAGACGGCAGCGTGCAAACCACGCTGAAGGTGGGGCAGGAGGTGCTTGTGCAGGTGGTGAAGGAGCCCATCTCCACCAAAGGTCCACGCCTGACGTGCGAGCTCAGCTTTGCAGGACGCTTCATAGTCCTCGTGCCCTTCGGCGACAAGGTTTCAGTGTCGTCGAAGATAAAGAAGGCAGAGGAGCGCGCACGCCTGAAACAGCTCATCCAAAGCATCAAACCGCGCAACTTCGGAGTAATCGTCAGAACGGTTGCCGAAGGAAAGCGCGTTGCCGAGCTCGACGCGGAAATGAAAGTCTTGCTGAAGCGATGGGAAGACGCTATCGCAAAGGTTCAGAAGACTCAGGAGCGACCACAACTTGTCTATGAAGAGACAGGACGCGCCGTGGCAATGCTGCGCGACCTCTTCAACCCCACCTACGAGGGCATCTACGTCAACGACCCCACGATCTTTTCGCAAGTGCGCGACTACGTTTCGCTTATAGCACCCGAAAAGGCTGACATCGTGAAGCTGTATGAAGGCAAAGTGCCCATCTTCGATAATTATAACGTTACAAAGCAGCTGAAGTCGGGCTTCGGGAAAATCGTGAACTATAAGCGCGGAGCCTACCTCATAATTGAGCACACCGAAGCCATGCACGTGGTTGACGTGAACAGCGGCAACCGAACCAGAGCGGAAAACGGACAGGAGGCCAACGCCCTGGAAGTGAATCTCGGAGCTGCCGACGAGCTGGCTCGTCAGCTTAGGCTGCGCGACATGGGCGGCATCATTATCGTTGACTTCATCGACATGAAACTTGCCGAAGACAGGCAAATGCTATACGAGCGAATGTGCAAGAACATGCAGAAAGACAGGGCGCGCCACAACATTCTGCCCCTTTCAAAGTTCGGCTTGATGCAAATCACGCGCCAGCGAGTGAGACCAGCAATGGACGTTAACGTCGAGGAAGTATGCCCCACCTGCTTCGGCAAAGGCAAGATAAAAGCAAGTATTCTCTTTACCGACCAATTGGAACAGAAGATTGATGCAATGGTCAACAAGTTTGGCATCCGCAAGTTCTACCTGCATGTGCACCCCTTTGTCGCTGCATACATCAATCAGGGCATCATCAGTCTCAAGAGGAAATGGCAAATGAAGTATGGATGGGGCGTAAACATCATTGCCTCACAGAAGTTGGCCATGCTGCAATATGAGTTTTATGATGCCAACCGACAGTATATCGACATGAAGGAAGAGATTGAAGCCAAGTAGTCTGTCTGCTTGGATAACAGCAAATTACAACGAATATACAAATCTTATATAACAATAACAAATGAACGCTGAATTGGCAAAGACCTACAACCCTCACGATGTGGAGGGAAAATGGTATCAATACTGGCTGGACAACAAGCTGTTCGCATCGAAACCCGACGCGCGCGAACCCTATACAGTGGTTATACCGCCGCCCAATGTTACAGGCGTGCTGCACATGGGCCACATGCTCAACAACACCATACAAGACATACTCGTCCGCAGAGCACGCATGGAGGGAAAGAACGCCTGCTGGGTGCCTGGCACCGACCATGCCTCGATTGCCACCGAAGCAAAGGTGGTGAAGAAGCTGGCCGCAGAGGGAATTAAGAAGCACGACCTCTCGCGCGATGAATTTTTGCGCCATGCCTGGGCATGGACCGAAGAGCATGGAGGCATAATACTGAAGCAACTGCGACGGCTGGGAGCATCGTGCGACTGGGACCGCACAGCGTTCACTATGGACGAGACACGCTCGGAAAGCGTGATAAAAGTGTTTGTTGACCTCTACAACAAAGGGCTGATTTATCGCGGACTTCGCATGGTGAACTGGGATCCGAAGGCGCTCACGGCACTCTCCACAGAGGAGGTGGTCTATCGCGAAGAACACGGCAAGCTCTACTATCTGCGCTATTATGTGGAAGGCGAGCCCGACCGCTATGCAGTGGTGGCAACCACGCGCCCTGAGACCATCATGGGCGACACCGCAATGTGCATCAATCCTAAGGACCCGAAAAACGAATGGCTCAAGGGAAAGCGCGTGATTGTGCCGCTGGTAGGCCGCGTGATTCCTGTGATAGAAGACCGATATGTTGATATCGAGTTCGGAACCGGATGCTTGAAGGTTACGCCCGCCCACGACGTGAACGACTACATGCTCGGCAAGACGCACGGGCTGGAGACCATCGACATCTTCAATGCCGACGGAACAAT
>Ga0181612_100233_pt1 | contig 13609 bp, 10 predicted proteins | sample HoacroProtozoa21_FD_119630 | JGI IMG/M metagenome (GOLD analysis project Ga0181612, IMG submission 119630) | Hoatzin crop microbial communities from Cojedes, Venezuel. Combined Assembly of Gp0051906, Gp0051904, Gp0051908 | reverse complement strand
TTTCCTTGTTGGTTTCTCCACCACTTGCATCAGAAAGTTATCCTCGATGCTCTGTAGGAACCTCCTGGATTGCGCCTGCCTAGCTGTATGGTCTTCCCAGCTGATGTCAGGGTGGTTGAAGTCCCCCATGAGAACCAGGGCCTGTGACTGTGAGGCTGCTTGCAGTTTCTAATCAAGGAACTGGAATCCACAAGATGAAGATCATTATTATTTCATGTAATAACATTTTTGTGGTCTTTTATCTTTTAATTTTTCTCTGTAGCATGTGAGAGAAAAAAGAGACAGAGAGAAGAAAGTATTTATCATTTTATGAAAATTGGAAGCCACATCCTGTAAAGTAGGAAGGAGTATCAGATGTTAGAATTAGTGTGACGTATGCAAGTTCATTTAGATCCCTGCTTCATGGGCAGTCTTTCAATTGCGTTGCAGTGTATTTGTTTGGGGAGGACTAAATAATGCAGGTGACAAGATGATGCCTAACACAAAAGACTGCGGAAAGAGTGAAAAGGAAGCCAGTTTAAGACTGCATAAGTTATCCTAGTTACAGTATTTCTTAACTTTTGAATACTGGACTTTGGAGCCCTATATATTTAAACTTTATTTGTATGTTTGTGATATTAACGAAGTACAATAAATTAATTAAATTAAAACAATTTAAAAACACAAGTAACTGGTATTTTAAACTTCAAATTAAAGGCACAAAATTTCATAGTTTAGATAGTGTATTTGAAAGCAAATTTATTTTCATTCAAATCTCAAACCTGGACTTCTTAATTTGGACAATACTGTTTCTGGGTAACCTATTATTAATTTAGCAAATGATAACTGTTGAGCTTTTCTAAAGAGACATTATTCTATATCCTTACCCATTTAGTTCAGCATTACAGTTCTGTGGCTTATATGTGAAAAGATGTTTTTTCACAGTCGTGTTGAAAGCTAGTTGCCTGTTTACCTCGTAATGTCCTCCCTGTTTATAACAATTCTGCAGTTGTAACTGACCCACAGGTCTGTGGGTGGTTCAGGCTGAAGAAAGCGGTACCTGCTTCATGCTCCTGTAGAAGTAAAATGTTTTTATAGATCAGCTCTTACTGGATTTTGCTGAGCTCAAATCAAGTCCAGTAGTAGAATAAACAGAGAACTTTAATACGCTAGGAGGATATATTGAGTAGGAAGTTACGTTCCTGCTTTGTTACCATCAACATGAAGCCTGAGAGCTGACTTTTCCTTTAAACATCGTCATAACAGAAGTTATCAAAATAATTGCAAAGACCTTATAGGAAGAAATCTAAAATAATATCTTTTTTAGACAGCAATAAGCATGTAGAGAGGAGTTTAGTATTTAGCAGGTTTTAATCCTGGCTCCTGCCTTTCCAGTGCTTTTGCTTTAAGAACCAGACTCAGCCAAAGCAAGTGAGAGTCTTCTTCAGAGCAGAACTACTAGGTTAACAAGGTTTCAATAAAGATTTTTTCATCTGTTTTATGAAAAGTGTTTTTACTTGTGTTGATTAGGCTTTAAAATAACTTGAAAGCATTTGAGATGATGAGCCAAACTTGTGCTGTAACTGAGCATGGGCTCACTTCTCCAAGTCCTGCACAAGAATTTAGGGAGAATTTTCCCAGGGAGGGGGTTACAAGATCAGTTATTTTTTGCTGTAGGAATTACTCCTTAATAGCAGGTATCTGGGCTTGTAGCCACTGTTTCGTGGAATGTGTTAGGGTTAAGGTTGCTCTGTGCTAATTTTAAAATGCTCTTTTGTAACTTTTGAGTGTTAACATATTGCTTCTCCGTAGGGTGACCCTGGGCAGCCTGGGAATCATGGTTATCCTGGTCAGCCTGGTCCAGATGGTAAGCCTGTGAGTACTAAAAACTTAGTCATATATTGTAAATGCAAAACTAACAGGAGAAAAAACATGTACCACTGATAACAGATTTTCAAATTTAGATTATTTTGTCTCCATTCTTTGAAACTGTGAATGTCAGTTAAGTGCTATCTGAATGTAACAATTCTGTGAATTTGTTAGTGTTCTTGTTTCAAGCTCAAATATTGTAAATATGACAGCATGAGTTAGGCACTGTTGTAAATCAGAGAACAGGCTATGAGTGCTCCTGTTGGTCTTTGCATCAATTTGCAGTAGTTACCACCTTCTGACCTTCAGTCTTTACTGCTTAAGTGTTTTTGCATGAGATAACACTTTACAGCAGCTAAAATCCTGCCTGTTTTCTTTTAGAGATTGCTTCTAATGTTTAAGCTTGGTTCATTTAATTTCTTTTTAGGCTGCCTCAAGTAGTCCATCAAAATATGTAGATATGCATATACAATGTTAAAAATATAGATATTTTGCCATTCTAAACATTATGTGTTAAAACATACGTCATAAAAATACCTGTGTTTTTCTCTTACACGAGATTTGACTTTTTAAGCTGGCATTCCATTATTATGGATGGTAAAGACTGGAAGAAAGTAGATGAATAACATATGTCCCTAAAATAAACACAGCAGATTTGGCAGTGCCTCGCCTGGTCTTCATGGTTAACATTTTTCATTGTAATAAAAGCAAAGAAATGTATAAAAGTAGCCTAAGGTATCATTAAAAAATATGTTAGATCTCTGAATCTAACTGGAAACCTCTAAGGTTTTGGCACCCAAGCTTGTCCGTTGAGTAAGGTTTTATTAACAGCCTGCAGTCTCTGTATCATGAAAGTGGTGGTATGCGTATGCCTCTGATGTGTAAAGAGAAGGCAGACCAAAAGCTGGGAGACTTGACCACCCATGTTTCTTTTCTAAGAATGTGGCCTCTGATACTGCTTACTACTCATTAGAAACTTTTTTATTTATATTAAAAAAAAAGAAAGAAAGGGAAAAGAAAAAGAAAGTTGGGAGCATTAAAAATAATTTGCTTCTGAAAAGAGGATAATTTCTTTGCTTGGATTCCAAAAGCAGGAAAACAAAAGTGCATGCATATACTAGAAATCCCTTGTAGCTTTTCATTCTTATTGTGAGGACTAAATTTTGTGGTTGAGTCCTTAGGTTGTAGTGTTATTCTGGTATCTCCATGGTGAAGTAGAAGAGAAGGTAAGCATCATGTCTTGAAATCCACAGAAAATAGTTGGGGAGGAGTCCCAAATACTACTGAGAATAAAAATATAAGATGTCCCAAAACGTTAGAAAATATAAGTGGATGAGTGCAGAGAAGACAAAATCATTTATGAAAGAAGCATTGGATTATGGACTGGGGAACTAATAGTCTACGGATTTGTTTGAGACTTAGAAGGGATGTTAAGTTATTTTGGGCCACTGTGGTCCACACTTGACAAACTAGAGAGACCTCAGAGAAGAACAACAAAGGTCTGAACTGAACCTTTCAGCTTCACACTCTTAGGAATTTTTCTGTCCTGTGGAAAGTTTCATGAGGATATTGTCACTTATCACAGGCCTTTCCAAAATCTGCCCTTGCTCGGCAATTTTAGTACCTCTGTCATGTTATTCCTGTACTGCCCACCAACTTCAATGGCTTCAGAAAAACACATAACTTTCTATTTTTTATAAGAATTTTTAATACTAGTAATACATTTCATTTCTATGTCAGCTAAAGATGGAAACAGTGAGATTGCTAGTTACTTGGAAGTGTGTATGCTGCAAGGGTGATAAATATTACCAGTTACAAAGAGAAAGCTCCGTGCTACACGTTATAAAATGTTCACATTTCTCTTATTTTGTTGCTTAGTTACTTGTTGGCCTTTTCTTAGGGATAGCAGCTGCTTCATTTAACTGTGGTGATTCCTTTTGGAAGCAGAGTTAGTTTGATAGGAAAAAAAAGTAGGTACTGAAAACAAGAAATGCAATTGTTTCTGAAAATTCATCTGTTTTAAAATATGGGACTGGGTATATTGAAACCCGGCCATGGTAGCCCTGATGGCCCAGGAGAGCAGTGAGTATATGAATTTTTCAATAGTTCCACAGGAAAAGATCCTTATTTTCCTGTGATATAGAAACATTTGTATACTTTTGCTTTTGTCTTAAACAGCATTTGATAGCTATTATCATAAAAATTTTGTGGAACTGGAAATAGAGAAAAAATCTGAATTGAAATTGTCAGTGCTGTAAAATACTACATTTTGGTTCCAGAAAATCATGAAAATCCAGGTTTTAAAACAGGAGTGGGTGGAATCTGAACTGGGGAAGTGTCATCTAATCAGAATAACTTTTCAGTTGATTATTGATGGTGCTTAAGTTCTGAAGAGTAGTCCTGTTCTATACAAAGATAGGTATAAAAACTCTCTCAGCCTGGAGTTCTGTGGGAGAAGGTGTCCATCACAGTTTGACCATGCCAATTGCTAGAAGTAGACCTGCAGTGTGGATAAGCATAGCAGAGCTGTTTTAAATCCAGCCACTTCTGATATTGTGAAAAATAAAGTGATATTGTGTAAGTTTTAGTGAAGCCAGAATGGACTGGATATTGGTAGGGAATGGTAGGGAACGGCTCATTCCATTCTCTCTCTTAAAAAACAGATGAAGACTTTATTTCTGAAGTGTCCAGTCAGCTACAACGGTATTGTTTTAGAAACAATTTGTTAAGACTTTTTCATACTTTTATTAACAGGTTTCCACTTCAGTGCTATATATCTTCCCATAAGCACTGAAATTTGTAACATTGTGAATCATGAGGGAGAAATAAATTGATACCGTAGTCTCTCTGTAACTTCGCAATCTGGCAGTTAGTGAGTATGTGCATAGATGGGCATTCTCTGAACATAAAAAAGGTTAACAAAAGTATCTCAGACAATTAGAATAGAATCTAAAAGCCCTGCTAAAGGAGAAATTTTACCATTTTGCTGAACTGAAGTTCATATGTTATTTAAAGTGCTTGCAGTTAAATCCTATATCTTTGTTAACTTATATTTTTGAAAAATCAGCTGTAGCTTTTTGCACTTGTTCTTTGTAAGGACATAATTGCAAACCTATTAGATCATTTGCAGCTCTGGCCAGTACATTATTGTTCCTTACAGTAGATTCTTGAGTGCTTTCCAGGCTAGCTTTTAGCCATGAATGATGGGAGACCCTTTAGATACACAGTGCAGGAAAGCAGATTCCTCTCTCTGTCTTTTTCTTTCTGTTTTACTTATTTATTTGCTAATATGACTTGCATGTTTTCTGTGCTGTCAGTGATTTGCCTTGTTTGAGGTAACTTTGCTCATATGCATCATTTAGCTGTGTTCCCTGGGGAACTCTGAAAAGCAAGCTCTTAATTCAGACAGCACAATAGGCTTACAGGTAGTTGTGTAGTCAGTGTTGTTTAATCGAATGGCTTTTGCATGAAAAGCTTTTCCTGGAAAGTCAGTCTTTTCTGTTCCCAAGCACATTTTTGTGTTCTTCTCTAATGTTATTCCAGTTTGCCTATCTGGTATTCATTTTCTTGGAACAGCATAACTAGTCAACAAAATGTTTCTTCCTCTGAGAAAGGTTTTAGCATGCATTTGTATTACTATATGTAACTGATTTTTAAAGTAAAACATCAAAGAAAATTTAGTTTATTTTTTGCGGGCTGGCTAGATTTTTGTAGTACTTAAAGTTAGTTTCAGTCCAGAAAAATTCAAAACAATTCCCATGAATATCTTCAATATTACCAGAAAAATTTCACGCGGTGTTACCCAGTAAAATTATTTGCTGTAGTATTTGGAGAAGTGAATATAAACATGGCTCATTTTCAGTCATTCTTTAATTGTTTTTTTAAATAGCTTTGTTTATAGGTTGTTTGTTTTTTCCCTTTAATTGCCACCTCTGTTTATTTTCCATACTACGATATGTACAGAAAACATTAATTGAAGTAACTAGAGAAGAATACAGAGGTGAGAAGCATAATAAGTAATGAAAATACATTTTTTTTCAATCAAAAATGCCATTCAGGACCTCAAATGCTTGAATTATCTTGTCAGGAAAAATAGCATTGGTAAAGAAGCACAAGGGTAAAAACAGTATTTGAGTCTCAACTGGAACTCATTTTAAAGGACATTATTCATCAGAAAGAAGCAGCTGGAGTGGTTGCTGGCCCTGAGAATGCTTGTCAGCCTGACTGTGCGGTCACAAAGCCATTTTTTATTCAAAAGGATACTTTATATGTACTGGGGAAAAACTCAAGTTAAGGGGAAAAATAAATAGATTCTATGCAGTGGTCACTTGTGGTTAATACAGGTGATAGGGTACTGGTCTGCTGAGAGAAATGAAAAAGTACACTCATTTGTCAGTTTTGAACTTTGAACCACACGGCTGGCAAATCTAGATGATTTTCCAGTATTCCATGTAGTTTCATTCATGAAAGTTTGGAACCATTTGCCTTGTCTTTACAGTGTCCACAAGCAATAAGCAGTTTAAAAATAATCTGGTGAGACTGATTTTACTGATATACCCAGATAAAGACTTCATAAAGTATCAAAAGCCTCACAAAATAAGTAATTTCTGATCATTCCAATATTTCTTTTTAAAAAACTGTAGAACATCATCAGAGCTGTACTGTCTAGAGTTTAATAATATTTGGTGACCAACTGAAGGCCAAATCTTCTATGATGCACTAAGTATAACGGCAACGGCCAGCTTTTTCAGCAGTACTTTTGGAATAAATATGGGTAACAGTTTCATGTATACATAGGATTACCTGTGCTATTGGATGGTTTGCCTGGGGATTTAAATTGATACAAACTCTGCAGCTACTTTTCTTAGGAATCTTTTACAGACGTAGTTGACAATTCAGCTTTAAAATACTGCTCTTAATTCCAGAAAAGTAAATACTCCTCAGTAACACAGTGACGGTGTTGTTATAGAATCATGGAAATATAGAATGGTAAGGGTTGGAAGGGGCAATATGTTTGCTCCGTTCTGACTAATGCAGTCATGCAGTGGCTTCTCTGAGACCTACTACTCTGAAATAAGGGCAATGCCTGATGCTGACTTGTGTTGCATACAGCTATATATTTCAGACAAAAGACCGTATGACTGTCTTCAGCAGTGGCCAAGGCCAGATGATGCTAGCGGCTCTGAGCTCTGAAAGCCTTGGCAGATGACAGAGTAGCCAATGGAAGGAAGTATAATCAAATGGAGAAAGGATTTAACAGGCCAAACCAAAACAAAGCAATAAAAGGCAACAGACAAGGCAATGAAAACTCTTTTCTGTACTTTGCCGATGATAATGTTCACGGGATTACAAATCTGTGATCAGGAGTCATGCCCAAATTTATGTTGGAGAGTAAAAGCTGCATTTAGTTACCTTTGTGTTCTAATGCTGGGCCTGCCCTTCGTTTTCGTGTTTTGGTATGTGTAGACAGAGGGGCTTCACTTCAGAGACAGTTCTGGTAGCCTGCAGAAGCAGGTGCCACTAGAAGTTGTTCTACAGGGCCATGCTGTTCAGCAAAGGGAGGAGAGAGGACGTGACACTTGTTCTGAGCTCCTGAGTTACCACAGCTTAAGAAAGTCCCGGAGAAGGGAGTAAGGCCCAGGTTCGAAGGAGACCTGATGGAGAGGACCGCATGACTGATCCACATGTCCGAAGAGCTGGGAAAGAGAGAAGCAGTAGGCAGAGGAGTACGAGCATAGTGAGGTGTTAGAGAAGGCAGGATGGGAAAAAGTCTCCTTGGGAAAAGGAGGAGGAAAGACCTGAGTCAAAAACATCAGATGATAAGCAACTTCTCAGAGAAAGGCTAAAACACTTAATTCGAATATGCCAACTACTTTCTAACATTTCTGTTGCCTCGCAGGGCTGTAGTTACTGATATTGCCAGTGAGGGAGAAGGTCATAGCATGACTGCAAATTTGAGTGTAGGTGTGGATGCAAGTCTGAATAACTATAAGAAGTTCTGTCCTTTAAGATGTAATGTGTTTTATGGATGCTTTAGATAGTTGTACTTCAAATGTACGAAAATTCTCTGCAAGAGAGTTCCACAAGAGGTCCGCAGACCTCTCTGTCAGGATATTTTCCTAACACCAAGTTAAATTTTTCTTTTGCAGTTGAATTCCATTATGCTTAGTTACATCACCCTAAATAGTTCTGTTTACTTAGTGTTTACAGTCCTTAAATATCTTTAGACCATTGCTGTTGATCTTGGTTATTTCCTAGCCAAATTGAGCTTGTTTACTTCTCCCTCATCTTTCCCAAGTAGTCCTGTTGTCATGCCTTTGTCATTTGTGTCCTTCAGTGACTCCAAAAGCTTTTCAGCAAGGAAGTGTGCAGTGCAGTTGTTACTGACTTCTCAGTATGTCCACTGTTTTTATTTTTATGTTTGTCTGATGTGATAGACCTATGAATGCTGTCGGAACTTTTGTCCTTTAGGCATGCAAGTGCATTGAAGATATACTTATGAGGTTTACTCTGCTATTTCACCTAAAAGTTCTTTGGAATTAATACTTGTCATATATCCTTGTTGCTCAATTTTTTTCGCTACAGGTAAACTAACTTTCATTTTCCAGCAAGGCTCTTAATTCACTGATGGTGACAGTATTGCTAATTTGTCTGTGTCCTTTGTGTAAGTTCTTTGGCCTAAGAAGTCTGTTCAACTTTTTCCGTTACAATTATTTGTAAATTATTGCCATTTTCTTTAAATTCCAAAGACACATTTTATGTGTGATTTTTTTAAATGCTTAACCATCTGGTACAAAACTAAGCATCTCAGTATCTTGCTGTTTATCAGTTTGCCTTTACAGATTTTCAGGCACTAGGAATTTATCAGTACTGTTCCCACCCACAACAAACTGAGAGGGAGATTTTGTATGATCCTGATTTCAGTTGCACTGATGTAAAATAATTAATGTGAATATAAACAACATGCTGTGGAGTAGTACTGATGGACGACATTGATAAAACATTATAGATGGGATTCAGTTTAAGACACCTAAATTTAGCATTTACATGTGTACAGACACTGGGTGTCTAAATTCCCATATTAGTCAAGACATATTTAACTAATATACCCCAAGAAGTATGGGATTCTTACGCTGTAAGGTATTTTGTCTTGCCCATGCTGCTGCTTCAAAAGGGTGAATACCTCCCAAATATTTTGTGCCACTATCTTCTAACACTGGGTGAATGTCTAGGAATCTCAAAAGGCAGGAGCTGCCTGTGTTTAGGCGACTGGATTCAAAACTGAGTGTGAATTCAGGTTTACTATAATACTTTTCACACCATTCGTGTCTCTTCTGAAAAGTTCATGAGAGAAGATCAAGTCCAAATAAAAAGTATTCTTTTTGGTGGCAGATTTAGTGCTTTCACCTTATTTGAAAGTGAACCTTCAATCTTGAATGATCTATGTCAATTGAAAAGGGAATTTTGACTTCTGTCCCTTTTACGTGAAATGTCAGCTATGGCACAGCTGTTCTCGGAGCGTGTGCATATATGTCACATACATACTCCTATAGAGGGCTTTGAGGTTAGGGAAAAAGGACTTGAGCTGACTTGAGTGCAAAACAATTGTGGGCGTTCACATGTAGATTGATGATCCATACTGCAAGAGGAGTAGTGATACAGAGTACATGCTCAGTTCTTATGAAATGTAGTTTTCCTAATTTATAAAAGGTGTTTTTAACTTGTCCAAACAATTGCTGCATTATTTGTACCAGGAAGTGATTCTCATTTTTGTGACTTTCTGTGAATTGCCTTTTGAATCTTCTCTGTTCCTGCTTTCTGTTAAACAAACACACTGACAATGTGTTTGATTTGCTCTGAAATCACATTACAAGATCTAGCTCTGAGCTAAATATGCCATTTTGTAAGCTGAAAACTCTTCTGCCATCCTACTTTCATCTCATGAATTTTGAAATTCAGTTCAGCCAGGAAATTGTCCTCCTCTACTTCTTCCCCTACTAAGTTAGAAGGAGAAGGAAGGGAAATTGCATTTCAGAAAACTAAAATATGAAATAAAGTTTTATTTATATAGTATTATGTCCCACAGGAAGTCATACAAACTTTTTGCTTTTTTTGGAAAAGAAATAAAAGGATGAACTTTTAAAGGCATTTTTTTGACTTGGTGAATTGTTTCAGCTACCCAGGAGGCTTATAAGCAATCTGGGAATGCTACACCATGTAGAGTTAAAGCTGATTTTGCTAGAACTGCCTTGAGCACTTAAACGCTTGATAAAGAACGTGTATATGGCAGAGACCTAGAATGCTGTTTACTTCTGTACTAAACATTACCAGCTGACTCTTTGGGCATCTGCTCAAATGTCTTTTGGGAAGAGGGCACAGCAAGTACTTTCTTGTATCTAACCCAGCAAATAATTTTAGCTCTGTTTATTATTCCCAGGAAGCTCTGACTGATTTAAAGAAGAAATCAGACATACACATTGCCTTCTTTATATTGAAAAGGTTGTACTGACTCCTTTTTATCAGTGTGGAAATCCCACCATTAAATTTGTGCTGAGTTTTTGAGACTGGAACCCATTTAGAAATAGGGTTATTAGTTCTTTCAGTTCCAATCAAGGTCAAATTCTGGGTATTTGAAATTGGATAGTCCATTTTATAGGATATATCAAATTTAATTTGGGCTGCCTGTTGAAAGTTCTGAGCCAAATAGCTTCAGAATTTTATAGGACAATTTCTTTTCTTGTTTTGTGTATTTTCTAAACAAAACCCTCTTTGTAGCTCATTGTATTCTTTGGAATTACGTGTTTTTAATGGAGCGAGATAAAATTCCTGTTCTTCCACTTACTTGCCTCATTTAAAGGATTCTTCTGAAGGACTTGTTAATTTTGCATAAAAACTGGCTATCTTTGCTATACTCATTGAATCCAATCTGCCAGAACACCTCAGACATATATTTTGGGATCTGTAAAGGTTCTCTTGTTCTGCCAATGCTGATTTCTAGTAAAACATTTCTGAAATTCTGTTTTCAACTCACGAATTATTTAGTGTTTCTTTTCATAGTCCCAGTCATTCAAATTATTTTTTTACTTACATAGCCTGTTATATACCTTCAAGTTCATAGCGAAGTGCTTAGTATTCAGAATGGAATTTTTATTGTTTAGAGATATTATAAAACTAGCTGCATAAGGTATTAGAACATCCCTTGTTTGTTAAAGCTTATTCCTGTAACTGGAAATAAGCCTTTAAAAGTCCTGGCATTATTCAGCTATTTTTCATGAGAGAGAGAGGGGAAGAAAAGTGTCTACGTATGTGGGTTTATTTGTGGTTTGTTTTTTTTTTCCTCCAGTGGGGAATAAAACAATACATTTGTTACATTCTCATGTAACAATTCTAAAATAACGGATTTTAGCATAAAGTCTGAAGGCTGCAAACTTCAGATGCAGAGGTGAAAGCTTCTGAAAGCTGGAATCAAATTCTTAAATGTATGACTGTGATAGCATTCACTGAAATTTGTGACCTAAATTGACAGAGTTGTGATAACAGTTCTCTAGTAACCAGGAGGAATGTTTTTTCGTTATATAGATATTTGGAATTTTTTAAAATATAACTTATGAAAAGTAATAAGTCTTGGTTTCTTTTCCTTAGGGATATCAGGGATTAGCAGGAACTCCAGGTATCCCAGGAACTCCAGGGATTCAAGTAAGTTTGTGTTTTATTCGTAGAATTTGAAAATCTGAGACAAATCCTGCCAACTCTCTCATGATGCAGTCTGGGTGGATAGTTGAGGACTTACTAATTTGTTGAATTAAGTATCTGAGAGCATGCTGGGACCAAGAGCAAGCCTGCAACATCTGAAGGCTGGCTGATGGACATTTGAAAGGAAGGGGGCATCTGTGGACTAGTACAGACCGTGTGATGTCCTTTTTTCCTGGGGTGGTCCTTGGTTAGAGCAAAGAATTATTTTGATGTTCCCCGGTTATGGGTTATGAGTGTGCCATATTCATACATGCTGGATACATTTCATGCTTGGTTCTGCTTTTGTATCCAGTTACCAAAATGTTGTGATCGGCCATCTGACACATCAGAGCCCGAGTCATGTTGTATTACATTTCTACATCTCATTCTGTATCAGATTGTATTAATATTTGATCTGGTTTTCATTTTTTCTCTCTTAGGGACCACGTGGCTTACCAGGTATCAAGGGAGAGCCAGGGAAAGATGGGGCTAAGGTAAAACAAACAAAACAAAACAACAACAGAAAAGAATAATAGAGAAAAAGCTTTTACCCTTACCATTTATCATTTTTGGTGGTACAATTAATAGCATCAATATTTTCACAGGAAGCTTCTATGAGATTTTTTTTATACTAAAAAGGTAGTAAAGAAGGAATAAGAATCCTAAATTTAGAATGTTGCTTCAATTCTGAATCTGGTCTGCTTTATTTAATACAGTTTATGTAGGCTTTAGAACTGCCAGTAACACCTTTATTGCACTGAATAATTTATATTTAGAAAGCATAGCTAATTATGGGTACCTGGAAGCATGATACAGACATCTGTCAGAATGGTTTCTTTCTGTCTCTTTCCACCCTTTTTCTCTTTAAGTGAGCATCCAGATGAGTGAGGTAGGAGTTTCTGGATGGCACGTTTTATCAGAAAACACTGACTAACTGAAACCAAAGCTTTTTGTGGAAAAATTCTGAGGTGATGCCTGTAGCTTGGAGCTGCAGACAGATGTGGAAGCTTATGTATAAAGTCTCTTCTGGTAATCAGGATGAATTTGAATCTGGATCTCCGGTCTACACAGTGAATAAACTATCTACTGGCTATTTGAAAGTCTCATTGATATATAAATATCTGTGTCCACCCTTCTCTCACACTTTTGCCCCATGTTTAGAAATGTTCTAAGTTTATTGTGACAACAATGTATTTTTGTTTTGGTTTACTGAAACTTCAAAACCTTTTTTATGAAACAAACACTTGTTTTCCAAACAGATTTTACTGTAGAATTTGCTTCTTCTAAAGTTCCCAATATTAAAAGCAGGTTCTTAAATATGTCACTGTTCAGCCGAATTCTCAAGTGCATGGTTAGAGCTGAAAAATGTGCTTATGTGTTCTGTTTTAGGGATCTGAATCTAATTGATCTTGATGTTAATCTAATTGATCAGTCAGTACTGGGCCGTGTATGGAAAGCAGAATAGTGATGATGAAAAACTCTGTTCTTCTGGCAGTGCAGAGTAGTGACGGATAGAATATTTCCTAATGCTCAGTCCAGCCTTGTTTAAAATGTGCCAAGAAACAGGGCTTCCACCACTGTTTTAGAAAACTTCTTCCATTGTAAAATAGGTCTTGCCATTAGAATGTTTTTCCTGATGATTCAGCCCAAATTTTCATTTCTTAATTTCATCCCATTACTTGTAGAATTTCTATAGCAACTAGTTATAACTGTTTCCATTGCCAAGTGTTTATCCAATAATTGAATCACCACTACTGAGCAAAAATTGAGGCTTCATTCTTTTTCATTAAGAAGCAGTAGATGCATGAAGTGTTTATTTTATAAGCTTTGTTGATTTCTTAAACTTGATTCCAGTGTCTGTTTTCAATACTCATCTGTTGAGAGATATTTTGATAGTGTTAACCCACAAACTGTGAGTGTGGCCAGCAGGTCGAGGGAGGTTCTTCTTCCCCTCTGCTCTGCCCTAGTGAGGCCCCATTTGGATTACTGTATCCAGTTCTGGGCTCTCCAGTTCAAGAAAGATGAGGAG
>Ga0181612_125678_pt1 | contig 13610 bp, 12 predicted proteins | sample HoacroProtozoa21_FD_119630 | JGI IMG/M metagenome (GOLD analysis project Ga0181612, IMG submission 119630) | Hoatzin crop microbial communities from Cojedes, Venezuel. Combined Assembly of Gp0051906, Gp0051904, Gp0051908 | reverse complement strand
GGCACGCATCGAGGTGCAGGGGAAATTGGAGAAATAGAACTGCGTCTGGCTGAGCGAGGTGTAGGCGTTATAGTCGCCGCCCTGCGCCGAGGTATAGTGGTTGACGGTGCTCTCCATCGTGGCGCCGGGGAAGTGCGTGCTTCCTGCAAAAGCCAGATGCTCAAGCAGATGCGCGAGCCCACGCTCGCTGTCGCGCTCGGCGGTGGAGCCCGCCTTGAGGACCATCATGATGTGGGCGCGGCCCGGCGGGGTGTCGTTGTGACGGACGTAATAGGTGAGGCCGTTGGGCAGCGTGCCGGTGGCGAGGGCAGTATCGATGGGCAGCTGCTGGGCGTGCGCGGCGAGTGCCACGGTAGCAAGCAGTAGCGCCAGTGTAAAGAATTGTCGCAGGTGTATCATGTGAACCATGTGAGGGGTGAAGCGTGGAACTTAGGATTTGAGCAGGCCGTTCATCATCGCATAGAAGCTGAGTCCGCTGACGCTCTTTATGCCGAGTTTAGCGGTGATGTTCTTGCGGTGCGACTGGACGGTGTTGATGCTGATGTTGAGCGTGTCGGCGATTTCCTTGTTGATTTTGCCGGCAGCGACGAGCCGCAGGACCTCGATTTCGCGTTGCGAGAGGACGTCGCCATCGCGGTGGTCGGCACGGCGGTCGATGTAGGCCTTGAATTGTTCGACGAGGTCGTTGATGCTTGCCGTTTGGTCGATGTAGTGGCAGGGCGTGCCGTCGCTACAGGGTCCGTGTCCCACGACCACCACGTTGTCGCGTCGCGGTAGCAGGGTGTTGATGTGGGTGACGTAGGTCCAGGGGTCGGTCACGACGCAGGTGGGTGCATCGCGCAGGGCTGCAAGGTCGTCGACGCTGTCGAGCAGCGCCACGGCGACGTCGAAGGTCGTCTCGAGCAGGTGCTGCAAGCCCATGGCTGCGAGCGTGTCGCGCATCACGATGGCCACTTGCGTACTCATGAGCGTGGCTGGTGTTTTGCGAGTGAATCGACGATGGGGGCAAGGATGCGGTTGCGGATGCGGTCGTTTTGCGCGATGTCCTTGCGCAGGTTGTGCAGGGCGATGAGCACCGCCTGGCACAGGTTGAGGTCGTAGTCGCCCTTGAGGTGGATGACAAACATCGAGATGAGGTCGTTGAGTTTGTCCTCGATGGTGTCGCTGCCCTCGTCGAAGGTGGAGACGAGGGTGTCGGGGCGCTCGGGCGCGTTAGCTTCGAGGGTGAGGATTTCGGGGAACCAGCGCGTGCGGTCGTCGGCGATGCGGTCGAGCAGTTCATGCTTGACCTCGCTGAAGAAGCGGCTCATCACGGTGAGGTTGCTATTGGCGCTCTCGCTTTTGTTGATGAGCAAGCCGAAGTGACGCTCGATGTTGGGTATCTGGAACTGCGCGTAGTAGTCGTTGGTTTTGCGCAGGTAGTCGACGATGGTGGCGGCGCTGAACGAGGCGAGGATGCGCTGTGGGAAGTAGTCGGCGTGAACGTAGGTGTTGAGGATGGTGGTGAAGAATTCACGGTCGAGTTGCTGCTTCTCGCAAGCGCGAGCCACGGTGAGGTCGCCCACGCCCAGTGTGATGCCGAAGCGATTGAGCACGGTCACGGTGGTGGGGTCGGCGATAACGATGTCGCTCAGTTTGGTATCGGCATGAATCAGAGTCATGATAATGAGGCTGTTGAGGGGTTGATGATGTGAACGCCCGCGGCTGTTATCACGGCATCCATGGTGACATCGTGCAGCTCGCACGGGACGTTGTCGACGAGCTGGCACTGCATGGCGACGCCGATTTTATAGGTGTGCTCGAGGCGGGCGAGCAGGCGGTCGTAGAAGCCCTTGCCGCGTCCCAGGCGGTGCCCTACCCTGTCGAAAGCCACGCCTGGGATGATGGCGACATCGGGCGTCACCGCGGTGGCATCGCCCATGGGCTCGTTGATGCCGTAACGTGGGTCGCGCTGAAGCTGGCGGCCAGCGACGGGGACGATTTCGAGGTCGTCGCCCACCATGCGGGGCAGGAAGAGCGTTTTGCCGCAGTCGGGCCACTGAGCAAGGGGGATATCGGTCGAGAGTTCGTCGCGCAAGGACTCGAATAGCAACACGTTGCGCCACTGCGGCCAGGCGGGCAGTTGCGCGATGGCGTTCCACACGGTGGGCGCTTCGGTGTCGCGGCTGTCACCGGCAGCGGCGATGCGTGCCTTGACCAGGCGGCGCAAAGCTTGCTTGGATGACTGCGCGTGGTTCATTGCTCGACGATGGGGAAAGCCGCCTTGTGCCGGTTCAGCGCCTTGAGGGCAGCCTGAATGGTCTTGTCGTTGCGGTTGAAGATGGGATAATAGGCCTTGTTGCCAAAGACGTCGCGGGCGATGAGCGCCTTGAGTTGCGTGAGGATGCGACTTTGCGACTCGTTGATGTAGTACCAGCGAGCCGGAACGTTGTGGTTGCTGGCGTAGTCGACGAAGCCGCGGAGGACGGTCTCGTCGGGCGGCAGGGTGCGCAAGAATTGCTTGTAATCGGTTAAGCGCGAGAGGGTTTCGCGATTGTTATCGACGTAATCGAAGGCATACTTTTGCAGCAAGCCTGCGTTGAAGATTTCGAGGTAATAGGACGTGAGGCCCGTGGTGTCGTGGGCGACAAAGACGTCGGGGACGATGCCGCCGCCACCATAGACGGTGCGTCCGTGCATGGTTTTGAAGATTTGCGAGTGGTCGATTTTGATGCTATCGCGGCTGTAGAGTTCGCCGTGCTCGTAGCGGTCGACCAGCTCGTGTGCGTAGGCGTTCTCGCCCTTGCCGTAATCCTTCTGGATGCAGCGGCCCGAGGGAGTGTAGTAACGGGCGATGGTCAGGCGGATGGCGCTGCTGTCGGGGAGCACCAACTGGTTCTGTACCAATCCCTTGCCAAAGGAGCGGCAGCCCACCACGAGGCCGCGGTCGTTGTCCTGCATGGCGCCGGCGACAATCTCGCTAGCGCTCGCCGAGAACTCGTCGATGAGGACCACGAGCTCGGCGCGTTGATACTGACCATTGCCGTCGCTCCACACTTGCGAGTCGTTACGTTTGTAGCGTCCCTTGGTGAAGACGATGGGTTGATTCTCGGGCAGGAACTCGTTGGCCATGAGGATGGCCATTTCCATGAAGCCACCGCCGTTGCCGCGCAGGTCGAGGATGTAGCGGCGTGCGCCCAGGCTGTCGAGTTCGTGCATGCCCGTCATGAACTCTCGGTAGGTGTTGCGGCCAAATTGGTTGACCTTGATGTAGCCCGTGGTTTTGTCGAGCATGTAGGCAGCATCGACGGTGTTGACGGGGATGTCGCCACGTTTCACGGTGAAAGTGAGCAACTTAGGGCTGGTGGAGCGCTTGATGCCCAACTTGACGAGGGTGCCCTTGTCGCCGCGCAGGTGCTTGCGCACATCGGTGTCGCTCACGCCCTGGCCAGCGAAGGTTGAATCGTTGATGGTGACGATGCGGTCGCCAGCGAGGATGCCCACGGTGGCGCTGGGTCCACCAGGAATCACCTCGACCACGGTGATGGTGTCGTTGTTAATCATGAACGAGATGCCGATGCCGCTGAAGCTGCCGTTGAGGTCATCGTTGGTAGCTTTGAGGTCGTCGCGTGAGAAGTAGACCGTGTGTGGGTCGAGGTTGCTGAGCAAGCTGGGGATTGACTTCTCGATGAGGTCGTGGAGGTTGACCGTGTCGACATACTCTGAGGCAATGAGGTTTAGAATCGAGTTGATTTTTCGGTCGTTGTCAGCAGCGTATTTGCGGCTCGAGAATCGATTGCCGATAAATATGCCAAGCACGACGGCCACGGCAATCACCAGTGGCAGCCACAGCAGGTTGGGTTTATTTTGTGTGGAACGTGGCATCGCGATAGTTTGTCGTTACTCGTCGTTTTTATCGTTGATGTGGTTGATATCGAGGACGATGCACTCGATTCCGGCGCGTTTGAGCAGGTCGATGCCGTCGGTGAGTCGATAGACCTCGCCATAGACGACGCGCTTGATGCCGGCTTGAATGATGAGCTTGGCGCACTCGATGCAGGGCGAGGTGGTGACATAGAGGGTAGCGCCGCTGCTGCTGTTGTTGCTTTGTGCGACCTTGGTGATGGCGTTGGCCTCGGCGTGGAGGACGTAGGGCTTGGTGTGGTCGTTTTCGTCCTCGCAGATGTTCTCGAAGCCCACAGGCGTGCCATTGTAGCCGTCACTGATAATCATTTTATCCTTGACGAGGAGGGCTCCCACCTGCCGCCGCTGGCAGTAGGAATTTTCACCCCAGATGCGAGCCATGCGCAGGTATCGCAAGTCGAGTCGCGTCTGTTTATCGATAGCTTGTTTCATTCGTGTAAGTCAGCAAATGGTTCTATAAATAGCTGTAAATGAACAAAATGGCAAAGCAATTTTTCATCACAACGTTTCACATACCCTTTTGAATTAGCAAAGGTAACTCATTTTCTCCCACCCTGCAATACCCTACCCCACATTTTTTTAACAATCGTGGCGATGACGGAGGGAGAGTGAGTTGCAGGGACGCCCCTACTCTACCTTGTCGCAATCGTGCACCTCTTGCGAGGTACTATCCTCTATACATCCCCATTCCCCAGGTTTCGGCGCTCACTGCGTTCGCTTGATAACCAGGGGTTAGTTCACGTGCTCGTCTCCGACGAACACATAGCTGCAGTGAACATGAAACTGCGATTTAAGTGTAAAAAACAAAAAAAATTTGCGGGTGGAGGGTAATTGTGGTAACTTTGCGGTCGGTTTTGCCGTAGGGGCAGTTTTTGCGGCCGCGGCAGAAGCGTAACAAGCTAATTATTAGAAAGAACAACATAAAAAACAATGAACGTAAAATTTGACAAAATCGACAATGTGAATGGTCTGTTGACGATATCGATTGTCGAAGACGACTATCGCCGCGACGTCAAGTCGCAGTTGGCCGAGGTTGGCCGCCGCCGTGCTATCAAGGGTTTCCGTCCGGGTCACGTGCCCGCCGGCATGCTCCAAAAGTTGTTTGGTCCCGAGGTGCTCTCGAACGTTGTTGACCGCCTGGTTAGCAGGGAGTTATCGAAATATATCGTGGACAACAAGTTGCGCATCTTGGGTCAGCCGATGCTGGACCCCTCGACACACGTCGACATGGTGAAAGAAAAAGACTTTGAGTTCAAGTTCAACATCGGTCTGGCTCCCGAGCTCGACGTGAAGGTTGACAAGAACGTGAAGTTGCCTTATTATATTATAGGTGTAACCGACGAGATGGTGAACGACCGCGTCGAGGCTTATCGCAACCGCTACAGCAAGGAAGCCGAGAGCGAGATGGTGACCAACGATGGTTACTTCCGCTGCACGCTCACCGAGGTTGACGACAAAGGCAACCCTGTGGAGGGTGGCATCGTGGCCGAGCACGCCATCATCGCTCCCCGCTATGTGAAGAACGAGGACGAGCGCAACCGCCTAGTGGGCCTGAAGGTGGGCGAAACCATCACATATAACCCCCACAAGGCTACCGAAGGCAACATCAACGAAATGGCTGCATTGCTGGGCGTCGACAAGGACAAAGCCGACGTGAAGAGCGACTTCTCGCTCACCGTGGTCGAGGCATTCGTTAACGAGCCCGCCGACATGAACCAGGAGTTCTTTGACCAAGTGCTGGGCATCGGCGAAGCACACAGCGAGGAAGAGTTCCGCACCAAGCTGCGCGAGACCATCGCTGCACAGAACACCAACGACAGCAACTACCGCTTTGCCATCGACGCGCGCAAGCAACTGCAAGACATGGCTGGTGACTTTGAGTTGCCCGACGAGTTGCTGAAGAACTTCTTGAAAGCAAACCACGAGGAAGGCAAGCCCGAGGACATCGACGAGCAATATCCCGCCATGCGCAAGCAACTGCAGTGGCAAATCGTTCGCGACGACCTGTGCGAGAAGATGGGCGTTACCGTAGAGCCCGAGGACAAGAAGAACCTCGCCCGCCTGTACGCTGCCCAGCAGTTTGCACAGTATGGCCTGCCCAACGTGGGTGACGAGATGCTCGACAACTACGCCCAGCGCATGCTCGAAGACGAGCGCACGAGCAACGAAATCGAGGACCGCGCCCGCGAGGACAAGCTCTACGCTGCCATCAAGGCCGCAGCCACCATCGAGGAGAAGACCGTGACCGTCGACGAGTTCCAGCAACTCTTCAAGGACGACGCTCCCGCAGCCGAGGCTCCCGCAGCCGAGTAATCTCCCGCCCCACATCACATCATCCCCGCGAGATGTATCCCTCACGATACACCTCGCGGGCCTTTTTTGTGGAGGCATATATATAATAATGTGTAAAGGAGCCAAGAATAAAAAAATAAAAAGACCTGCATATAAGGCCAATAGCGCGACACGCGCTTCATCTTCACTCTTCACTCTCCACTCTCCACTCTGATAGAAGGTCTGCGCGAATTTCATGCAGCAAATGGAGTCACGGGGATTTTTTTTTGGAAAAAAGCGAGTTTTTTTGGTCAGGTGGGGAAAAATGATTAATTTTGGACATCAAAGGAAAATAAACAAATCAAAATAGTTAACTCATGACCAATAACGACTTTCACAAATTTGCCGTTCATCATCTGGGTATGAGCGGAAACGCTGTCGACCAGTATGTGTCGCAAGTCAATGCCAGTTATATTAATCCCACCATCATGGAGGAGCGTCGGCTGAACGTAACGCAGATTGACGTATTCTCGCGCTTGATGATGGACCGCATCATCTTCCTGGGCACCGAAATCGATGACCACGCTGCCAATGTGGTGCAAGCACAGTTGCTCTACCTCGATAGCGCCGACCCGGGCAAGGATATCTCGCTGTATATCAACTCGCCGGGCGGTTCGGTTTACGCCGGCTTGGGCATCTACGACACGATGCAGTATATCCAGAGCGACGTGTCGACCATCTGCACGGGCATGGCTGCATCGATGGCTGCTGTGCTGCTGGTAGCTGGCCAGAAGGACAAACGCTTTGCGCTGAAGCACTCGCGCGTGATGATTCACCAGCCCATGGGCGGCATCCGCGGCCAGGCCAGCGATATCGAGATTACCTCGCGCGAAATCCTCAAGCTCAAGAAAGAGCTTTACACCATCATCAGCGACCACTCGGGTCAGCCCTACGACAAGGTGTATGCCGACAGTGACCGTGACTACTGGATGACCAGCGACGAGGCCCTGGAGTATGGCATGATTGACAAGGTGCTCGTAAAAACCAAATAATCGACACTGCTTCAAGGATTTAACAACATAAATGGCAACAAAGAAACGAACTGAAAACAGGTGTAACTTTTGTGGCCGCAGCGAGAGCGATGTCCTAGTGCTCTTGCCGGGTCTCAATGGCAACATCTGTAACGATTGCGCCGAGCGTGCTCACGAGATTATCAGCGAACTGAGGATGCGCTCGGGCTACGGCCCCACAGCCGAAACGCTTGACATGAAAAAGCTGCCTAAACCCGAGCAAATCAAGGCTTTCCTTGATGAGTACGTCATCGGGCAGGACACCGCCAAGCGTTACCTGAGCGTGGCCGTATATAACCACTACAAGCGACTGACGCAAAACCGCGACGATGATGTGGAAATCGAGAAATCTAACATCATCATCGTGGGCCCGACTGGCACGGGTAAAACCCTGCTTGCCAAAACGATAGCACGGATGCTGAAGGTGCCGTTTGCGATGGTCGATGCCACGGTGCTCACCGAGGCGGGCTATGTGGGCGAGGACATCGAGAGCCTGCTCACGCGCTTGCTGCAAGCGTGCGACTACAACGTGGCCGAGGCCGAGCGTGGCATCGTGTTCATCGACGAAATCGACAAGATTGCACGCAAGGGCGACAACCCATCGATTACGCGCGATGTGAGCGGCGAGGGCGTTCAGCAAGGTCTGCTCAAGTTGCTCGAGGGCTCGGTGGTGAATGTGCCCCCACAAGGAGGTCGCAAGCATCCCGAGCAGAAGATGATTCCGGTGGACACGCGCAACATCCTGTTTATCTGCGGTGGCGCGTTCGAGGGCATCGAGAGCAAGATTGCTCAGCGCCTAAACACCCACGTGGTGGGCTATGGCGCGGGGAACCACATCACCACAAGCGACCGCGAGCGCTTGCTGCACTTTGTGGCACCGCAAGACTTGCGCGCCTACGGGTTGATTCCCGAAATCATCGGCCGCTTGCCCATCCTCACCAACCTGGAGCCCCTCGACCGCGACGCGCTCAAGCGCATCCTCACCGAGCCGCGCAACGCCATCGTCAAGCAATACAAGAAAATGCTCGAGATGGATGGCGTGGAACTCGTGGTGAACGACGACGTGCTCGATTTTGTGGTCGACAAGGCCATCGAGTATAAACTGGGAGCCCGCGGGTTGCGCTCGATTTTCGAGACCATCATGATTGATGTGATGTATGAGGCACCCAGTAAACGCAGCAAGAAGTTTGTGCTCACGCCCGAGTATGCCCGCGAGCAGCTCGAGCGGTCGGGATTTGAGCTTTTGCAGCAGGGAAGATAAAAAAAGATTTGCAACATTGCGCCTAAATTAGTAAATTTGTCAACTCAAGAAAGCTACTAACTCATTATCAAGATAAAAGGAGAAAACTCATGTCGTACAAGGAGCAATTGACCGCACAATTGAAGAAATACTTCGGGTTCGACTCGTTTAAGGGGAATCAAGAAGCCATCATGGAAAATCTGCTGGCCGAGCGTGACACCTTTGTGCTCATGCCTACTGGCGGAGGCAAGTCGCTGTGTTACCAGCTGCCATCGCTGCTGATGGAGGGCACGGCAATCGTCATCTCGCCGCTCATCGCGCTGATGAAAAATCAGGTCGACGCGATGCGCAACTATAGCGACCAGGATGGCATCGCTCACTTCTTGAACTCGTCGCTCAACAAGCAAGCCATCGACCAAGTGAAGGCCGACATTGTTGAGGGAAAAACTAAATTGCTCTATGTCGCCCCCGAGTCGCTGGCCAAGGCCGAGAATGCCGAGTTCCTGCGCACGGTGAAGATTTCGTTTTATGCCGTCGACGAGGCGCACTGTATCTCGGAGTGGGGTCACGATTTCCGCCCCGAGTATCGCAACATCCGCCCCATCATCGACACCATCGGGCGTCGTCCCATCATCGCGCTCACGTCGACCGCGACCCACAAGGTACAGCACGACATCCAGAAGAACCTGGGCATGACCGATGCTGTGGTGTTTAAGTCGTCGTTCAACCGGCCCAACCTCTACTACGAGGTGCGGCCTAAGACCAAGGAGATTGACAACGACATCATCCGCTTTGTCAAGGCTAATGAGGGAAAATCGGGTATCATCTATTGCTTGAGCCGCAAGCGTGTGGAGGAACTTGCTGAGTTCCTGTGCGTTAACGACATCAAAGCCCTACCCTATCACGCAGGCATGGAGAGTGCCAAGCGCTCGGAAAACCAGGACGCCTTCCTCATGGAGGAGGTCGACGTGATTGTGGCCACCATCGCCTTTGGCATGGGCATCGACAAGCCCGACGTGCGCTATGTCATCCACTACGACATCCCCAAGAGCCTCGAGGGCTACTACCAGGAGACGGGCCGCGCAGGCCGCGATGGTGGCGAGGGCAAGTGCATCGCGTTCTACTCTAAAAAAGACCTCGATAAGCTGGAGAAATTCCAGCAAAACAAGGGCGTGAACGAGCAGGAAATCGGCAAGCAGTTGCTCATCGAGACGGCATCTTACGCCGAGTCGTCGGTGTGCCGCCGCAAGACGCTGCTGCACTACTTCGGCGAGGAGTATGACCGCGACAACTGCGGCAACTGCGACAACTGCCTCAACCCGCGTCCGCGCGTCGATGCTACCGAGGAACTGAGCGCTGCCATCGAGACCATTCAGGCTGTGAAAGAGCGCTTTAAGGCCGACCACATCTGCAACATCTTGCTGGGCAAGGCGACGACCGATGTGACGAGCTATCACCACGATAAACTCGAGAGCTTCGGGGCGTTCAAGGATTCGGACCCGCGCTTCTTGATGGCGGTGATTAAGCAAGGCGTCATCGAGGGGTATATCGCTAAGGATATCGAGAACTATGGCGTGCTCAAGCTCACCGACCAGGGCCGCCACTTCCCGGGAAGCCACAAGACGTTCAAGGCTGTTGCCGACCGCGACTACAGCTCAGTGGACGACACCGACGTGCACAGCGGCGGCTCGAGCGCCATCGACCCCGAGCTGTTCAGCATGCTACGCGAGTTGCGTAAAGAGGTGGCTGCCAAGCACAAACTGCCGCCTTACGTCATCTTCCAAGACCCGTCGCTCGATGCGATGGCGACCACCTACCCCATCACGCTCGAGGAGTTGCAAAACGTGCCCGGCGTGGGACCCGGCAAGGCGCAGCGCTATGGCAAGGAGTTTGTCGACCTGATTAGGCGTCACGTCGAGGAGAACGAGATTGAGCGTCCCGAGGACCTGCGCGTGCGCACGGTTGCCAACAAGAGTAAACCCAAACTCGACATGATACGCGCCATCGACCGCCGCGTGGACCTGGAATCGCTGGCCGACTCTCAAAACATCGACTTCGACGAGTTGCTCGACGACCTGGAATCGATTGTCAACTCGGGCACCAAAATCAACATCAGTTACTACCTCGACGAGGTCATCGATGATGACATCCAGAACGAAATCCTCGACTACTTCTACCATAGCGAGAAGGGTGACGTGGCGACCGCGATTAAGGAGCTGGGCGACGACTACACCGAGCAGGAAATTCGCTTGGTGCGCATCAAGTTCCTCAGCGAGATGGGCAACTGATGCACATCGGCAAATTGCGATTTTAACATTTTCTTCCCGATGTAGATAATTTTTCGGGCGCGCGTGCGTTATAAATCTAATGATAGAACCGAAAAACGTAAAGCGTTAAAAAACAACTTACACTACAGATAAAAGCAATGAAAGCTAAATTTCTCGTTCCCGCGCTCATGGCGGGAGTAGCCCTGATGGCCACGGCGGCCAAAGACCCCGTGCTGATGACCATCAATGGCAAGGATGTCAAGCTCTCGGAGTTTGAGTACCTCTATCACAAGAACAACCAGCAACAAGTCGACAAGGAGTCGCTCGACGATTACCTGGAGCGTTTCATCGTTTATAAGCTCAAGGTTGCCGATGCCGAGGCGATGCACCTCGACACCGTTTCGTCGCTCGACCGCGAGCTGGCTGGCTACAAGACCGACCTGGTGCGCCCGTTCACGGTCGACACCACCGTCAAGGAGCAACTCATCAACGAGGCCTACAACCACATGAAGACCAACGTCGACATCGACCACTTCATGTATCCGCTGGGCAAGGACAACATTGAAAACCAGGAGCACATTGCCCGCATGGACAGCCTGCGCCAGTGCATCCTCAACGGCGAGGACTGGACCGACGTGTGCGCTCGCTACTCGGTAGACCCGTCGTTCAAGCGCAACAAGGGCCACTATGGCTACATCACCGCTGGCGTGTACCCCTACGAGTTCGAGAAGGTGGTCTATGAGACCCCTGTGGGCGAGATTTCGCATCCGTTCCGCACCGACTTCGGCCTGCACATGATTCGCGTCAACGGCGTTCGTCCCGACGAGGGCACCGTGCATGCAGCGCACATCCTGCGCCTGTTCCCGCAAAGGGGCACGCCTCCCACTGCCGAGGAGAAGGCGATTGTAAAGGCTAAAATCGACTCGATTTATCAAGCCGTGAAGGCTGGCGCCGACTTTGGCGAGATGGCTATCCAGTATAGCGAGGACCCGGGTTCGGGTAAGCGCGGCGGCGACTTGGGCTTCTTCGGTCGCGGCAGGATGGTGAAACCCTTTGAGGACATGGCTTATTCGCTCAAGGATGGCGAGATTTCGGAGCCGTTTGAAACCAGCTATGGCTACCACATCGTGAAGGTCATCGAGCACAAGGGTGTGCCCACGATGGCCGAGGCACGTCCCACCATCGAGAAGCAAATGCTGCGCGACTACCGCAACAGCGAGCCTGGCCGCGTGCGCTATGAGCAAGTCAAGAAGGACTATAACTATAAGGAGAATCCCAAACTCGAGAAGTACATCAGCTCGATGGTCGAGAAGAATGGTGGCTACGACTCGGTGCTCATCGCTAAGCTGAGCAAGTCGACCGAGCCCGCGTTCACGTTCAACAACGGCAAGGTGGTTGTGCCGGTGAGCAAGCTCGTGGAGCACGCTAACCCCAAGGCTCAACTGAAAAAGGAGGCCGCTACGGGCTACATCATGTCGTTTGTCGACCGCATTGCACCTCACGAGATTATGACCTACTACGTCGACCACCTGATTGACGACAACACCGACTATCGCAACCTCATCAACGAGTATCGCGACGGCTTGATGCTGTTTGAGGTCAGCAACCGCAAGGTGTGGGAAGGTGCTTCGCGCGACACCACGGGTCTGGAGAAATACTTCGAGGACCATCGCGCCAAGTACGCTTTCGACAGCCCCCGCTTCAAGGGCATCATCCTGAGTGCCAAGGGTGACTCGGTATTTAACGCCGTGAACGCCGACATCGACCGCCTGGGCCTCGATTGCGACACGCTCACCACCGCGTTGTTCAAGAAATATGGCCGCCAAATCAAGATGGAGCGCATGCTCGTGGCTAAGGGCGAGAACCCCGCTGCCGACTACGTCATCTTCAACGGTCCCAAGCCCAAGGTCACCAAGACTGGCTACACGCAATATCGCAAACTCAGTGGCGAGCTGATTAACGCCCCCGAGGAACTGAAAGACGTGCGCGGCCAGGTGACCAGCGACTACCAGGATGTGCTTGAGAAACAATGGGTTGCCGACTTGAAGGCGAAATACCCCGTCAAGATTAACAAGAACGTCCTCAAGCAAGTGAAATAACGCGTGCGCGTGTGAAATATCGCGTGTGAAATATCGCGTGTGAAATATCGCGTGTGAAATAATTCGCGCAGACCTCGCTGACGTAATAAAAGCGTTGCGAGGTCTGCTGCTATTTTTCGAGAGGGTTGCACAGAAGAAAAAAAAGCAGTAATTTTGCGCCGCAAAAGCGATGGTTCCGTAGCTCAGTTGGATAGAGCAACAGCCTTCTAAGCTGTGGGCCCTGGGTTCGAATCCCAGCGGAATCACCATGGAGACCTACTAACCAGCTACAAGATAGCAAGTTAGTAGGTTTTTTCTTTTTGAAAAATGTTCACAAAATGTTCACTTTTTCTAACATGACACCGAAAAAGCCGGTCACCTTCACAGGCGGCCGGCCCTAATACACATAAATACTTACACTAATAAATTGGTGGTTGGGGTACAATGAAAATTAATCTGGCATGGGGTACATTCCCTGGACTGCGATACAATAAACGTATTGCATTTCACGGGGAATTGTTTTCTCGGCACCTTCGGCGCCCTCACAACAGGTGATGGGCTTGATGCGCGGGATTGCAAAGGTGCTTGCGCCGTTGCCTCCGTAGCTTGCACCAAGGATGCTGAAGAGTGCTTGGTTCTGTGCGATGCTTAGTATCTGGCCGTCACACGCCATCCACCCGTGGGGGATGCGATGCCGGGGAAACAAGCATATCATTCCAAGAAATGGTGTATCCATAATCGACCGAATTATTAAAGGTTATTATTAAGCCAGGGTAATTTT
>Ga0181612_161209_pt1 | contig 13611 bp, 6 predicted proteins | sample HoacroProtozoa21_FD_119630 | JGI IMG/M metagenome (GOLD analysis project Ga0181612, IMG submission 119630) | Hoatzin crop microbial communities from Cojedes, Venezuel. Combined Assembly of Gp0051906, Gp0051904, Gp0051908 | reverse complement strand
TCTTTTACTTTTTTTTTTTTAGTTGCTTTTAAATCTTAAAGAGCTGAGGAACAAAAATTAATTCCTACAAGGCCCACTAGACAGACTCTTGACTGATGACTGCATCGCATTTACACTGAAGCGTAGCCCATATTACACATTGCTTATTCTTAAGGATACTTTCTCATCAATTATCACATATTGGAAAGGAAGAAGGTTGACGAAGGGCTAGGTACCACCTATGTGGTCAACAGCCTTCATTAATATGGCACTGGGATGCCTTTGTAAGACACAAGGTTGAATAACGTATTGCCTAGGGAAGAAGGTAAGAGACCCAGAATTGTCTCCAACTACAGTGCAGTGAGGTATTTCTGAGCTGTGCTCCCCATGCTCTGAGCTGCGTAGGGCCCAGTTACTTGGGGATAGTGCTAGTCCTGAGCTCTCTGTGCATTCACACCATGCAGAGCTGAAACTTTTCCTTCCTCCTGGAATCCAGAGTGTCTAGGAGGACTTTTTAGTGGTTTTGAAGGAATCGGCATAAGCACAGGCTGGCTTCTAATGCCCATTTGAGCTCTAGCAATGACAAATCCAAGCTTTCTCTGTAGAGGGCCTTACAGCAGGTCTGCATCACATTCACAGTTCTGGTAATAGAAACATGGTGTAGTATGGTTGAAGCTAGCCTGGGACACATTTAAAGATCCTTCCTTCATCAGCCCTTAACATGCTTGTTACTGGCCTAATGTTGTCAACTGAATGTTGACAAATACTGTGAGTGATGTTACCTTCTCTCAACCTGCAGTCTCAACAGGGAAAGATACAAAGTTACTTTTGGTGATGTTAATTTCCTCTGAACAGATGGCTGTTGCATGATATTAATTTGTTCTTGTATTTTCCTCTCATCGTTCCCAAGCACCAGGATAAACACTGGTACAACACAATCGCTTCCAGATTTTTGACACCATCCCATAGCTGAAAAACCATCGCTAGCAGTTGGCTCGCTAGACACTGGTTTTAAAACTCACATACATGTTTTCCAGATCTGCATATTTAAAAATATTTTCTTTCATGTCTAAATACACACAATACTGAAAGATAATGGAAACAACGTAAGATAGTGCTCACAGATGAGGCTAGCAACGTTTAGGTAAGAGTTGAGTGATACAATTTGTGTTGATTTTCCCTTGTGACTGAATGGAAAACTAGAAGCTGGGTTTACTGATTGCATGCGTGGCAGAGTCAGAAATAGGCAAGACCATGAGGAAAAAGAGTTTGGGAAGATTGCCCATCCAGCACTTGTAACAGACTTCTGGAGGAAAGGTGTGGGGTTTTTTTGTTTTTTTCATTGAACGCTCTTCAGAACGAGACTTGGAAGTAAGAGAAGTTTCCCCAGAGAATTTTCTTTCTCTATAAAGAAGAAACCTGCTAGGCTTTTTTTTTTTTTTTTTTTTTAAGATTATCCAAGAAAATAAGAAGTTCTACTAACTTCAGCTAGGCTAGCCAGTTGGAATTATACATGTGCTTCAATATCTTGCCAGATCAGTAAAAGAAGGCTTAAGAAGGCTTACCATCCTGAATAATTTAAGACTATGTACTAAAAATTCATACCAAGTCAACTGGAGGCAGCCATTTTAGCTACAGCATGTTTGCATGTACATGCCTTTACCTGCTAATGCAGGTTTGCCAAAAGTTTTGGGGCCCAGCATTTTTTTGCATGTTTTGAGTCCCCTTTACTACATAGAAAAAAACCACATTCAGACTAATTTTTCTATGACATAGTTTACTTACTTTCTAAAATTAGTAGCTGTAATTGCTGAAGTCTTACAAGATTTTGCATACACTTTAACTCCATTTAACCGACAGTGGTTATCTAGAGCTTATTTTTGTTCTCTTAGGCCTCTTCAGTGGTCAGTTGGTATCTAATCCTAGGGTTAGGACCTGGAATTCACTCCCTGGCATACCTGGCTGCCATACGTAACTGTTTGGATGGCAGGTGTCATCTTAGATTGCTCTATTCTCTGTTGAAAGTACTTTTTGATCCACTGCTTGCATTTACTCATTTGGATGAAGGCCAACATGTTTCCTGAAGAACCAAAGACAGAAGTTAAGAGGAGATTGTAAAGCTCTGGAAACTGCTGAAAATACTGCCTGGAAAAATCTTTGAATATCGAGTGTGGGTCTTAGCAAGGACAAGATAACAATCTTCAACAACAGACAAGCTTCTGCAACAAAGAAGGTGGTTAATTTGTTCCCTGTGCCCGTGGCAGGCAGAAAAGAAATAGCAGACTTACACAGGCATACAAAAAAATCACCTCCTTTTTAACGGTGTGATTAATGAAGCTTCGGAACAGATTACCTAAAAAGTTGTAGATTTTCTGACATCAGAAATCTTCAAGAACAAATGAGAGAAGAATTGTCAGGAATTATGCAGGTACAGCACAGCCTGCCTTCACTATGATCTCATAAGGTCTACTCCTAGCCTATTTTTCAGTAAATACTCCTTTAATTTTTGCGGTATTTTTAGGTGAATGAAGAGTCTTAAGAAAATAAAATTGGCTGGCTTCCTGACCAAACACAGTGTGAGGTTTGTATCAAAATTCATATAACCTACAATTCAACAAGCTTTCAGCAAAATGTTTAAGCAAGTTCCTAGTGTTACACACACGTACTTGCATGAGACTTTGATGACTAAGAATTGATTTAGGCTTGTTTCCTACAGAGGCAATATTTCATAATTTGTTTTCTGGAAAAAACACTTAAACTCTAAAACTTTCAGAAAATCCCAACAAATGATGCAGTGTATTTTTGATTTCTCACAGTCTCTGCCTCCACATTGGAAAAGGAAATGAAAGTTGTAGCAAGCAAACTATAGTTTTTTCTTCATTCCTCCTACACATGCATTAAAGAGAGGGGTGTGTGTGGAAGGAACATAAACATGTTAACCTATTTACATTCCCTTTGCTCCATTTTCTCCATCTGAAAATCAAGCACAGTTCAAATGAAACATAAGAAGCTTTAGCCCAAACACAGAAGATCTCAAAAAGTGTCAGAGGTTATAACGAGAATGAGGGCAGAGTGAGTTTAAAAGGCCTTCCAGAGTGCATCAGTTACATTAACACCCACAAATTAATTACCTTACCTGCCCTGAACTTGAACTATGTACATCTGTTAAATCACTAGTGATCAAAATTTACTGATATATCATTATAAATTGTATGTGTCCTCTGAGCACATGTATCAGTAGTTTTAATCCATACCACTTAAGACAGAAAAGGTTGCACACTAATCTTCAGTTTTGTCACTACTTATGTATGAAGTTGAAACACTCCACTATTTGTTTACAGACAAAATGTTTTACCTAACTGCAAACACTATGTAAAAGTGACTGATCCAGCACATCTTTAACAACACATCTAATGTATGACCAGTTTTCATACACTTTTTATTTTCCTGTAGTGCCATTGGGTGTCAGAATTATTCCTTGCAACCACAACAGGTATGGAGCTTATCCAGGAAAACAAACTTGGACTGCGGTCCACAGAAAAGTTAAAATCTAGCAAAGAACTTTGGTGTTGACATGACCACCATAATAACTTACTACAAAAACAATGCACTGTCAAGTTCGTCTTGAGCTATTTTCTATGAAACTGAAGACTACATTATACCTATTGTACAGTATAAATCAACTAATTATGAGAGTAATTTTTTAAAATGTCAAAATAAATTAATTGCCTTTTTGCATTAATTTTTCCAGGTTCTTTTTAAAATAAAAAAGTTCATTTTGGACTATGAAAACCGAAATAGAAATCTCTGACACAGACTTCGCTTTTCAGCCTGCAGGCAAAACATAAAATTGCTGTTGAACTGGAATGGACCAGAAAATGAGTGATGGAATTTGTCTGTGAAACTTTTGCTAATAACAAGTATCTGTCCTGTGGCATGGATTGCAAGTAACAGCACATGACAAGGTATGCATGACAGTGTTACAGCAGCAGGATTCAGGAGCGTTTTGCAAAGTCTGAAGACAAATACTTCTGGTACCAAGATATTTAGATGTTACACCATTAAATAGCTCACTTCATTATATAGTATTGTCAGCATACTTTCTGTATGATGAATAAAATCTTTTCTGTATTCACTCAAGTGTAACTGATTGAACATCCTCTTTAATATTCATACTATTTGCCTCAAATATTCTGGCTGTTTGAACTTAAAATGATCAAATTATTTTTTTAAGTCATCGCAATATAACAAAACACCTTACTCTGGTGTTGCAGGAACAAATCTGTCAATTTTGCTTCCAGCTACAATACATCTGTTGAGAAATGCAAGCTTACAATTGAATTGAAAATAAGCCAGCGTAGTAATCCAAACATTTAAGTAGGCAGTTCCATTTCTAAGCAGAATACTCTCATCCCTTCTATCCTTGTTCACTGTTATTTGCCCCAGTGTTACAACTTTGTATTCCTTGTGCAAGATATAAAGAACTTGGTCCGTAATGTTCTAGCTTCATAAAAGACTGGGCTGAACGTAAGACGCCTCAAATATTATCCTGAAAAGTGAACTAAACATGAATTGTTTTAAAGTTCCAGAATTTAACAGATCCCCACACTTCTTGATTTGAATATGACACAAAGTCCTTCTTATATGGAAAAGTCAATGTATTTGTAATTAAAGAGAGATTGTTAGAGACTTTCAGTGATTTCCAGAGCACAGAGGATCAAGCCATTATAAAATTGCCATATCTAAAGTAAAGCCAGGATAGGGATGCTACTAAATGAGGGCTGTAATCCAAGGCTAGATATCCAAGTATGCTGGACCAATTTTAGGTTTTATTAAAAAGTAAGGAGCTAGCAGCTCCTGTTCTTGTAAGGAATCAAATTTCTTCCTCAGCAGGAAAAATGGCAGCCAGTTATAAGCTTGCAGTTACCCGTGCTACTGCATGCATGAGCCTGAGGTGTCACTACAGCTTATGAAACTTGCCAACCATTCATTTCTTGGTATCTTGAAGTATACTATGCAAATTCATAGCACAAATGTAAAAACACTCATCTGATGATCAGATATTGAGCAGTCTTCATTGCCCCTGGTTGCCCTCAAGCACTAAATATTACATGAACATTTTTTTTTAGTCTATAAATGAATCAGCTAAAATACAAGTACCATTACAGCTGTTATGGTCTGAAGACATCACAGCAAGCGGAAGATTAGTATCTTCGCATTAGTGAAACCAACACAGCTAGCAAAAACATACACACTAATCTTTGGGCACTGAAACCTTTTGTCCAACAACTTCTCCCCCAAGTGATATTGGCTGTTGTAATTAAAGATATTATTTGTGCACAAAAACCTTGACTTGGCTTTTCTGGAAATTAAACTAAGAAACTCTAATGCTGAACATGACCTAGTCACTCAGAGACAGGATAATGGCTCTGTTGGGGGGAAAAAAAACAAAACGAAAAGACACACAAAAAAAATCCAACACAAACACGAATCATCAGAAGACCACTGACTGCATTCTTAACTGTTCTCCACCCTGAACTCATCAGTAGTCCCAAATCACCAGCCCGTTTTACGGAAAGAAGTAGTTTTCTTTGAGCCATGACATCTTCTAGGGTCCTAAGTAGGAACTTGTGTTCTACGGTGTTAGAATCAGAAATCTTGTTAGAGAGTGAATCTTTTCCTTCAATTTTTTCCTAATGACTTATATAGCTGAGTTTTAAGGAGTATTACTGTGCAATCAGCAAATTCATCATTTTGCTCCTTTTTCCAGCACACAGTCTCAACAGAAATAACAGACACCATATTCCACCTACCACTGACTGCCACCAAGATTTCTGGAAGTCAAACAATGTATTTATGATTACTGTTCATCTTTGTCTGAGATGTGGCAGCCAGCTCCCATAGAACATATAAGAGCATCATGACTGATAGCTGTTTCTTGAACTGTTTAATCACAGTTGAAAAGTTTTCTTCAGCTTTGGCTTAATGTGATTTCAGTCTTGAGCCAGAAACATTGATCTTCAGGGGCTTACAAAGCCCGAGTAACCTTAGAAAACCTAGGCAGTTTGCCAAAGGCTTTTTTTTTTTTTTAAAGGAACTTTTTTTTTTTTTAAATAAGGGACTTTGTTGAACTGCGGTGGAAGGTTAAACTACTCACACAGTTTTGATTCTCCCTACCCCTAATTTGCCTTGTACATCATGTCTTCTTGTCAAGAAATAAAGTAATTTCATAATAGGATGGATGGAACCATTTCAGCTATTACACAGCAATGATGGTATTGCTGGAAATCTGAAACAAATGTTAACCTCAATCCTTCTCAGCTTAAAATTAATGAGTATATTTAACTTGCTGAAAAGTCTTTATGTCACATGGTATCAATTTTCTTATGGCTTACTTAAAAAAAAAAATAAATAAAAATCCAAACCCATCTTTGTGCTTGCTGAGAATTGGGGTGCAGGAAGTGAACTGCTCATGCCAAGGGGCAAGACTCACAAATTTAACTCTAGTAAAAGAATGTCTTGTTTCCAAAAACACTAATGCACACAATATATGCCAGAAGCATGCTTCCATACATGCATTTTAATTTATGCATGCTTTGTGGCAGAAAAGGTCCATCATTCAAGAACCAACGGAAAGACAAAAAAATTCAACTTGTTGAAAATTAATGTTGGAAAGCCCTGGGCCACGTTGCACCATTTGTTTTTAAGATTAAAAACAGATGTCTCCTAAAGTTCGCTGAATGATAGATTCCTTCAGAGAACCCTCTAACTGAACATAGAGATTTGAAGTCCTATTGTGAGCCACAGAAGTTTTGTGAAGCAACTCTTAAGTGAGCAGATACATTAGCAAAAACCAACAGACTAATATGTAACAACATGTATTTTTTTGTTTGTTTTGACAAGTGTTATTTTATTCCTGATTGCACTTTGAAATGCTCTCATGAATGTACGCTGGTGTGTTTGGAGGTGGGAGAAAGGCAGTGTTGAGGAGAGGTCTTTTGCTGGGTACCCCTGCTAAGGAATCTTTGTCAGGAGATATGAAGAATGGGCCCTGTTTTTCAAAATATGCAATTCCCAAATTAGCCAAACATTAATTCATGAGGGTCCTTTCCAGAGTATAAAGCTCAGCTAGTAAACTGCTAGATAGATTTAGGCTGAAATTTTCAATGTGCCAATTATTTCCTCATTAGTGAATAAATAAATATACCTGTTCTTGCTTAGAAATGTATGTACAGAAAGGGAACCTGACATGTCTCCCTTTAAAGCAAAGAATAAACCAAAAGATAAGGTCAGTAACACTTATTTTCATTTTATACCTCCTCTTCATATTTAGAAGGGCTGACTCCCATTTGCTCTTTCAGGTCTAATTATAACCTGTAGCAGAGCTGTAAACAGTTGCATTAGTGGACACTCACTTTTCTGTTTTTAAAGTGAGAAAAAACAGTAGCAGTAACATCATGCAGATTGCAACCATCATCATTTCCAGTGTAAACCGAGATGGGAACATACCCTACTAGCTTCTGCTGGTAGAAAAACACTAAAATGGATGCCCGCATTCTTGCCAGGATTTCAGTGGAACAGCAGTGGGTGGGATGCTTTCATGAACAAGCCCGCTGGCAACTTTAGGGAATGCCAGTGAAGGCAGTCACCCAGCTGTAGAGTGCAGCTCAACCTGGCCTTACCTGACATCCCAAATCTCCATCAGCCGTGCTTTGCATGCTAGTGATGCTCTTTCTTCCTCAATCTTACACCTTTTCACTTTACCTGCTAGCAGTGCACAGCAAAAAGTAACACGTGCTTCTTTTCTGGGCTGAGAGCCCGGCCGCTACATTAATATTTTCACCCTCTGTAACCAACCCCCTGTAAGGTCCTGTATGGCATACTTTCCAAATTGTTGCCAAATTTCAGGCCACATCGGTAAAAATTCCTTCAGAAAGGTTTTTATTTCTTTCTTCATTTCTTTATTTCATTTTTAGGTAGCATCTTTCTGTAAATATTCAGTACATGAGGGCATGCTTTGGCATTTTTTTCATCAAAGGGAGCATTTGCATTTATGTCAGCAAGAGGTCATAGGACAGCACATGGAACGTTTACTGTGAACTGTTAGCTCCAAGTGGTGGACATTAGAGGCAAACACATTTCTGCTAAGTTATTTAGGGGTCTAACTAGCTCTGGCTTTGATGGAGCTATGTGACATTCCCTAGTTCACATTAACCGCTTCTACGGTACTATTTCTAACACTACATTTCGTTCCACCCATTCACACTCTATTCCAGTTTGCAATGTTTCTGAAAGTGCTTGTCTTTCATTGACTAGGTATAGTACAGCAGAATAGTTGCTCTGCATTCCAGTTTCAACACTAATCAATACAAAGGCATGGATCAGCACCATATCCTCATGTGCAGGCTCTACGGAATTGGTTCTTCAAGCATGTGTCACAAAAAGCTTATGTCTCAGCCTGCTCTGCAGACAGGATGCAAAACTTCATGGAACATACTCAGATACTCTGGGGATGGGCTATACCTTGGACGGATTAAATAACATTGTCAGTATTTTAGACAGTATTTTGTATTACTGCAATACTTTCCTTTGATTACTCACTATAGAGGTCTTTCAGTTTTGTTTACTTGCTTAATATTGACAAATATAACTGAAGTATATTGTAAAGTCAGCACTTATTTATACTGTAATCGTCACTTTCCTACCTATTGCATAATCTGGTCACATTTTGGTATTTTTCTCCCAGTGCAGCATCCCATACGATTGCATTTGTATATTGTCAGGAATAATGTTAATAAATAATTTACAGCTTAGACTCTGAAAGCAATTATCTAAAGCAAATGTATTGTTTATACCAACAGAAAGCCTTATGGTAGTTATAGAAAATTAAATACAATATGTACAATAAGAATTGTGAGCTGTTCCTCACTCAATCCTAACATTATTTATATAAATAGCTATATTTCACAGCAGGGCAGCTTTCAACTATACAAGAAAAAAGAAACCCTGATTTTCCCCTGTTCCTTTAGGCTCATTTCTTCAGCTTTATCACAATGAAAACGCTTATAATTTTGGCATTTCAAAAATTAAAGCTATTAATGGAGAGAATCAGAGCAAGCAAGCACATAGAGCAATTGGATTAAAATATTCTCATTTAACAGTATATTGGAGAGGTGGGAGAAGGGAAGAAGTCATTTGTGAGAGAGGCTGTGCTACCATATAAACTGTCTCAAAGTGGTTTGAAGTTCTCTGACAAACGCAAAAAGCTGAGCATTCATGCTAATGAAAACCACTTAATCACTTGACAGTTATTAGACATGAAAATCTAGCTATATTATAGTCAGTTAATACTACTGGGTAAGCTAATAAATTCATAACATACACAAGCAATTTACCTGTTTATGTTTTATACTTGGGACCAAACTCAACCTTTGTTTACACCAGCCATCCCCACTGGGGTGGCAATCATTGCACAGGCATAAACAAGGAGAACATATATTATTTTCACTAGGAAAGTTTGTCAGAGGCAGACAAATTCTGTTCCAATCTACATATGTACCATCCCAGAGATATCAAACAAAAAGTTTAGCACATGGAGCAGACAACTTATGAGCAGCAGATAAAGTCTTTAAGTATCGCTGCTAACAAGGATCACGGTTTCAATAGGTAGCACTGGGACACAGAACTTAGGCAAATGCTGGACACCAAATTCTCCTGCTCAGGACTGTCCTGGGCTGACTAGGCACTGTCCTTCTTGACGTGAAAGCTCCTAGGATGCCATGCAGGTGCTTTGCTATGTGCCCAGCAGTCAGATGCAGAGACCAGGCAGAAAGGCACTTAAATCCCCAAAGGGCCTGTGCTACTCATTGTGCACAGAACACATCTAAAACACATATCAGCATGATCACATTAATCTTGTGAAGGGCTAGGTCATCACATAGAGAATGGATGAGGAGTGAGAAAATTCACCCCAAAAGTTTGAGATGCAAAGCCAGTGTTGCCCTTAGTCCAAGGGAGTTCCAACCCACTTTCAGTTCTATTCTCTCTGGCCGTCCTACACTCAGTCCAGTTTGTAGCTGATATTGCCTCCCATCACATCTGCTATCAGAGACTGTTATTTACTTTGACAAGTAGAAGACTATTCTTTAAAAGAAACCCAACCAGAGAAATGAGTAGAAGTAGTAAGATATCACCACCCATGCCTTTTTTTTTTTTTTGGATGAGAATAAACAGAAGTCTTGCTTTTGCCACACAGTTCAGGATACATTTCATGCAGACTGTCCACTCATGCTAAAACTATTAGGCCACCTGCCTTAATCAGAAAGCCCACAGGGAAAGACCGCTGCATTAAATATATAAATTATCTACTCCTGCAATTTTCAGTTTGCAATTTTCCACATAGTATTATTCTAATTTCAACATAATGGCAAAAATAAAGGCAGCGTAAATCAAGTCTTCCTAGATAGAGAGAGCGACCAAAAACCATATATGTAGAGGGATGTTTGTCTTAAGACTTGCAAAATGAATAAGCAATACACACCAACTGTTCAAACAAAGCAAAAAATCCCAAGCAAACCTATTCTGTATTTCAGACTGCAGTATATCCTGCAGGACACGATGCATAACGTATGCCTATCTCAGCACTTTGATAACTCTGTTCATGTATCTTGGTCTCACTGGAGTGGAAACTTTGGAGATCAGGCTTTATTTTTCTTTTCAGCTGGCTTTTCATTGTTGGCACTTTTTTTAGTGATATAGCTATGGAATATTTATCCTTCGTTCAATATCATCAGTAGATATATTAAAAGGACAAATGAGGATCGTGCCAGCAGCCTATTTAAATAGAACAAAACCTGAATTTAAAAGAAATAATAGCCTTTGAAAGTAACATTTCCAGATGGTTAGCATAACTACAAGAGGAAAAGATCTGTCAACCCCAGTAAGAAGCAAAGAACGCTCTCCCACTGAACACATAAAAACTTCAACTGCCAAGAGATCGTTTTTCCTTTGTCTTGCTGTGTAGGTATTCATGATACTTTTGTATTTTTCTCTTTCACAAGAAAAACAAGAATTTATTATGACTCTATTGGCCTGTTTTCTTTCTTGCTATGTATCTGTACTGAACTAAGCTGTGAAGATAAACTGTATGCAGGCGACATCTTTTTAAAGTGGGTATAAAATATTGTTAGCAAAACATTTTTAAGAGCCAGTTTGGCTTATCCTATGTGAATATCCATTCCTACAGGCAGTCTAGACCAAGACAACACAAGGTAGATATCCTTTAAACCAAGGTGGCAAGTTGTGCTGTGACACCTGACAGAGGCTTATCACCAGTGTTCACAAAATTCTACATTCGTCAAAGCAGCATGCTCATGTCTTCTCTCACTGCACTTTTACTGGAGCCAATGCTGCAAAGTTGGTTATGTTTTCTTTCAAACCCCATCTCGTAGCTTCCATTAGGGACAATTAACATGGCAAGGGCCAAGCTGCGGTGTTTCAGCCTGACACGGTAAGATGCTGTATATCACAGTATTTTTCTTATTCTGACATTATTCTGTGTTCCGACACATATATTTGTCTTGGACATCTGCTGTTTCTCATTCCTTCCTAATCCTAAGGGCAAGAACATACTTCCATGTGTCTAATACACATTGTCTCTAGGCCTTATCACAATATAAACAATGGGTGAGTGCAGCAAACGCTGCTGAAATTAATAAATGTTCATATAACTCAAAGCTCTCGCTGTTAATGTATCACTTCCATCTAACTGGGCCCCTGAAAATACTTTTTACTAAGAAAAGCAAATGAGCATTTAGAGCGTAGGGATCTAGTTGGTCTTTTAAACCCATGTTTTACTTTTGGGGTAAACAACCTATCGTCCTTTTGCTAGAAATGCTAATATTTTCTTGAGGGATATCATGAATGCAGCTGACCCATTCATGATTTCAAAGACAACTGTAACTTTAATAAAACTTTAATAAAATAAAAGCTTTTCTGCAAATCATTCCCCCTACACTACTAAACAAGTGTAGCCATTTAAAGATGGCTGTTAGAAGCCTCTGAGTTCAAAACAAGGTATAAAAATGACTAAAACCTGCAATGTGGGGAGTCCAAGTTGTATTTTAACCTGTTTTTCCAGGTTATCTGTGGTAGTTAGACATCTAAGTGGCCATCAGTAACCTGATAACCTACTTGTAAATAGGTACACATGCAAATTTAGGATAATACACAGTTGTGCGAACTCAAACTTTCAGAAGTCTGTCCCTTAACCTGCTTTATTGTAGCAAATAAAATGATAAAATGGTAACACTGCATTTGTGCGACAGAGCACTACTAGTAATTCTCATTGGTTACCTTATGAGTTAAGGCTACAATCTTACTAGAAATTCTGCCTGGAAAAACTGCTGTTCCACAATACAGTTGTTTGCTACTGTCAACATTTTCTTCTCTCGGAGCTGAGAAGTGAATCCCCATTAGTATTGTTAGGACTTTAAAAACCATTTTCCTTTCAAGCGTTTGGCTATAAACTTCTCAGGGAAATCAATCGACCTTCCACAGTGGGCAGTCAAAATGAGTTGAGGGCTAGCAAAAATAAATGCTTCAATATTATACTTTAACTAGGAGTCAATTGTATTCTGTTTAATGTCCGTAAAATACAAGGAGGAATAACTCCACTCCTCCTCATATTTTGTCCCTTACACAAAGGGGTGCTCTGCCAGTTCCCTCTTAGGGGCAGCAGTACTTACATCTGCGAGTCACCCACAGACTTTCCCATTTTGGTTCTTGTTTAGAAGAATTCTTGAAGTTATAAGGCGCTTACAGGAATCAAGTTTTATGCAAGTTTAAGTTCTACTTGCACTGGTTAGTAGCTCTGTTTTGTGCTATCTATAGCCTATTAATCCAGGCAAACACAAAGGGAAGCCTAGGTATTCAACTTTAGGAATTATCTTCTAAGCACTGAGCCAAAAAATGATGGCCCTAATTTTCTTGATGCCAAAGAATCTCACAGAAGTCTATTGCTAGCATAAGACAAAGAGTACACCAAGATTTTTCCAGGTATTGGCACATAGGTGGGAAAAAGAACCCTCTTGTTCCCCAAACACATAATTTCATACAGCAAGCAACAATACAAGCTGCTTTCTCAGGCCTAGAGAAAGGGGGGGGGGGGAAGCAAAACCCAACCACCCTCACCCTGCAATAGATACATGCAACTTTGGTTGACATCAGACAACATCACATACCTACAAATCGTTCTGTCAGATTAGAAGCCGCCTCCTTAACCTTGTACACATGGTTCGCATTTAGAACAGCTACGCTGGCCTTAGAGTATGAAGCATCGAGGGAAAACGCTTGTTTATGTTCAGAGTCAAATCCACAGTCCCCACACCGACCGTGTAACAACTTATCATTTGAATTTGAGCTGTTTTCCCTCTTCACACCAGAACAGAACAGACCAGTTTTCAGGGTGATGAAAATAACTTTAAAATTAATCAGTCATCCACAAGACATTCAGGATTTAACAGTACGGTTTTCTTTAGACATGCTTCCCCCCTCTCCTTGGTGCTATTTGCACAGCTTAGATTAAGAAGCAGATTTAGATTCCACACACCCCCCCCCCCAATATACAACAGT
>Ga0181612_132876_pt1 | contig 13611 bp, 8 predicted proteins | sample HoacroProtozoa21_FD_119630 | JGI IMG/M metagenome (GOLD analysis project Ga0181612, IMG submission 119630) | Hoatzin crop microbial communities from Cojedes, Venezuel. Combined Assembly of Gp0051906, Gp0051904, Gp0051908 | reverse complement strand
GAGCTGGAGGTGGCGGCGGCCGGCTCGCTGGACCGCGTCCTGCTGGAGTCGGTCTGCCAGCAGCAGGGCTGGCTCCGCGTCTACGGTAAGAGGGGGCGCGGGGCGCACCGCGGCGGGAGGCTGGAAGCGGCGGGAAACTTCCCGGGCCCAACTTCCCCGCCTCTCCGGGTCCCAACCCCCAGAGTCTCCTTACCCCCCCACCCCGGGCTGCTCCCGTCGCCCCGGACCCGCTGTTGGGTGTTAAACCGGCACCTTTGTTATTGATAAAAAGGAGGTGGGAACCTGGAGCGGTCTGGCCGACGGGCGGGACCCGGCGTGGCTTCCCCTCCCTGTCCGAACTCTTCCCGGTGTGTAAACCTCTTAAACCCGGCTTGGTTTAGGCGAGCGGGCCTCTGGTTGCTTTAGGCTCCTGACTGAAACGGGCTTAATCCCTCGGTCGGCACCTGAACGGTGGGAATTCTGTTTTATCTTTCCCTCTTGTTTGTCTTGGTAATCTGATGGTGATTGCTCCCGTGTTTCAGAGTGAAGATCTCGGCAGACGGTATCTTGTTTTTCCTCCCGTAACAAATCTGATGGGCCACCCCTGAGAAGGCAGCAGTTGCGGTGTTTGCACGTGCAGTTAGTGATGCTACCGTTGCTTGATGTTATGGAGAACCTGTAAAAACACTTTATTTTATTGGTACTTTTTTTACATAAGATCCTGTGAGGCTCCTGGTTGTCCCTGACGTCTTCCTCCCCTGCCCTGAATCCCAGAGAGATTCCCCAGGTTTATCCATGACCTGTAAAACTAGAAGCCAATGCTCTCGGTTACCCGTGTCATTGATCTGTTACTGGCTGTGTTATTCCTGAAAGACAAAGATGACATAAATAAATTATCTGCAAGAACCCTGCTGGATTTCTTGGCTGATGGCAGTTAATTATTGTGAGTACTACCAGCGGTAGCCTTTGCATGTATCAAATGAGGAAGATCAGGCCGTGGGTTTTCTGGAGAGCATGGTCTGTTCAAAGACCTTTGTGTTTATTTTGGGAGCTTGAAAAGCTGGTGCAGTGGGACGAGGTTGTCTGTCTGCTTTCTGTCTGGTGCATCAATGAGCAAAGCTAGACTTAGCCCAATTAATTGTAAGTGAAGTTTGGGGTTTTTAGTAGTTTCCTCTGAGTCTAGCTTGATGCTTCTTGCGTGACTTTCTTTTGTTACTCTCAGCCTGATGCCGAGACTATAAAATGCAGCCTTCTAAAAAAAAAAATATCTGTCTGCTGTTGTCAAGGGGAGCTCCGAAGAAAGCAGATTGCCCTCAGATTGTTTGTTTGTTTAGCATAGTTTCCAAAGGTAAAATGAGAATGTGCTTAAGAAGAGGATGTCTGGCACCAGCCTATCTGATTGTCACCCAAGGTTATATCTTGTGTGAGTGGAAGCAGGAATGCGGTTTCAAAATTAGCCACAGCGAAAACCATTGCTTGCTGATAAAGTCGTGTGTTGTGATGTGTTTGTAGTCTGACACTAACATGTAGATAAATGGGAAAAAATTCCCTGTGACAGAGCAGCTAGCTCACAGGCTATAAAAATCAGCGTAGACTTCGAGCATGTAAAAATACATCTTGTAGCCCAAGGACAATAACTAATTATTCCTAGTCTGTGTTTAAAAACAGCTCATTATCTCTCTCCCTCATAAAGAATCTGATGTGGTAGTGTCTTCTCTCCTTCCCTGCGAAATTACAATCGGATTAGCTAGTATTTGTTTATTTCCTCCTGCTTATTATCCTTTTTTCCTTGCATGAACACATCTGGAGAAGTTTGTGGACAGTGAATCAAGCTGAAACTGTGCCATGTTTGTGCACAACTAAATATGGGTTACAAACCTATGAGTGACAAGTGTTATTTATAGGATTAAAAGTAAAGCCTAGCACAGTTGTTTGAGGAGCCACAGCAGCGTAGCAAAAGGAAACAGGAGCAGAAAGCTTAGCCTTATTGTCTGTATTGTCTGATAAACAATGAGAACACTAACACTAATTATTTCACCATGAATGGCTGGGGGAGGGAAGGAATATCTAGGATATGAAACGTGGAGAGGCATTTTCTAGCATGGCAAGAAATGCAGCTTTTGATGCCATAGCATTTCTTTTCCACATGTCTTTATGAATGTGGACTGCTGTGTTGGGGCATTGTTCCCAGTGAAAGGTGACTGTCTGAAAAGTGGCTCAAGTAGTGGAAACACTTATTTTAAAGAAAAAGGAGTTCAGCAGCTGCTTAAAGGTGACTGGTTATTTCTGTGCATCTCTGTTCTGCAGTTGTGTGCCATCCGCTTTGTCTCTGTCCAAGCAGGTAATTACTGGCATGAGGGGAGCTGGTCCGGTTGCAGAGCCTGAAAAACTTTGTAAGTGCAAGAGAGAAGAATTTAGTAGTAAAGTACCATCATTACTGGTCTCTGTGGCTTGCCAGCAGTATGACAGTGACGTGAATGCAGTAGGACTTGACCATGTCTGGGATGTGATTTCAGTGTGACACTGAGGTCTTGTCTGACTTCACTACGAGATCTAAATCATAGTCTGGCTGGTTTTTGCATTTCCTGTGTTAGCTGCAGGAGTTCAAGTGTAGCTTTTTCATTCTGTGTTCTGGAGGTTCGGCAGCTTCTGGTTAAGTGAATTAGCAAGGAGGTCATCAAACTATGGAAATAAAATTTTGTTATCAAAGGACAGGATTTGTAACGTAAGCAGTTTCCTCTAACCTGGTGTTTGAACAGTGAACGGGAACAGCAAATTTGCTTGTTGGAGTGATAGGTTTAATTGCTCGTGAAACACAAATCATGTGAGTGTTTTTAGGTGATGTTTCCAAGAACTGGCTTTGACACACAACTAATGTTTCTGTAAAATATGTATCAACACGTGTTCTGGGTGATAGCTTCCATTCAGACTCGTGGTGTGTGTGTAATGGGGTAGGAGGGGAGAGATGTCTTGCCTGGATTAATGCTATGGTTTTTTTTTCTCTGTACAAGGAATAACTGACTCTTGAAAGCATCTGCCAGTGTTTCAAGGTCTTTTTCTCTGCTCTTTGAAATAGATTTTGGGAGGAGGAGGCAGGGAAATAACTGAATTTACAGCATTCTCAATGCTAACTGTGAAAACAGAGCGATTATATTGCCTGGTATGGCTGACTGAACATCCATGGATTTTGTAGCAATCAATTATAAAGCCAGCATCGCTGCATTGGTGTTAAATGTTGCATGTGATGGGGGCAGAATCGGATTTTGCCTAACTTACAGTCAATGTCTAAACAGGTTATAAACTTCTGCAACAGCAGTTGTTGAATTCATTTCTAATGTGCCTGCTTTAAGCTTGCTGCAAACGCTCATGCGCTAAAATTTCAAAATAGGAGTTGATGAAATATGTAGAAAATAGCGTGGAGGAGAGTCTGTTCTTGAATGTTCATCCTGCAAATAGACATTGTTGCTCTGATGCCTTATCTGGACTAGGAAATGTCTTTCTCTTTTAGCAGTTGTACAAACTCGGGTGCAGATTGGGCGTGGACATTTTCACCCCCTTGTCCTCTGATCCTGCGGGCAATCTGGAGACATTCCTCACTGCCAGAATAAGCCTCCTCACCCCCCTTCGCCTGGCAGAAGGAGAAGGCTCTTCAAGCACAGTCTTGAACATGCTTCTTCATGGATATTGATCTACAGACGGAGCTCTGCTGGCTCTGTCTCCAGAAAAAGCGCTAGACCCTGTGCAGCCAGACAGAAACGTCTCTTGGCTGCCTCAGACCTGAGTTTCAGGCTTTTAAGTATTGGCCCACAGAAAATATTAGACGTGCTCGTTCTCAGGTATGGAGGCACGGTAATGCGCGTAGTGTCATGTGGAGATTAAAAAATAGCTGTGTCTTGACACTAAGCAGAAGCGTTTCCTAATCATGTGAAATTCAGTTCAAAGGCCGAATTTCTGCGAGTAATCCGTGGTCTGCCTTGCTTGACTCCTATAGCAACGATTCCCACTCTGTTCTCAGGGTTTTCTGGTTCTTTACAGCCTGCCTTGCTACAGCTTTGTAGGTAGCCTGATACCTACCTTTTTTCTTTTTTCCTTCTTTTCTGCTACCGCTTGCAGTTGTACCTAAAAATGCACAGATGATCCATTTCCAAACCATCTCTCTTTGGACGAGCACCAACAGGCTTTGGTAATGAGCAGCATCTTGTCATTGTCAGCAAATCCTCTCCTTCCAGCCCTGCTCGTCCTGCCGGCCAGCTTTTCCCGAGATGTCTGTGCGTGGATGGTGCGTGAGAGCCAAGACCCTCCCCGGGGGTCAGTGTCCCCTCCGCGGGGTCCAGCCTGCCCCGCTGATCTCCACCCAAGCCGCAGGAGATCCCACCAGGTGGCGGCATCTTCATTGCGGTGGTGTTGGAGCTGCTGGAGGATGCCCCAGCTGCCCCAGACAGGCTGGGGTACAGCGTCCTCTCCACTCCTGGATCTTATCACTCGTCTCCAGAAGCTCAGTTAAGAAGTAATCTGGAGGCTGTGCAACAAGGGATAGGTAGGAAGGGTGTATTTTAATACAAAACCTTGAAAACCCCTCGTGACAAATTGAAGCAGTGAGGCAATCTGATAGTTGAGGGATGGCTGTTACAGCTGTAGAGGGTTTTCTTCTGCTGCTTGAGATGCATGCAGATAGTATAGCTGGGCTAGGTTTTGTATACTGCTGCATTTATTCGTGTGTATGGAGCTGCGATTCATTGTAGGAGGTCATTTGCTGCTACAACGGACTTGAGATAAGCTGAAGGTTCAGACAAGACCCTTGGAAAGCTGGAAGGGAGCTGAAGAGCTGCACGGCATGTCTGTGCAGGCAGACTGGTGTTGGAAAGTAGAGAAGGTCAGTGTTCATGAGTGTGTCTTTCCCTCCTGATCAATAGGCTTATTTTTAAACTCGCTTAGAAAGTTGGTGTGAAAGAAGATAAACCTTGCTCGGCCAGGAAATGTCGTTTCCTGCGTACTTGGACAGTGCCTACTGTAGTGATATCTGACCTTACCGTGGCCTTCAGGTACCGCTGCAGCATATTAGGTACAAACGTTAAGTAACGAAGGCATAAAGCTTTTTTATGTTTTGTTCAGATGATAAATAATGATGATTTCTAGTCGGTGCCCCATAGTGAAAGATAGAGTTTAATCAAAACCGAGGTTTTAAGTGTCTGCATTTGCTACAGATTAAAAACGGACAAGTGTGCTGTGGGCCGAGATAACGGTTTCCCTTGCTAGCCAGCAGCGGGGAGTATCAAAAGATGCGACTGAAGTGCTCTTACAGGTGATCTGCTCATGCTTGCTGTACCACAGCTCCTCTGATAGCCCTTCTTGACTGCAGGGAATTCTTACAAGCATGCAGGGGGTGAATTATGGGTCCTCTGTGCTGCTGTGGCTATCGAATCTCTGCTGGCTTTCTTGTGTGTTTGGAGTGCCACTGAGGGCTGGATATAGCCTGTTTTCTTGTTGGTTGCTTTACTCCCAAACTTTATTGCAGAATTAGCCCTTTGATGTTAAAACTGTTTGCTCTTCCTCTTTGTAAGGAACATTGACGTTCATTTATACATAAATGGATTTTTTTTTTTTAGGAGTTTTTAGCTGGGCTCTTTCAGCTGGGTGTGTTGTTGCAGATGTTGCCTAGGTTACTAATTTATTAAGTCACTTAAATATTTGGAGGCGTCAACAATGCTAGAGCGTGTTGGGGAAAATGAGGATGACATTATTTTAGAACACTGATTTCCTGACTCTTGTATTTCAGTGACACGATTTATCTCTGGCCGAACATTTTCATGTGGTGCTGTTTCCTATTTTTAAACAATAGGAAAAAAGGGAAGATAAGAGGAGCATAACTGTGACCTGTTGACTTATTATGAGATCATGGGTTCCTTTCAACTGATATTTATAGATTTTTATAAAAAATAGCTGAGATTTCAGCATTTTCTGGCATATGTGCCTGCTTAGCCCCAAGGTCATGGAGTTAAGTTCTCATTTGAATTCTTTCAAAATCCTCTGTAAAGGCACACAGTAATCATGGATTTATATCTGCAAGGAAAGTAGTGAAAAGAAAAATGGCTGCATTTTGGTTTGTAAACTTCTCAGAAAGTCATTTATGTGTTTTGACACCTCCCTGTGTCAGAAAGCTGTTACAAAAGTGATCAGGAGGGAATAGCATTTGCTAATTCCCTTTAAGGGGGTTTCAGAAGGTCACAAAACTGTAGAAGGGCTCTTCTCCAAGACTCAGGATTGTTTTTAGTTATAAAGCAAGTTGGAGTAGTGCGAGTAACGAGCTCTTGGAGGTGAAGGAGGTCTTTGCACTTAAGTAAATGCAAAACCAAGTCCTGGATTTAGATCCCTTATTATCTAAAGGGATTTTTTTGTTTGTTTGTTTAACAGCTGGGAATACCCCATTAAAAATTAGCTCTTACACTGCAAGCACTGGCAGGCACTTAAACACATTAATTCTGCAAACTGTGGGAAAACGACACCCATTTCAGCAGATGTGCAATGGGTCTGGTGTAGATTTGCATAAGAATGCATATGCTTCTCGGTTAGTTTCTGGCTTGATTAAAACTTGCAGGCACCTTCTCCCTTCCTGTAGTGCTGTGTCTGCATTCTTGGACATTAGTGGTTTAATTGAAAATGCCCTGTTTTCTTCTGTATGAAGATAATTCTTTTTATATATACAGTACTGCAGTGTAGATGCTCTTGGTGTTTTACAGACAGAGCTGCTTTGCTTGCCTTTTGGAATCTGTAGCCTGGACCAGAGAAGAAAGGAAATAGCAAAGATGAAGAATGGCAAATGCGTTTGGAAGGGGATGGAGGATTGCACGGTAGAGTATCATGAGATGGGAGGGGATCGTGTCTGTTCAGCCCTTGCTTCCAAGGAGGTGTGGGAATGGAAATCAGTACTGTGGTGAGAGGAAGAGAAATGTTCAGGAACCTGTGAATCACCCAGCTCTTAGACTTAACCCCTCCCAATGTTAGGCTTTCCTGTAACAGTCGACAAGGTTCAGCAGAACCTCTTCACCTCGGTCACGTTCCCAATCTGGATGGCATGACAAAAGCATAGGAAATTCTTTCAAGTAGACCACAGATAGTGTAGCATTAATTCTGAGAGCGCTTTCAAGGCTCTGGGCAGCAGGGAATTTAAGCAAGGTACTGGGAGGCAGAATGTTGGAAAAGAGGATGAGAACTTGAACTTTGATGTGAAGTTTCTGACAGGGAGAGAGAAACTAGTTAGGAAGTGATATTTTGCATAGATTTTATCCACGTATGACAAGCGTTGGATGCCCACCATCACAATCCAGAGCTTCAGGAGAAGAGGTTTTGTCAGGGCTGTTTTTAGGATTTTTTTGGCATGAAGGAACCAAAGACAATTTAGCAATTTTCTAGACAAAGCTTAATGCTGGAGGAATGCAGCTCTGGAGCTGCCCTGTCTCCTGCTGGCGATGGTTTTGTGTAGGCCTGGTAGCCAGCAGAGCACTTTTGGGTTGTCCAGCACCGGCAGGAGCATTAGCTTGCCAGATGAGAAGTGGTTAGCATTGCCTGCGTGCAGCACCTGTAGCTTTGTCATTTTATCAGTTGCAAGGTATTTAGTGGTGTGGAAGTGAGGAGGAAATGCTCTTTGTAGGCAGCAGGGTCAGCAGGGCTGTGAGCTGTCACTGAGTTGCAGTGAGCCATCTTGCACCCTTGACAGCTTCCAGCTCTCTTGCCAGAGGACTGATGTTCCCTGGCTCTAGAAAAGTAGAAATTTGTTTCATAACCATTTTTGGTGATATCTTTCACAGAAGAACTTAAAGTGACTACACGGAATATAACAGCCTAAGGTAACTGTGTTTTACCTCTTTGGCAACATGTCTCCTTTTGCCAATGAGGGCTTGGAGGAAATACAGAAGGGATTGGTACTTCTGAAGGGATTTCTTTTCCATGGTTGGTACTTGTGTGGCAGATAGAGTTAAAAACCTGCTTGCTTTCTTCAGTTTCTCATTACTTGAGTCAGTGGATTGGCTTGAGATAAGCAGAGGTAATTCACACCCTCATTTAGCTGACTCTTCAGTGCACTGATACCCATCTTGACAAGATAGGGTACAGATGCTGCACTGGTCAGCATAATGTGTAGTACGAGGGATTTCAGGCTTGATGAAGATGTGGGGAAAGTAGCAGTGGCTGGGGGCACTGAATCCAGTCTTTGAATCTCTTTAAGGAACTAAACGATCATTTTGCTCCAGTTTTGTGTAGCATTTTGTCATGGCAAACGGTGACTGCTTCGTTAGCAATTCCTGTGCTGTCCACTGGGGTAAAAGAAGGAAGGATGAGGTTTCCCTTACTCGGGCTGTTCATTACCTTGCTACGTGAGAGCATCCAAAGCATTAACGGTTTTATTTGAGAGTGCCTCTGTGAGCTGGAAAGGTGAAGAAATGAGGCACAAGTAGGTCAGATAAGTTACCCAAGGACATACAAGAAACTTGGCAACAGAAGTCGGATCTCCTGAGACCTCTACAGTGTTTTGCTTGCATACTTTGAGTTGCACTGCTTCGCATTTGGGATGCCTTTAAGCCTGCTACTTTACTTGGATCCTCTTGTGACTATTAATAATGCTCTCAAATACCTTATTAGCTGTCAGACCTGTAGGTCAGCAGGGCAAGATGCTCTCAGAGGGGAAGCTCATTCAGGTGGTTATATCTGCGTACTCCTTTCTCCCCCCAAAAAAAACCCCGAAGATAAAGTTTTGTTGACCTTCAAAATATAAAATTGTTTCATTACAGTGATAGCAGGCTGGACTGCTGGTAGGAAGGAGTTTGGATAGCTGGCACTGATTAACTTCTCTTCGTTTGTGGACAGGGCCGGGTGTTTGACTAAATTGTTATTTCCAAGTAGGTAACTCCTCACTGTGGACTGAGGGAGGAAAATATATTGCATGTCGAGCCTGGAAAACCCCAGAGCAATGATTAAACCACCCGAAGCTCTAACATCCTTTCCATGGTGTCTGAGACCCTGTGCCATGGCGTAATGCTCTGGCTTTGCCAGGAGAGCTGATTGATCTGTAGTAGTTTTCCATATTAGTTTGGTATATTATCTTGATGTTCAGGAGTACATTGCAGTGCAGGCACTAAGAAAGAAGAGGAGACAAAAAGCTTCCTGAAAAGATGTTTATTTACATTATGGGGTTATACCTCCGGCGGTACAGGCAAGCTGCTGCCTTCGCTGGTTTCCTAGCTTGCTTGAGTATACTGGAACACGTATGTCACGCACCAAAATCACAATGTGCTCATGCTTGCTAGGAAATCATTAGACTTCCTCATCAAGTAACGCTGAGCATTTGCTATTTGGAGGTACATTTCTGTAATTATTTTCCATCATTTTGTTTGGGATGGTGGGTAGTTGATAGGTCTCTTGGAAAATAAGAAATCAAGAAAAACGGAGTGGTATCAGCAAAACAGAGAGACTGCTATGGCAAAAGGGTATGGTGTTTAAAAAAAAATAATCAACATCACTTTAAACCTGGTTTGAGAAGATTTGTCTTCTGGATGGCGTAGGCTAATTGGGTCTTTTTCTTACTTTTTGGCAGCACTTGTGCAGGATGGCTGTGAGGTGTGGGGTGATTGATTATGCTGTTGAATGGATTTCATGGGGTTCTTCCTTAACTCCTTCCATTAGCTAAGGCCTCACTTGCCAAAGTTTTCAAATAGCCTGAACTTCTTGGAGGTAATGAGTTTTATATCCCATATAATAAGGCAGCAAAAAAGTTTTATGGTCTTGCCATAAATATTTATGTCAGTTTTCTTTCACATGCCCTCAGCTGGTGACTCCTCTGCTTAAAGAAGCCCCTGTGGTTGTTCACATCAAGATCTGTAAGCAGGGGCAGAGCAGTGTGAACCGAGGCCATTTAAAACTCTACTATCCTCATTTTGATTCTGGTGGTTGCTAATTTCTCAATTTATAACCATTAAATCATTATAACCATTAAATCAAATTAAGAAAGAAAGCCTCTTTTTTTTTTTTTTTTTTCAGCCTAGACAAGCTTGGTAGAAGGAAGTTAAGACTTTTCTGCTCTAATTTTTTTTTTTTTGGACTTACTAATAGGGAAGTTAGGAATGTGACATAAACAGCCTCTGTTCGCCAAAATGATGAATGTGTAGGAGAAAGGAAGGATGATAAGAAGGAAGAAGCCCAGTGCTGTAAAGGAGGAGCTTGTATGCTGTAAAAATGAAAATATGTCTGAAACTTTGGTGGAAAACAAATTTGAGAGGAATGCAGTAATAATAGTTAAACAGCTAGGTGGTATGAAAAGGCATTAATCTTCCCTATACTGGCACAACTTGCTTTTTGCTGTTTCTTTGTTAGAACACATTGCTTTTTCTGTGTTAAAAAATAGAAAAGGTTGAAAATAGAAAGCTGTCTGAAAATGCAGCATGGCTATCCGTGGTAAACATAAGTTTAGTGGAAGAGCAGCATCCACCCAAAGCGTGGTGTCTCAAAGTTACCTGGATCTTGACTGCATCGGACTGTTAGGCCAGTTATCTCTAACTGTGCATTTAGGTAGTCTGGGTGTAATAGCTCTCTTGGCACCTTTAACCGGATGCTTGGAAGGAAGAGGTAGCCAGTCATATATGGTTTTTACATATACAAGCCAGTAAGCAACTGTGAATTATCCGTAAGCAACTAGAAGGAGGTTATCTCCTTAGTCCTATATTCCGCCTTAAACGTTTTTTTAAAAAGAAACATTATAAGCCCTGTCTCGATGAAGAATCTGAAGTGCACTAGCTGTTACTCTCAAGAGACAGTAACTGTTTTCCTTGCGACGGTGCGACTCTATTCTCAGCGTGGGTTTGAAACCGGATGAGCCCAGGGCACAGCAAGCACACTAATGGGAGTTAAGGTAGGTTCCCACATGAGTAGGTAGGTCTTCCTATAAGTAGGTGCCAAGAATTAAATTGACCTACTTCTTCCTTGCTAAGAAACTACTTGCTATGGTTGCGGGTTACATTAGCTTTGATGCTTCACTAACAGTTTAGGAAAAAAAGGTGAGAGTGGACTGATGGACCCTAGTTTTCTGTGTATGCAGACTGATGCCCTTGGATAGCTGACTTGCCAGTTCTGCAGGGTTAGCTGAGGTGTCCAGAAGCCTGCTGTCCAGGCCATGGGATCTCTTGGCTGACGTGCCTGTCTAGAACATAAGCACCACATCTGTTTACAGATCAGTCTGTACCTGGATGGCTCGAAGATAAATTTGGGATGAATCTTAAAACTGTGGTGAGAGAGCGGTGTTTGGGGTTGATATCCAATACCATAAATCTGTGCTGTCAAGATTGCTATTGTGGTTGATGGAATCTACAAGGGTTATCCTGAGTTTGGTCTAAAAAGCATGCAGTTATGTTTAAAACTGTAGTAGCTTTTCAGGAGACTTGGAAAGGAAAAGTTACAGTGTATCACTTACTGTGTACTTACATTTCATCCATGAAATGGCTTGCCAGTCAAAATGTTCTAGCCTTACTTTTGGTGTCCATTTATAATAACCACCCGATTCTATAGCTGACACAGTATCCCTCCCTGTTTTGTTTCCAGGCTTTATTGATGTGGCTACTTGGTGACCTACTTTGTGTGCACCACTTTAAGGTTGCCTTTTTTCATTCTCTTCCAAAAGGAAGCGACTTCCGTGAGAAATGTTGGAAGCTCACTAGCCGGTTTTTAATACTGGTAGATGGAAACTTGGACCTGACTGAATGGGTGCCCTTCCACTTACACCCAGGATAGATGATTTGACTGATGCGTAGGTATTTTCCTTACTAAGCTCTGTTGCTAATCTGTTTGAGACCCGGGAGATGGATGTTGTGAGAATTAGGGAAGGAAATGCCTGTATTTCCTTGGAGCTCTCATTACTCGTGACTGAATTGGTTAGGCCTGTGACTCTAAGGGTGTTGTGTTTGCCTCTTGTCCTTGCAAGGGGTCAGCAGTATGTCATGTGGGTATTGCTTAAGCACTTGCACAGCTGGAGGAGGGAACATCCTGGTTCTTACTCTTTTTACTCATTCTGAGGTATTCTTCCTTTGCATTGCTCCTTGTGGTTTTTTTCCGTAATTTCCACTAGCAGTGATTCAGTTCAGGGCTTAGCTGTATCTCTCTTCAATTAGTGGTGCTTTTGCTTTTTATCTGGGGCATGAGGTATGTGCTTACTTGTTTGTGGGAACACTTAAAAACTGGTTAATGCGATGCAGATGTGCAGTTTTCAGCGGATACATAGCAAGTGGCTAAGTCTTATGGAGGGATTAATACCTCAAGGTTTTGCATATCATTGGAAAAGAATAATTCACTTCTGTAATTTGACAGAGTGGATGTAGCTTAGCATTTATATTTGTGATCTCATAAGACTCGCTGCTTTCTCCCCACTGCTCCATTTCACTTGGCTGTTGTGTTGGTATGAACACTGGTTATCCTAAAGAAAAAAATCCACACGAGTCTGTTTCCTGGAACCATGATGGATTTTTGGTTTCCGGCAAAGAGTAGCCAGATCTTTATTTTTGTGTGTGTTTCTGTTATAAAACGAGCGTGCTATTAATTGTAACCACACAGTTTTTGCTTGGAACAGCAAAGAAAGCCATGGAGAGATAGTTTTTGTGTGTGTGTAAATGTCAGAGGAATTTCAACGAAGGTGATGTCTAGCTCCCATTAGGATCTGGAGGTGAACTTGTATTCACCCCACTGGTGTTGGGTGTGCAGTGCCTCTAACCCTGTTAGGTAGACCTTTAGCAGAAGATGGATGAAGAACTTAAACTAGCAAGAGATGCTCACTGGTGGTGCAGGTAGCAAGGCATTTGAGGAGAAAGTTCTGCTTGTAGCCTTGTATCATGTTTACCTGGACACGGGCATGCATGCTGGTACAAACATGAGCTGGACGTATGCTTCTAAAAGGAGTGCTGGAATAATCCGAGGGAATAAAAATATAGTTAAAAGTAGCTGCCTTTGAGTCGGTCGCCTCAAAAGGCAAGCCTGGGGCGTTACACAGAGCATTCTCAGCACCGTGAGGTTAAATGAACTGGTGTGATTGGTGAGAAAATGAAGAATTTGGCTGATGATGTGAATGCCAGCTGCAGTGTGGTGGCCAGCTGTGTTACCCAGCGGATTGCTGGACAGACCAGCTATTTCTCCACATTTCTTGCCGGCAGGGTAATGGGTGAAAGGGGGGAGGTGGTGCTGTTTTTGTTGGAAGTGAGCTGGGTACAGAGGCTGTGCTAGTCCAGAGGTATGGCATGTGAAAGATTTTAGTGGTTTGCAGGTTTTCTAGGATGTTCTTTTTCTCTGGTTGAAATACCCAGGAAAGCAAGTGAAACATTGGTATCCGTGAGGGAAAGCTGCTAAGTTTAGTACATATTTTTTTTAATCTTACCCTTTGTCAGCAGATAGGAAACAACGAATGCAAATCTATTCCCCAACACCTGCAGATGCATTTTGTTGCTTGGAAGCTGAGCAGGAGCTCTGATGAATTATCAGCATCCGATTCCAGAGCTCTGACAGTCTGCAATCTTGTTAATATTCTGATGAGCCATCGTGGGTATTATTCCTCTGCATTTTTTCCCCTTTTGTATTCTTCAAACCCATGTTGCAGTCTGAATGGTG
>Ga0181612_155424_pt1 | contig 13612 bp, 9 predicted proteins | sample HoacroProtozoa21_FD_119630 | JGI IMG/M metagenome (GOLD analysis project Ga0181612, IMG submission 119630) | Hoatzin crop microbial communities from Cojedes, Venezuel. Combined Assembly of Gp0051906, Gp0051904, Gp0051908 | reverse complement strand
GCCGTTTATTCTGCTACCCCTAAAACACCCTTTTCTGAGCTAATGTTCTTAATTAATCAAATAAAAATAGAGCTATGCACAGATTTCCTGTGGTGCTCATCTACCCAGAAAAACTGAGCAGAAATACAAATCTATTTGCATTAGAAGCAAGAGCTTATTCCCCAAACACATTTTTAATTATAATCAATTATACGGAAAGTTTTGGCTAAATGCAGTTTGTGGTAGAGACAATAATATACTCAACATAAAAACGATTTTTAAAAAAATGAAGCCAGAGGACATGTAGTGTCATAATGCAGCAAAGCATGTCACATACGGGTAGAAGAGTTACAACTGCTTCTGCCTCCCCCAAAGGAATCAATCAGTATATAGTAGCATTTAGGCACATGTCCACAAAACATGTGTACAAACTGCATAATGCGTTTTCCTCTATCTTTAGAGATTTTAATATTTTCTTTAAAAAAGGAGACCATAAAGACTCAAAGGACCTGGAAAACAAAATCCTCTTTTTGATACAGCCTATTTATAGGGTTGTATAGCAAAGGCATTCTTTGGGTGGAAGGCAGTTCTGTTTCTTCACCCGTGTCTGAAGAGGTAACGCAGATGGCAGAGGCACTCGCTGCAAGTGCCAGCTCTGCCACCCCTCTTTTACAAAAACAACACCTTCAGCAGCATCTCCTTTGTTTCTGCATGTCGCAAACTTGCATGAGTTTCTGCAAGCATGACCCTGTGGTGGCTTACGCTGCTTGGCCATAAATACTCTGTATGTGCAACCACAAACAGACCTATTCACCAGCCTCTCAAAAAGGGTAGGCTGATGCTGTGTCCTTTCCGATCTGCATTTGCTGAGCCCCTTCGATGTGGACTCACTATTGCTGTAGCGCTCGCAGGCTGAGTGCATACTAATGATGTGATGCTGTCTGTGACTAACTGCTAGTCCTGACTTCAAGCATTCAGTTTTCAGTGCTCTCCTTGTCCTCCTCTGTTCACTACCTTTCAAAAAAGCATAAAATTCATAATAAAAAATAGAGCATATGGCTCTCCCCTCAACCTCTCTGCTTCATATTCTTGAAAGGGAGTGAAGATTGTGCTGAAAAGACCCAGGTAACTGTTAGTTCAGAAGACTGTTCTATAATTATAATTTAGGTAATGTTGTAAGGGACGGAAAAGATATACATTATCAAATAATGTCCTGCAAGCATGAACACCCTCTGATCTTTTTGTCCCTAAGCAGTTCCAAAAATTTCTTCCTATGGTGACAAAAAAAAAAAAATTCACTTATACTCTCTAGCCTTTGAGAAAGCGTTCTGCAGGACAACTCTCTTCCTTGACTACTGAAATCATAGGGCTTGTTACAATAATTGCAAAAACACAGAGATACTGGTACATGATGTAGGAATGTATTATTTGTTCATGTGTATATAAAACCCCACATGTACACACTAACTAGGATACCATTAATTTCTAGAGCTTGGAAGGACTAAAACGCTAATCCCCTCACTTCCCTAGGCAGACTCATCATCCCTGACTGATGTTTATCTCCCCAGCTTCAGAGGTCTCCAAAACTTTGGATATTTTACCCAGATGCTCCACACCGTCCATTCAAGCCATCAGCTAACCTTACCTTTAGGAGTTTTCCGTTAACGTGTGGCTTGAGTCTTTCCTGCAGTGTGAAGTCTCTGTCCCTCCACACCTCGCTGGACGTGGAGATCAGGTGGGTCCTTGTTTGCAGCCGCCTTTTACCTTTCAGAAGACCGTCACCATGTGTTCCTCTCTCCAGGTTAAACTACTTTTCAGCCTGTTCTTGGCCCTGTTTCCAGACAACTCATCATTACCGCGTGCCTTTCTGGGTGTTGCTCCGGTCAGACCACGTCTCTCAGATGGACGAGGCGTTTGCTCCGAGTGCTCACCAGCTCTGAGGAGAGCAGAAGGGTGACGTCACCTGTCTTGCAGGATACACTCCTGCTTTCAGCGCTTCATCTAACGTCTGCCTTTTTCACAACAGCATGGCACTGTTGACTCATATTCAGTTTATGATTGATGACTAGCCCTGGATCTTTTTTCTGCAAACTGCCACCTAAACCAGATTCTAGGATAAACTGTTGCTGTAACATTAGGAGGAAAAAAACCCAACTTTCAAACGGTTCAGTTCTGGGGACATGCAATTCATGTCCCCAGAATTCAAACAAATGTTTGGCCGTTGCAAGGGAGGAAATGGCACAGAGGAGACTAGGACTGGTTTTCTTGGCAGCACAGAAATTTTTCTGGCAAAACGTGCTTGTGGATCTGGAGCCTGAGGCCATGCGGTTTTGCAGATCACTTAAGATGCAATATTTCATTCAGCGCAACCTGATGTAATACTGCATCATTTTTTAAAAGAGTGGGTTTACCCTCAGTTGAGCCCATGTCCTTTCACCTGCCCCAGCTACACATTTTTACTAATTGCTTTATTTAGGCAATAGCAGTCCCATGGTTGTATGGTAAGTTGGTCCAGTTTACTCATCTGCCTGAAAACTTAAAAAGCAATAAAACCTTTAGTAGTTCTTGCCTTGCAGTCACTCAGTTGCTAGCACTGATTCATAAAAGAGGTAGTCCAGGACTTGGGGTGGGAAGATGACACCACCTTCTATTAGCAGCAACGTGTCTTGGTGCATTTTAAGCCAACCGTGAAACTTTTCTGAAGTGGGAGCAGTAGCTTTCCGGAGGGGACACAATTGCACTTAAGGAAATGAAACCCTTATCTGCATAAATTGCCGACAAAACCTCACTACCAAATTTAAAATTTAAAAACATTGGAAGACTCGGCACTTTCTGGCTGCAGAGCATATACAGGACTGAGTGACTTCTGCAGTGCCAGGGCTGACCTTATTGGTTCTCTTCCTTCTTGTCTTAATGGTGTTTAAACATGATTAGCTGCACCTAGCTTAACCTTTGAATGTGAGCTTTTGTTCAGAAACCTGAGTGAATTCAGCTCACAAGACGTAGCTTAGACTTCACAGTAACGCTTTTCCAGAAGAAATCTGGTGTAAGTTTCTGTAACATCATTTTAGTGCTGCTTTCTCATCTAGGCCTGAGAGCATGAAACAGCCAACTTACAGCTGGAGTAAAAGAATGTTTCTATACAATCTTCTTTTGCCAATAACTTTAAAGGTGACTTTGAACAGCAAGAATAATCTGTGCATAGCTGTTTTAGATAATAATTATTATTTGAGGAACTATATTTATTAACAGATTAAAATGCCTTCCTGGAACTACAGGGCAATGGCTAATGACCAACTAACACTACATGCAATTCTGCAGAAGTTTCAGTAAATATCTGCAGAAGAAAACATTGCACTTATTAATTTTTGCTCCACTAGTTACCTGGCTGAGGAGAGAAAAGGAATAAGGGAAGGAACTTCAGGCATCTGAAGAACTGGGGGATGGCGACAGAATGGCTTGTGTCAACTTTTCTCTAACATGCTTCTGGCAGTGAATGTGAGATGGACACACAGAGGAGGGTGAAATAACACCCAAAAACCAATGCGAGGAACATGAGCAATGGTGTCCATGTCCTCCTTGCAGACCAGCAACAGTGCTGAGAAACTCCTGACACTCGTGCCAGCTGGAAACCTGATGGCGAGAGGGGACAGGCAGGAGCAGCCACGCTCTCCAACAGCTTCTCTTCCTCGTTCCCTATGGGAAATTCCTTAAAAGCACCAGCAGGTTTTGAATAACTGATCTAGAAAACTAAATAGTCTCTTCTGGCTGGACTCTTTCTACAGTCTTATCCCTCTAAGTGACCATCTGACACTTTTGCATATCGGATGTTCATTAAAAATTGTGTTTTATCTAGTCTGTGCAAAACTCTGTTTTCTGTTACTTTTGCTGTATTGGCTTAACTGTACAGGGAGAAAGGAAAATCTAATTACTGGTATGCTTTATACTTGAAATAAGAAAAGACTTGTGCTACTGTGCTATTTGTTTTTATAGCAGTAAATGCAGAGAAGAGGTTTGCAGAGTCTAGAGTTATCGTCAGCCAGAGAGTCCCTCCCCACACGGAAACCAGAAGATGATGCAACTGGGGAAGCACAGTGTTGCGGGTTTACGCTTTATGCTCTTAGTCAAAACAGCCTAATCAGAAGATGTTTTGCATTGTGCAGCTGACACTATTTCCACGGCTGTTTCACTGTTGAGGACCCCACAAAAAAAAAAAAAAAGACCCAAGTCCTTCATGCTGTTGAAGTGAGCTTGATAGGTGCTTAATCAGGGCTTTGGTGGGCCTAGCTGCCTTCTTAGAAGCTCTGCAGCTACAAGACAGTGTAGAGGAGATGATTTTATGTAACCCATACTATAATTGCTTCCGTGCAGACACCTTGTCTGAAAAACGGTGAGGTACCGTGGGTAGCATCACTAAAAACAATGACTGATTTCCTGCAGGAATGGCTAAGGACAAAAGTGAGCAGGGAACATTTGTGGGTTTGGTCTGCTGAGGGCAGTTTCACACCCTTTGAGACCCAAGGAAACGAGCCAGAACAGAATCTCCCATTGCTTTGAGAGCTCAGGGTACATTTTGTCCCCAGGCCACAATCTGCAATTTCAATTTGGGAAAATCTAAGGGAGGAAGTGTTGTTTGTACAACTTATCTGAACCTATTTCCCAACAATAACTATTGTTCACTCTAGCAACTTGACATAATATAATATATTTTGTGAAAAATAAATTTAATTTGCAGCCCATAACTGTAGTGAGGTATACTGTGGTTTTATTAGCAAGAGTAGATGGATTTTTTCATTGTTTCTGAAAGAAATCAACATGATTGTATTTGCAAAAGGCATTAAAAACTCATCTTGAAACCCTTGAGATGGTATTGCATCGGCTGATTTCAGTTCTTAACAACTTTAGCTGAGTTATAAGATTCTGTGGCTTCCATATGCTGAATGAAGTTAATATCTCTTTTTTCTCTGTGAAAACTCCCCCCCATGATTCAGTAGTATCAAGAAATCTTGATGTGCCCTGCTTACACTTTGCTAACTGAGGTGGTAAGATTCTGCCTTGAAACCAGGAGAAACAGTAATTTTTTTCATTTGTGACCTTTATAATGAATCTCTATTGTGTCTTTTGCTGAAATAATCCATCTGTGGATCTTCTGAGCAAGTTAAACAAGCTAATTTGTTAATTGGGGAAATGTGGTTTTGGCATCTGAAAATCTGAGAACTAAAGCTGTACGGAAGGAGAAATCCAGAAAAGTGAAAAAACAAAAATGTCACCATATATGCTTGCAGCAGAGCCTACGCTGTATTGTGAAGGTTTATTTTCACCTTTCACTTGCTACAGAAATATTCCTCCATAGTGCTGTGGACTATTTAAACTAAATTTAATCTCACCTACTTTTGTCCATATGTAGCTTCCAGCCCACCCCTTCTTTATTCGTTGTATGTTTCCCTTATTACTGATTTTATCTGTATGTTTGAACCACATTTACAGTTCTGCAGAAAAAGCAGTGTGCTTTCTTTTTAAATATCACAGTCAAGAGCACTGCCTTGAATCAATTTCTACCTCTTCTCCAAGAGCATCCACTCACACGTAGATAATACCCAGCAACAGAGAATCCCCTAGGACTGTTAACAGCTCCTGTTGCTTCTCATCCTCACTGTCTGGGACGATGCAGCTGGTATCAGCCCAAATTGTTTAATTCATTCCAGTGATTGCTTTTACCTTTGTCTCTTACCAAGCCTAGACACATGTTGGTAAATTCTGGTCTGCAGTGGGCGTTCCTAAGCACGATGAGTAGTACAAGCCTTGAAGTAGATGGCACTGCACAAGAAAGGCAAATCTCCTGAACCTATCGGCAAACACAATACCCGCTCCCCTAAATGCATGACAAGGGGAGACTGAGGCATGAAGAAAACAAGTGTTACAAGTTTCCTTTTCAAGCACTGCTTTGATAACATGGTTTAGCATTAGTGGTGGGAAGAAGACGACTGTTCTACCTAGCTCATCCCAGACAAATCCTTCCTGTCGTACTCCTTAGCAGTTGTCCTGAGCCTTAAAAAAGCGGATTGTCCTCTGATGAATGCCTTTTTTCCCCTGGAAGCTTTGTCACATAGGACTTCCTGAAACAGCTTGTTTAGAAATGGTGTTTTTCACCGCGGGCTCAGGCTGGCTCAGCCTGCAGTTATTTCCTCTCCGTGATAGCAGCTGTCTATTTCCTGATTTACACAGCACTTACCACAACTCATGATTGAGGGTTGGGGAGAAGCAAAGTGTTATTATTAGCTATTGCCTTGAAAAGCTGCTGCTTTGTGTCCTGACCGCTCCACAAATCCAGAGAAGCTACTTCATTCCCAAGATGCAAAAATGCCGTATTTTTTAAAAAGCCTGAGAGCAGAGACAGGCTTTCTTTCATTCATTCATATAACAGCATAAGTAACAGCAAGGCTCTCAAGACTACTAAGAACAAGGCACATCATACCTCTAATTATGCAAATTAGAAACCTAACAAAGTATCCCTTATTCTTATCTGTAAACAATGGAACTTTTTTCCTCATGTAAAGCAATGAGATAATGAGTTTCACATTAACTTCTCTCCAGCAGTACAGAGCTGCTGTACAGCAAAGGTGGATGCCAGCAGGACCTTTTAACCAGTGCTCTGCATTCCTTGTTTCACTGTCACTGCATTATCTGGCCCTGATCCACCTCCCAGAGCAACCAGGACTTTGCCTTGGGTCTTTCTTAAGCACCAGCTCTACAGATGTGACAGGACCAAAGCACTCACTATGCCACTTTGGAGCTCTTGGATATGAATGATGATTAAAGCTTGACTTTCACTGCAAGCAGAAAAGCTAGAACATGTCTTATCAGAAAAGGAAACAAGCTGTGCTTAGATGGGCAACGTACCAGGAGATACCGGGGAAGACACTTCAGCAGGAACAGTGAGATCAACCAGTCCCACCTCACTTTCTCAGTGGGACCAAACCAAGCCCATAAAAGTGTTACAACAAGACAATTGCTTTCAAGTCTCACTCAGTCTGGGTTTTCCTTCTACGTTCCTTTATGTTCACACATTTCTACTGGCACAAAAATTACTCAGCATGAAAATTACTTGCTGTGTAATATCGACTCTTGTTAAAAGCACTGCACCATGGGGAGAATCCTGACCCATGTACAGAACTGGCCTGAACGAAGAGTTTGGGACTTGCCTGTGCCAGTCATGGCTAACCATACTTTTATAGTCCTCATTGTTCAGTTGAAGTAAGTTCAAAAGAGACAGAAGAGACAGAACTTAAAGGCAGGGAATATGACCTGAAGTTTCTTCTAACGTGCCATGTATCTTGCTCCCAACCTCTGACTGGTTTTGGAGCAGAACAATCTTTTGGAGAATATTATCGGTCGTCTTGACTGTCAGACTGGGCAAAGCACACTATGCTGCCGCACTTGCTGGTAGAGGAAAAAAGTTACAGTGGAGAAGATCAGTTTTACGCAGGAAAGAGCAGACATCAGAGGAACATGTTTGGACATTTTCTTCTCCCACATCCTGGTCTTCATCCAGAGGGGGCCTCTTTGGCCTAAACTCATGCTTTGGCATGGGAATCCTGTTTGAGTTTTTTATCATTCAGTACATGAAAAGTAATGTGGAAAAATTAGATAAGAGATAAAGACGTGAAGCATTTCTCAGTATAACATGGTTTTATGTAATCTGGCTCTCAGCTGAAAATAATCACCTGATTAACCTCTATCCATGCACACTACTGTCCTTAGAAGCTGCTTCTTTCCACTTCACAAGGCATGTCACAAGAAGGTAAATACTCATTGCATTGCCACCCTGAATTAGACCTGTGCTATCTCCCTTTCCGTAGATGGAGGAGATGAAGTCGAGATGAACAAGCAGTGAAGAGCAATACTGAGAAGAGAATCTAGCTTTCCGATGGCAGACTCCAGTTCTGGGCTCTATACAACTCATAATGCTGTTGCTTACATGAAAGTTTAAAATACTTCTTCAGTGCACCTAGGAGAGATTTACCCTGACAAGTTTGCACAAATATAAAATTGCTGCCAATGCTCTCCAAACAATATCTACTCTTAAAGTAGATGACTGACAGACTGTTACCTACTATTTACTATTTACTACTAGGTGAAGGTTTCTGCCAACAGTTAACTGCCATAGAACAGAAACAATCCTCAGCTCAGAGTTAGACACGTTAGTTTCGTATTTTCTGTGAAGGTCAGAATAAAGTGCCCTCTTAAAAGCTTTCACTTTGTACATAGCAACAGACTGTTTACCATTCAGAGTAAAAAAAATTCCTTGAACTACATTTTGTTTATAGTGCAATATGAATTCCTGGTGAATGGGGAGGGGATAAAAAAAAAAAAAGCAGCCTTGGAAACAATCGAAATAGACAAGCTGTCTCTCAGTAGGAATTATTGTTCGAGAAGCAGTAGTGATCTTGGGCTTCTAAAGCCAAGGAGTGGATATTGTCCATGACACAGCTTAAAGCAGGCAGCAGTGCTCAAAAATGCTATGCATTGACATGCCACGCACTGAAGATACTTAGCAGCTTAGAGAGGCAGGGACAAACTTAACGTGATAGAAAGTTTGTATACCTGGAGGTCTCTTGAGAGTAAAAGGACACTTCAGCCTCACGCTTTTCCTGGAATGGACTTGAGAAGCACAGATGACTAAATCCTTGCCACCGCTAGCTGCTGTGACTTGTCACAACACTGAAACAAAACTTGCAGGTCTTCAGGACCGAGTTTGAATTTTACTGCATAAATAAATCCATCAGTGCAGTACAGTTTACTTCAATACTTTTTTACACAAATGTCTACTCGTTGAAACACAAGCCAACCATGGTAGCTAAGGTATTAGAAGTTAATCTTAAAAAAACTTCTTGTGAGCGATCCTTTGCATGCGAATGGTTGTGATCCAACGTACCGATATTCTGGCACAGTCATCTGAGGTGGGTTAGAGCTAGACGGTCAGAGCTGAATAAAGGGAGACTTGGCACGTCAATCCTGCAGCAAGGTGCCTACGCAAACAGTGATCAGCTGCTCAGTAAAACAAGCTGCAGACACGTCCAGGGAAATGCTTAGGCAGTCCAGCATCCAGCAGGAAATCTGCTGCTGTCTCTTTGGGCTTGACTCACCCAAGTGTACACAACCATAGCGTTACTAGCCTCTCTGAAATGCCCCAGGACAAGACCCACACCTGAGGAGCCTGGGTCCTCCCTGTATGCCTTGTTGCATCTGCCAGCCTCATGAGGATGTCTCAGCTATCCCAGGGCATTTCAAACGGCATTAGCTGTCTGTGTTCAGGTAGCTGACTCATGCCCTTTACATCCGCCAATACTGCGGCATGACATTTGTCAGTAAAGAAATTTGGACTGGACTTACACATGCTATAGCATTTGCAGTGCTAGGAAGTCCAATGGGAATTTTTAAATGGTTGCATACAGAACGAATATAACCTAATTAGAACAATGTATTTTCAAAATAATTGCTTCTAACAGGTGAGAAGATGGCTTTCAGAGGCCACGTATATGAACAATACATTGATTTGGCTTATACAAACTTTTGTTATCTGACAACATCGTTTTGCCTCAAGGAAAGATTTCTAACATGTCATCCCATAAGCAATGGAAAGAGAAGAGCCTTCCTTCCTCCAGCCTCCTGACACTGTTCCCAGATACCCTCCCCATGGCAGCCAGCTCCCTTCTGCCTGGTGGAGGCATTTGCATGCACAAGGAGTCTGGCATGTGCTGGTGGGCTCACTGACTGCCCCCTCATATGAGCAGCAGGGCTTGACACCTGCCTGCTATTCCCCAGCAGGTCTTTTGGACTCATTTGGGTCCTCCCTCCCCAAGTACCAAGCCCCGTTGGGCACTTTTGAGAAGCACATCTTTAAGACATAGATTGAAACTGACCAAAAAGTTAAAAAAATACTGAAGACTTGAAAGAGGATGGTGTAGGGGAGATGTGAGAGATGATATGATTGTGTCTGTCTCTTGTCCATAGTACAGAGTAAAAGTAGGCTCACACATACTTCTGTAGTGGTGGGAGACCACCACAAAGACCATAACTTACAGTAGCTTGTCTATAATGTGTGAATGAGTGACAGAACATTGCCCTAGGCTGAAATCACCCAGCCTCATCTGTAAGGCAGGCACTTACAGAGTCTAACAGAGATACAACAAAATATTCTGTTTTCACAGATTTTTGGTGGCAAATGTTCTGTCTTCCTTAAAAGCAGTTCTATCCTCTGTTCATTTGTAATCCCATTTATTTCAGGAGAATCACTTCCAGTCACAAAACCGTGAACTCCAAAGCAGTATGAACTCTTACCTAAGTACCAATTTCTTCATAAGTGTAACACGGACCAAAGTCGAAGTCAGTTACAGTGCTTATCTTGGGACAGTCAAAAGGCATGTATGAAATGTATAGCCCCCCATTTCTAAAAGAACGGAGTCAGGCAACAAAAGGTGCACTTTGCCATGCAGCTTAAGTATGTCAGAAACTTTCTTTGCAATAGCTTGCAAACCTCTAAGGCAAGTACTCACCAGCACGTATACTGTTTATCACATAACGTGTGACAAGACCACTTTGACACTGGTGCAGGAGCAGTATTTGCTCTCGCAAACAATTCATCTCCTCTCCCTGTTTGGAACATTATAAACTATTCTGACACTTCTGCCTCGTGTTGCCAGCAAAGAGAACGTTGTATCGCCTTGGGTCCTTCAATAGGCAATAATTTCCTCAGCTGCAAACCCAGTCTGAATATAATGCATAGATCTATTATTAGGATATGTGGTCTCAACTGGGGAAAACATATCTTCTACATGCAATGAATTGTACATAAAGCCACTTTAAAACTCCTAAGGGAAAAATGTGGTTTTAGCAATGTCATGACTTTGCATTCCACATCGATAGCACAGTCACCTTATCTTCTCCAACACCGTGGCTGTGTCCAAGCCTAGCGAAGCACCCAGTGGCACAGTGCTAAATAGAAAGCTCTGTAGGACCAGCACTGCCTGTTCGGTAATGCACAATATTGGTGTGCTCAGGCAACTTCAGAGTTTCTTTGTTCCTTTTTCACTGTGGCACTGTGCTTCCCACTGTCCAGCCAACTCCCTCTGTAGTGCCAGGCAGCTGCATCCGTGCCTTAACAGACAGCTTCACTGTGAGGTCTGTTATAGGAAGCTAGTGAAGGTTTAAACAGAAGAACAGTTTAAAAAAAAAAAATCAAGCTACTCTCAGTAAGTGCTTGACAAGGCAGCAGTCAATGATGCAAAAAGATAATGGGACAGGAAATGAAAGCAAAAACTTTTAAATATTTAATAGTCATCAGAGATCTGTCAAGCAAGCTAAGGGAAACTGATGTACAGCACTGCGCCGCTTGCTATCAATTTGCCTCAAAACTTTGTGGATCTCGAACTGAGAAACCAAGTGAGGCTGAGACCTGAAAATATGATGTCAGATATTCCTTTATTCCAATACCATGGTGATAAGCGAAGTATTAAAGGTTTACTGTATACAGGTGGAGGAAAGAGTCAGAATGCCTCTCCCTATTGTTCTCTTGCCTACATTTCAAAAATACAGCAGGAAGAAATGATTAATTGTGTAAGTTAAAACCTAAGCTATACAGACAATGCCAGCTGAGATTTTGTGAAACACAGGGGAAATAACAAACCAATTTCTAACCTAGAATCTAAACTGACTTGGAACCCTTTTCAGAGGTACTGAAGATGAAACTTTTAGAATTGAGGATCTGCTCAGGAACTGCACATAGCAGTAAACTTTCACCCTGGCAAGAAAGAAACACTCGTGTGGTCCAGCATTTCTCCATCTGCAGGGAAGAGACCCTTGCAGCTGAACAGCTTGCTTACTGTGTGACCAGTCTTATCACTCCTGCACTTGATTATGAGGCACATGGACAGGTCTCTACAGAGATCTGGGGAGAGAAGATTGGCTGCAGAACACACTGGCCTAAGGAACAGCAGAGTGCAGAAATGTACTGAGACATTTTCACATGAAAGTGCTGCGAACATAAAATCCAGAGCACTCCACTCCTGTAGCCTCCCCTGAAACGCCTGTAGTTAGTTACTGGAGAAAAATGAATTTATTGGAAGGTGCTGCTGTACAGAAGAAAGTTTAAATCTAGGATCAAGGGCTTTTTTATTTTTTAGTGAATACCCCTCCACCTTTATCAGAAAAAAGCAAAATTATTGGCAATAATAGGCCAGATGGTTGTAGCACATACTGGCTGAGAAACAGCCAGTGGATATGAGAACAGACTTCAAAGCCTGTTAGGACCGTTAAAAGGGGAGTAAAGCAGCGTCCGAACGAAATCTGGCAGCTATGGTAGACAGGATGTGAGGATGCAAAGGTGCCTTGCAGAGATCCAAAGGGGAATGATGACACTCCTGTAGGAAACTCTGGGTGAATGGATAAAATCCATTTGCCATGGACACGGCTGCAGGCATATTGTCCGCATGCTACACATCACCTGGGAAACAGGTGGAGGTTTTTTTACTTACTGTTGGGGACAGAGAGGGAAGGAAAGCTACGGCTTCTCAGCCTGCTGGCTTGTTGGACCAACACGATGTCAGACTAAACATACCACTGGCTACGGGCTTGAGCTTACTTTTGAGACTTAATTGCTTCTCAAAAAAATAAGTGTCAAAGGCTTACACAGCTTTAGTTTGCAAATTTAATTAAAGGATTAGAAAAGTTTTCTTTTCCTGTGTGGAAGCTATTAAGAATATGGACTTGCACAGAAGATCAGGTCATTTAATGTAGCTGCTTATTGATTTAATATAGTCCTTGCTTAAGTACTGCAAACAGGGCACAGTATTTCACTTTATACAGAAATACTTTCAAAATGAACCACAATGAAATGAGATTAACTCAAAGTGTGCATGAAACATAATCAAGGAGAACACAAACACCACAGATACCAACCAGCTAGAGAGAGGATGGTCTCACTGGACACCATGCTGCTTGCAATGTGACAGTCTAATAGCTGGGAATATTCTTGAACTGCACAGAAAAGCCAGCTCAGTGTAACCTGGTGTTGTGTCAGTTTTGAAAAAAATCCAAAATGCAAGTCTTAGCACTCCCCAGTGATGCACTTTTTGGTAGCCTGACTCAAACCAGGACAAAAATGCTGTTCCAAGCGTTTCTCCTTAAGTATCCCCCCACTCCCCTCTCTGATTGTTCTCACTGAAGCACTTGTTTTTCCAGTGATTTCGATCGAGAGGTTTCAGGCATGCAGGGGGGCTGACAAGCTGCTTCAGTTAGCATATCGAAGCAGAGATCTAAGGAACCATCTTTAGCCTTCTCAGTGCAAAACAAATATTTGCCCTTGTGTATCCCATCTGCGGGTTTGTCCCCCATGGTGAATCAACTCGGTCTAACCAGCAAATAGACTTTTCCCCTCTCCCTTCATTCCCCAGCAGCGGGTATCTCAGCTGACCAAACAAACCCGGCCCTCCAAGGGCACAAGCCCTGTCCCTCTGTCCCACCAGACCCTGCAGGCTCCCCATGCCGATGCCTCTGGCGGGACTGCGTTCCACCGGCTCTCCACCCCCTCCCCCCCGCGATGCGGCTCAGCGAGCGAACGGTGCGTCTGGGGTAG
>Ga0181612_129478_pt1 | contig 13612 bp, 8 predicted proteins | sample HoacroProtozoa21_FD_119630 | JGI IMG/M metagenome (GOLD analysis project Ga0181612, IMG submission 119630) | Hoatzin crop microbial communities from Cojedes, Venezuel. Combined Assembly of Gp0051906, Gp0051904, Gp0051908 | reverse complement strand
GTGTGACTTTGACAGTAACAGTTGGCTGGCAAGTCAAAGTGAAATGTTAGTGTCCAATCTGAATAGTACTTATACTTTATGGTATTATCAAAGGGTTGGGAGAGAAGAGGCTGATTAATTGAAAAAATTTTCACAACAGCTGTTGGCAGTACTTGCCGACTTGTGCATATGTGTAAATTTTCCATTGGCTACCATGGGTGCATTATGTATAGCGTACAGGACAAATCTATCATTTTTATATAGTACTTTGAGTAGAGCATCATGCTTGTTAGGTAACACTAACCATAGGATTCTTAAAAAAACCTCAACCTGCAAGTGTCTAAGAGTACCTCCTCTAGCTGACAAAGTTTTATGACGAGCCAAAGAAAAGGCTTAGGGTTGAGTATCTGATTTGACTTTATGAGCCACCCTAGGTACATTGCATAGTGACACTGACCTTTCAGAAGTGATAAACACCTGTATCGTCATGTAGTTCTGCTGGGAGTTATGATTGTTTAGCCTCTTCGGAGTTCAAATGCCATCAATTTTTTTTAGTTCATTTGCAAAATAAGGATGCTGTTAGCAAGGGTAAAGTTAGTTTTGCTTATACAACATGTTAAGACTCATGAAAAAGATGGTACTAGAAATATTTACAAAATGAGTTCATAAATGCTGCATATTAATATAAGTAATGCTGAGAAGAATCTGTCGGTAACACAGCATTTTGCTGTAACACCAGAAAAAAAGTGAATAGTTTGTTCTTGGAAATTTAATATCAGCTGACATCTTGACACTGTATTGATCAAAGGGTCATGTTTTGCTTTCTTAGCACATTGTACTATGGGCTTTGAAATGCTGAAACTTGTTCATATATCCCTGTGTAAGGCAACCAGATCGGAAGTCTCTGTCTAAAGGTTTAACAAATAAGTGTAGTGTGTGTATATAATGGATGTATCAGCTTTAAGATTTATAATTGAAACATTATGTAGGACACTGTACACAGATAATTTATTTTATTATTTCCTTTGGAAAGAAATTCAAGATAATTTAAAAGGTTTTTGAGACCTGTCCAAGTATAACATAGCTATGTGATCTTCGGCTAAAGCTTTGGGTAAATGAAGTACTACATCATAACATGCATGCTTAGTCACAACAGCAAAATAATGTCAGGAAAAGTGTAACATACTTAACTTTCAGGCAACGTATTTTTCAAAGTGTCTTATTGTATGGTTTTAAAGTTGGCTGGTCTGACTGAATGACACAGACTTGACAACAGTAGAAATTAAATGCAAGACTGCATACCAAATACATTAGGTAGAAATGTAATCCAGAATTTACAGTTCTGTATGCTGTATTAAAGCTTTTGTACAAACGTCTTTCAGCTGTATTTGCTGTGAAAGTACAGCTATTCAGCTGCATCTCTCGTGGCAAACAAGGCTGCTGTTCAGTGTTTTATATTGTCACTGAAGCTCTAACTAATTTTAATACTTCTCATCCAGCATGAGTAGTTTTCTCTCTGTGGCTTTAAGGTTTAATTTTCATTCTGTATTTTTCTTCAGGCACTTGTAAGGACAAAGAGAAACCTCCAAGCCTCTCTGTCCTTGAGACTTTGAGGTGTACCTTGACAGCTTACCAGAACAAGCTGGAAGATATGTCTAATGAGGTAACACTTGCACTATTTGGCTCTATATGTATTGCCTTCGGCCTGCAGCAGTACATACTCTTTGCTTGTAAAAAAGGTCAGAAGAGTGGGAATGTTGAGTTGACAGCTTCACGTATACCCAAAGAAATAATCTCTGTCACTAGTATTTCTCTTAAGCATGCCCTACAGTGAAGTTTCACTTACATTTGGGGGGACAGGGAGAAGAGTTTTTTCTTTTTTTCTTCTGATTTGTTTTTATTTTCTTACTAAACCTTTTGGGGTTATTACTTTCAATAAACATTCAGGAAAATGAGCCACTCATATCTAGGATTTCAGTTAAATGATGATAATGTAAGAGTTGGCCAGTGTGTACCGCAGTATTCCTAAATACACGATACTTGAGCCTCAACGGTCATTGGTATCAGTTATGCAAATGTGCATGCCCTTGTACATTTAAAAAGTGGCATAATTTTCTGAGATGAGTGTGTTTATGATGAAATCTCTTTTCGTGCTATTTTGAGGTCTTTTCAAGTAAAACAGGACTGTGACAATACTTTCTTTAAATTACCTAGGACAATAACTGAAATATTGCAGTTTTGGAAGTCTTACCCTTGGAAAAAGTCAAATGTTTTCGATGCAGTCCTACTGGCCTTTTATTTCACTGTCTGAAAAGTCACAATCTTGCATTTATTTTCTTACTTGTATTGCTAATGTAATTAAATGAATCCTCTTGGGTGTAAAAGTTTTGTGAATTTGTGGCTTTAAAGGCTATAGAGAGAAGTTAACTGCATTGTTAATGCTTTCTGTACAAACGTGTGATTAGCTTATCTGTGGATAGAATTGGCAAATACAGAAAGGCAGGTGTGATAGGATTGTAAAAATGCCAGTGCTGTTTTTTCATTTTTAGGTTTGGTCTTTTCTTTTGACAAATGCCTAGTATAGCTAGTCACCCACAATGTTTTTTTTTTTTTTTAAAAAAAAAAAAAAAAGGAAAAAAAAAACAGGATAAAAGCATATCGACTTTGCCCTTTTTGTTGGGAAAAGAATGGTTTCCCGCAAAACCTTTCAGTTGGTTCAACGGACGCAAAAATAAGTGACCATGGAAACAATTATACTTTTGTAAACAGCAAGCGCTGTTAGGTCTCTCCCAGTGAGGTAAGAGAACCGATGTGTATAGTCATTATGAAACTCTTCTGAGACCCAAGTCTGGAAGCTGCAAAGCAAGGCAGAACATATTACCCACAGCGAATTGTTGTTTGGGAGGAGGAGTGTCACGTGGTAGGTAGCACAGTTGAAAAGTCGACTCAGCAGGCGTTGGCTTAGTGATGTGCTTTGTTGTGAAACTGTGCCAGAGACAGCAGTGGGGAGACCGAGGGGGTGGCTGCTAAGAAAGCAAAGAGAGTGTTCTGACAGAAAGAGGAATGAACTGTCAAGGAAAATAAATCGCACGCAGAGCAGGACCAACTGATGACCTGCCACAAGACTTCCCAGCAGGACTGCGTGTGACTGACCCTGAAGTTGTCATATGGAGCCAGAGATCACCGAGCACCTTCATGGTGCACAGAAAGGGCAGTGCTCTGTCCTTCTTGGTTACCCCCGCCCCCATAGATAGTGCTGCTTTTGGCTTTCTATGTATTAGATATGTTTAGTAATAAAACTTTTTAATAATACAATAATGCACAAAGGGACTGTGAAGGGCACTGTGCAATAAAACCAGGATGTTTTAATACACAGCAGTAAGGGTTTAGTTTTGAGTAATTATGTAGTAGGTCTTTTTATAGAGAGATTTTCAACAAGTCTCCACATATTGATGGACTTATTAATATATGTGTAAACCTGTGTGTTTATGTGAAATATGCTGGTAGACTTGTCATGTGTCACTTTCAGCGTACTGTGTTAAACATTAGATTAAACGATCTAGTTCATTTGTGTGACTGAAAGGTCTACAAGTGTTTTGACAGATAACAAGCTTTTGCCTTTCTGTATAGTGCAGAGGCTATATGTTTGGGGACAGAGAGAAGGCTAGTAAACCAACAAAATGACTGGAAATATTCCAATAGTATTCTGTAATTTACTGTAATTATTTCTAAGGATTCTGCCAGATCTCCTGACTTGCAATCAAACAAAAATATAATTTCCAAAGTAATTTGTGATTTTTGTAAATGGAATATTTTACTTCTGAGGTGCTCCTTAATGCTGAAGTGCTGGCAGTAACCCGCAGTGTAATAAATCTTTATTCGAAGCTTCTTTTCAGACGTTTGTATCGCTAACCTCATCATCAGGTAACCAAAGATACAGATTATCATGATGTACTGTTATGTTTTTTTGAAAGTGGAAAGTGAAGCTGTTACACATTATGGTCATGAGCTTACCTCTAAGGTGGTTGCTTGTAACACCACAAATAATTCCGTAGTCAGGACCATAGCTGCTTCTTACGGGTGTGTGAATACTATCCAGTGCTCAGTAAAAAGTAAAGACCAGCTGGACAATTTCTGCAAACGGCCACTGACTTTGACAACTTGCGTTCTCAAACCACTCTCCAGATCATAATCTGCATTCGTTATATTTTCAAATGCATTTCAAAGTCTGTGGTTTTTTGTCAGATATTTTGAGTTAATAGGAAAGTTGATAAAGGACTCAGTTTGGGATTCTGCCATTGCTGTTTATCTTAAATCATTAAAAAAGAGTTATATAGTACTTTTGAAAGGAATTGAAGACTTCTTTTTCTACGTTTTCATACAAAATTCTTCCTTTATATTCAAGTAATTATGTAGCCTGTCTGTAAAAGACTGTTTGACCACCATATTTTTCACAGCTTGGGAAAATGAAGGCTTTGTGTGAAAAGATGACAAAAGAACTTGAGATATCCAAAGAGAAAATGAGTGCTTTAAGTGAAGACCTTAAGGTATGGTTTCATAAACTTAACATAAAATTTGAAAGTTCCGCAAAAAGTATCTTTCTGGATTTAAGGTATCTTTTTTTCTTGTCACAATAAATCTCTATATCAGTGTATCTGTTGAGCAGACAGTTTACCTTACAAGTGTATGTGAAGCCTTGCTGCTTTTATTCTGGTTACCAACTTAGACTACATAACTGATCAATTCGATAATTGCACTTCTGAAATAATTTGAAACAGATTTATCAATTTGCAAAGTATTGTTTTATATTGAAATCAGGATCAGTAATTTTTTTTTCTCTTAACTGTTTTTCTCAAGAATAGGAGAAGAGCGTTTAATTACCTCTTTTCATATGAAAGCACATTTTATTAAAGATGTGCTTTTGTTTGTTAATGTGCTTTTTTGTTTGTGCTTATCAGACAAGTTAATGCATGTATGAAGCATCAGGTCATCCTTAACAGTTATACAATGTGCAGCCCAAAAATTTTTAGAGTAAAATCTGCCTGGGGACTGATGAAAACACCTAGGACTATTTTCTTTAGTTTCTGAACAAGAGTATTTTTTTGTCTCTGTTTTTGGCTGACATACTACTTCAGTAGTGTCCTGTCTGGTTACATCAGTGGCCAAGGGAGTGAGGAAGTCCTGAGGTCATGGTTAAACTTAAACTCCCAACTGGCAGTGTATTACTGCCAAAATAGAATGTCTCTGCTCCCAGTGTTTCTCAGATTCTTTTGCTGGGAATATGCTGCTTTATTACTTCAGTTTAGTCACAGATACTTCTGCAGCACACATTGAATCTTCGTATTAGTTGATACTTGCACATGATCTCCTTTCATATGATCTGAACTTTATTTACTGATTTATGTTCAGAAGACTTAAGACTTCTGCTTTGGTTGCAGCACCTTTGTAAGGCACGAAAAAATTTTGCAACCCTTTGCAACAGATACTTGTATTCGTCTTGCCAGAACTGAGTTTGCTACACACAGATGGTGCTGTTTTTTATGCAGTACACCAGTTGCTGATCTCTTTGAATTTTTGGTAATAAGATTCTGTAATATGGTTGAAAACTAGATACAGTCTGAAAACATTAGTCTTAGAAATTTAACATTGCTTTAATATTTTAATCAATCATTAAGAAGAACAAATATTGTCATTGTCTGATGAATTTAGGAGTATCTTTCCTATTATATTTCCTACCTAATCAGCTACGATTGTTTTAAAAACAATCAATGCTTTCAGTTTGACCTTTAGCAAATTTTAGCATTGTAGAAGTCCAGTGCAGGTAGGAGAGAAAAGCATATGTATCTGTGCACTCTCTCAGCAATCTTTTGCTTGAAAAGGAGTAGTATATTAAGTTTTTTGTTTACCTTGTGAGATTTGGTACTGGTAACATAAGGATTGTATTTATGACCATTTATGACTATTACTTTCTTCCCATGGTCAAAGCTCTGGAGAGAGTCCTCGAGTTTTTTCTTTGTCATGCAGATACAGAATACAGTGGGTAACAACAGCTGTCTGTGTTGCCTACCGACTCAGCTGTAATGGATCAGAGATTTATTTATGAAAATAATATATCTTGTGACTAGCTCTGAGAGCTCTCCGCTTTGCAGAGGATAACTAGGCGTTCAGTTGTGGGGCTAGAGAGGATTCCGAAGGTCACTGCATCATTGAGCTTTTAACTCTTAGGGACAGATTTGTGATGCCGTTTGGTTATAAGCTGTGGAGAAGGACTAGTGTCAAATTTAAAAATTCTGTTATTTACAAGATACAGTCAGCTTAGCCTGGAGTCTTCTGAACACTTGTGGCTATAGGACTGTTTACTTTCTCAGAGGCTGAGCACTGAACTAAGGTAACATTTTGTAGAGTAAAATTCCTACCAGCCTTTCTGTTCTATGTCTCTGTTCTACAGGAAGCTCAAGATAACGTGGCTGATGCCAATAAAGAGTTAAATCATCTACACACTAAGTGTGCAGACAAAGAGAGTTCAATAGGAACTTTAAAAATGGAACTACAGAATGTACGACAATGCTGGGAGAAGGAGAAAGTACGTGCCACAGAATCTGAAAATGAAATCCAGAAGCTTACCAGGGCTTACCAGAAGGATATGGAGGTATTACCAGAGACAAGATGACTGTCAGAAAGAGTCTTTATTTAATCTCAGCTTTATACGTTTACATACATCAGATGGTTACTCTTAGTCTTAAGATACGTATTTTGAAATATGTATTTAATACCTACAAGATCTCAGGACTTACTGGTTCTCCTTCGTTCTGTATCAGAACTAACAGTTTAACATTTCCAGTATTTCGAATTTTTGAACAGCTGAGTTTATTAAAGATTTGCGCCTGACGAACAATTATTTCTTTCTTTCAAATTGAAAGTTAACAGAAATGTTTTACAGTTGGAACATACAATAGTATCATCATCATGTGTTGTTAATTACGGAGTCACATGGCAATTGATAGCAAATGTGGAACTGAGGTAGTTTTGCTTGCGTGCCACAAAACCTAGAAATTCTTATTGGTGACCTGTTAGCTCATTGTGGTGTGCTGTATGTGGGAATTGCTTCACAAAGTCTTATTTCAGAACTATTATTTCTCTCCTTTTATTTGTTTACAGATGTTAATTTTGTTGCTCTTTCTCCCCAGTAAAGCAGTTCTATACTAGCAATAGCGATGATATTCTTTATCATAGTTGTCGTGCATATTGAGCTCATTACTTCCACAAATTTGGACATGGATGCCAACTGAGTAAAAAGGAAACATTCTTTCCACCTCTTTTGCGGTCTGGTATTTAAATAGTGTCCACATGAAGCAGCTGGAATTGTTATACACATCAGATAATGATTAGAGGGAAGGAAACTAGAAGCCTGGCTATATTGTAAAGTCAGCATGTCTACAAAACTGCGGTTGCATTCAACATATGTGAATTGATTTGGGGTCTTGGGATGCCTTTTTTCACACCAAATGAATAATTATCATCTGTGGTTTGTCACAGCTCAAGCGAAAATGTAGTGATGGTGGCACACTGGACTTTCCTTGGGGAATTAGAAGATCTGCTAGAGACAAAGTAAAACTAAACTACAATTTTTTTAATGCCTAAAATACCATTAAATACTTGTGAGAAAATGCACCTAAGTATAATGGAAAGGGCTCAGAAAAACCGTAGTTTCTCATCTCAGCCACCCACAATTTCTTAATGTAAAGCGACATTTGAGGCCCCTGGAAAACAATGGGAACCTTTACAATGGTTTGCTGACTTTGAATAAAGGCTCTGTTTCTTTTGAGGTGCAGCTTTCTATTATTGTCTTAAAGTTGTGAAGTTGCATACATGTACTAAAAGGGTGAAGGCTGGAATTTCTGTTGCATGCTACTGTTGCTGAAGTTTATTTGTAACTTGCACCCGTTTATTATACTCCTGACTAAAATCAGTGTAAATGAATGAGGCATGGTCTGTGGAATTTAACTGATGAAGCTGTAAGCGTATTTTGTCTAGCTATTTAGTCGTACATAATCCACACACGAGACAATTTTTAGAAGACTTTAGAGTGATAGTCGTGTGAACAGTGTGTTTTACTGCCAAGCCAATCTGACAGGTTTTTGTGTGCTATGTAAATATTGGAAGTGGTTATGATTTGAATATACCTGGATGTGTTAACATGAGTGATTAAGTTGCATCTGCTAATATCATGGAAATTTTTATCTGTATCAGCTTGTGGATGTGACCACTGCAGATTGGGCTTGCTTTATTTACATACTATGTCAAATTATATAAATTCTGTAGAAACTCCTTTCTTACTCTGGCCCTAATATGTATGACTGGAAATACTAACAAGGAGTTGAGGAATTTTGAAAAGGTTTGAGAATGAGCTTTGTGAGGTTTTTTTTCAGCTTTGTGCAGCTCACATTACTACACATACGATGCATCTTTGGATTCTAACACTGTTCAGATACAACAATTTTTCTTTTTGTCTCAGGAGAAGCTAACCTTCCTCCATAGCTTATACCAACGTTTGGTAGCAGGCTATGTGCTGATAAAACAACCAGAAGGCATCCTAGATAGATTCTCTTGGTCTGAGCTTTGTGCAGTCTTGCAGGAGAATGTTGATGCCCTGATCTTAGACCTCAACAGGGCTAATGAGAAGGTAAGTGTCCTTAGGCACCAGCTACCTCTATTAAATTCAGTGACATTTGTCCACATCCCAGTATCATTAAAAAGGACTGACATTCATCTTATTTCAAAAAGAATTTGGACGTTAATAATTCAATACCATTAATTATGGCTTGTCTACAACTCAGTTTGATGCCATTGCTGTGGGCATGTAAATGTGACTGAAGTCTGTATGAAGTCTCTAAGCTCCACTTTCTGTGCAGGACATGCTAATAGTACTAGCCAATATTAGCCACAGGGACCTAATTAAGAGAAAATAAATTAATCTTACTGATGAAGCAATTCAAAGAACTTAGTCATTTACACTAATAAAGCAAGTCTTTATTTTAGCATAAAACAGAAACAGAATGCACTTACTCCAGGAACAAATTATATGTTTATGATTTAGAGGTACTATCTGGAAAAAATGCTGGTGTGTTTTTTTTTTTTGTTTATTTGTAACTTTTGGATTATGAAATTTTTATTCAGAAATACGATAGAAAATACTTATGTTTCTAAAACATGTCAATATTTGTTTAAGGGAGAAGCTGTACTTTTCTGAAGGATTTTAATGTGAGTAATTTTATGTGGCTTGTCTCGCCAGAAATCCCTGCGTTTTTAGGAAAGACCAGATTTCTTTTCAAATAACTTAAACTGGCTCCACGGATGAACGTGTGCCACTCTTTAGGATTTAAGTTCATGTTTTGATGCCGTTGATCAGGCCAGTCCTACAGGCTAGCAGTGACTCCAGAACTTGGCTGCCCTGACACTGATATTTTGTTCTTGAGGCATATGAAGGGAAAAGCTCTTTTGGATGTTTCTCATCTGCTGGAATTGCAACCACTTTTCTGGCCAGAGTAAGGGACAGGGCTGGTTAGAGTGAATTGTGTCGACTCTGCCCATCATTCAGTAAATACCTCAGCAGTCAATGGAAGTTACTAAAGAGGGATAGTATAAAATAAATTCTGGATTATGCGAATTGGATGTACATTTCTATTTTCCTTTTGAAGTAGAGGAGGAAAGGGAATGGAAGGGAAGGAAGTGAACACTGTTGACAGTGTTTGGGGAGTTGTGTCTTATTGTTTCTTGCTTTTTAATTTAGTGTGGTCATTGAGATTGATTGTGAGGTCTCTAGGGCTTTTTTCATGTACTTACCAGCTTTTCAGGGGTTTGGGGCAGTGTTGTTACCTCTGTTGTACCTGCTTTCTGAGAACAAAATTTTTCTCCTGCAGTTTTGTGTGATCTGTTTGGAAGGTATCTTGCTGATATTCTCTAGTAACAACGTGTAGGCATGTGTATTTAGAGGTCTTCATTAGCTTGATTCATTCCTCCATTTAGTTTGCATGGGATCTGCAGAGTGAATCTCTTCATGCCTGTTGAAAGCACATCATAAACTAATGAGCTACTTGAGAGAAAAACATTCTGTATGCTAAAATTTCCTGAAATTATTTTAGTACTTAATAATATATGGAATGTTGTGGCTTTCCAATAAAACAAAAAATAAAATTAAGGGCTGTTTTTTCACTATTACTTGCAATCCTTGCAAACTGCTAAAGGACTAGTATACTCAGATTACTAATTTAGCAGCACAAGTTCTAATGCGCTTGTTTCGGAAGAATATGGTAAGTGTCCGGTTCAGGTTTCTAACAAAGAAGGCAACAGATGTCTTCCAGGTGGTAGAAGGATGGCAAAACTGAAGCCACGCCAAGTGAATTGTTCCAAATTATGTCTCAGTTTTATTGCAAGATTCAAGTAATCTGTTGTGAGAGGCTTTTACTTAGTTTTAATAAATAAGTTGGAGAAATTACTATTTAGATTTTATGGTGTAATAGTCTGTGCTTAAATTAATATGTACAATTAAAGTAAAAAGGTATTTTGAGAGGTAAAAGAAATTCTTTTTAAACGTTTGTCACACAGATATCTCATCTAAAATATATTTGTAAGAACAAGTCCGATAATCTGAAGGAGCTTCAGCAGAACCAGGAAGATGCTTTTAGCAAAATGGCTGAACAGATGAAAGCCCAGGAAAGCTGTTGGCAGAAACAAAAAAAGTATCTGGAACAGCAGTACTCGGGTCTCCTTGGGGAAGTTCATGCAAGGGCACAGGTATGGTGCTGTGAATTTCTGAGATTTTTTTTTTTTCTGGTAAATATTTAATGGATTATTTCAGTAGTTTAAGCTCCTAAGCAATTTAAGGTTGTTTGGGAATTTTAATAAGTCTTTAAAAGAAAAAAAAAACCCACACAAAACTGTGCTAGTATTAATTTCACTTATCATAAGAAATAATTGACTTTGTGAAAACATTCCAGAAATTAATTGCTTAATTTGGTCTAGCAGTTGCTAGTGATTTTTTTGTGAGAATGCTAAAGCTGTAAGGTTGAAGTTGCTAATTTTAAGAATTATGTAGGTCAGCAGTTACTTTTTCGGTGGTATGCTTTGCAAAGACTCTGTAGAGTAACAGTAATGTGGTGTCATCTGGGGATAAATTTAGGTATATACATTCTGACCCTAAGAACCAATTAGCAGTGCCAGTGTTAGATTTCAACAGTATTAAAGGACATTGTTATACAGATACTACAGTGACCAGTGGTTCAAAAGTGTAAAACTCTTGTTACTGATAGTTAAGCAAGTAATTTGCCATCTAAAATTTTCACTGTTGTTCTTACAACCACGATTCATGTCTTTACAGTCACATTCCTTTACATGTGTTTCAGTTAAAAGTGTTGTGAAATACAGGAAATAAGATGTGCCTTGTTTATTTGTGACTGCTATGTGAAACAGTGCATCAGAAGAATGCTGTATTTGACTCATGTTTTGTGCTTGGAAGTCTTTGCATTCTGAAAAATACATTTATGGAGTATTCTTTAGACAGAGCAATTTGCTGTAATTTCTTGGGAATGAGTTGAAATCTTGTATATATGTTTTGCTTTACATTTACATTTCAATTGGATATTGGCAGTGTTAAAAATATCCCTATGAGTGGAATAAGTGGCATCCAGATTTCTATTAAGTTCCCCCAGCATCATATAGTTTCATCTTATGAAATCATTGCCAACAAAAAGAATGATGACTAGAAGAAACTGAATTTTAATTTTAAAATTCAAAATAAAATTTAATTTAAAGTTCTTTTTCTAACTTCTATGGATGCTGCACAAAAGAAAGATATGAATCATCTGTTTTGGAACTGTGGCGTATTGTGGAGAATTGGTGCTGTGCAGGACTGCACCATTCTTCAGGATGGTGCTGAACCTGCCAGTCTTCTCAGCTGACTCGTTTTGACAGCAAGCAGAGTGTGTACTGAAAACATGACTCTCTTATGTGGACTGTGCATTAGACGTGTCTTCTGGAAAAGACTTTATCTGTCAACTTGCTGTGCAGGACTACTGGGTTTCTAAAAGGGAAATGCGTGCCCTTAAACATCTGGGCGTGTTTTATAACACAGGTCATGTAGTGTTGGAGTACAAGCTGGTGGTGGTGTAATCTAGGCAGCGCAATGTCTGTATACACTTAGATGATTCAACAAAACTTTGTCTCATCTTTTTTCCATTCTGTGTTCCAGTTTGCCTTGGGTAGAAGACAGTCTATTTTCTTCTGGATTTCTAGTTTGTGACTGACTTTGTACCTGCAAATACCAGATTAGGCCTTTATGGGATCCGTAGGGTCCGTGGAAGTCTGCTGTTAGGGCTGTCCTAGTCCTGATTGCTTGTTTTTCATAAGACTTGGCTGTCTTTTACATACTGCATTTTGAGCCTGTTAGCTGTATTTGTCTGCAAGATCATTGCTCTCGTGGATCAGAGGTGTGCAGACAGACTAATGTTGTAACCTTATTTCCACAGGAAACAAGGGAAAATGCGCCACAAGTTATGGAATGTCTTCAAAAGGTTTTATAGATATTACTGAGTGTCAGTGTTTATAGAAAGATAGAGAATGCCATATTTAAATTTAATTATTTTAACAGGTTATATTCGTTAAATTTTATAGGAAACATATAATCAATGTAAATGGAATACAATTTGCCAGTATTCTGTATTTCATTGTAGAACTGAGGGTCTCATCACTGTAGGACATTTATTCTAGTGCTACAAGGAAACTGTAGCAATTTGCTGTTTTTTCCATCCAAAGATCTGAGGGTTGATTACAAGCAGTTTAATCAACTAATCCCTGGTAGATGTTAGTTTTTTTCTAGAACAGGAATATGAGGGATTCTTGCTGTCCTGTACCAAGCTAATGGTATGTCATAGGATGCATCTTTTCGTTCATAACTTTGTCTTCAACCAGTGTTCTATGCCCCCTTCTAGACCGTTTCTCCTCAGAGCTCGTGGGTTGATACTTGATTAATTTTTCCAATTGTTGGTACATGTGCGAAGGCAGACTGAGGATTGTCAATTCAGACTCTCGGGGGTTAACGGAGAGCCTTAACTACATGACAGTATGAGTAATGTATCTTGGAAATTATTATTTTGGTTTCTTAGAACTGCAGTAAAGAGTTAGGGCTTTTCAGAATGTAACATTGCAAACTTTGGAGGTGTTGGTAGCAGTGACACCTGCTGCTGCTTCTTTTCCCAGCCAGAACTGTTTAGGGTCCCTGACTCCAAGATGAGATCTGTGGATATTAGTGGGTACTGCTTCACGGCTGTTACAGTAGGTCAAATGGATGGTGTAATCAGAAGGCAGTTTCACTGTTTTTCTGTAGGGCAGAAATTCTCAGAGTGGCCTTATCGCAGATCAGCAATAAACAAGGCATTCTATAGATATTGCTCTTTGTCCATGATCTCCGTGTTTGGAGAGTCAATGGAGCTTAAAATGCATATCCTCTTTCCTTGCCTTGTGTAGCAGGAGTGCAGTCCTCTTGATTTGATAGTGCCATTCTGAAAATGTTACTGTGACTGTTCCTTAGCTTGACACAAATGATTTATTCAGATTGTGCACAGTCTCATAGGAAATG
>Ga0181612_142542_pt1 | contig 13613 bp, 2 predicted proteins | sample HoacroProtozoa21_FD_119630 | JGI IMG/M metagenome (GOLD analysis project Ga0181612, IMG submission 119630) | Hoatzin crop microbial communities from Cojedes, Venezuel. Combined Assembly of Gp0051906, Gp0051904, Gp0051908 | reverse complement strand
GGTGGGTCGGGATAAGGGCAGTTTAACAGAACAGCAAACAGAGGGAAAACAGGAACAACAACGATACAAATAAGGAGAAAACACAACCACGAACCGTACAACAGCCGCTCTCCCGAAACCGGACCGGCGCTGCGCCCGCCCAAGCCGCGAGTGCCTTCCCGCCGCACCGCCCCCCCCCACCGGAACCCAGCGTGACGTCACATGGTATGGAATACCCGGCTCTGTATGGCCAGGTGGGGTCAGCCCCCACCCCCCGGCTGTGCCCCTTCCCGGAGTCCGGTGAAAATTACCCCTTTTCTGGCCAAACCCAGGACAAGGCTATATACAATATATACGGATACATGTGGTCAGTAGTCTGATTAGCTGTTTGGAACAAGGACTTTATGAAAATAACCATTATTAGATTGTTACAGAAGCAATGTTTCATGAGACAATCAGAATTTAGGACTTGTTAGCAGTAGGTGATGACTGAGTCGGTGAACAAGATATGACCAGGCTTTGAAAGATGGTGCGTATGTTAGTACACTCTGTATCTTTGAGAAATATCTTAAACTTCTGTTACTAGTGAGCTGATAGGATGTATTTCAGCATTCATGGACAATGGCAAATGAAATCACAAACGTACAGTTAATAGGTTGTGTTTAATGTCAACATTAATCTGCCGATCCGTATGCTTTGTTCTTGGTGAAATGTGTTCAGCCTAAGCTGGAGGGGTGGAAAAAGAGGGGAGCAACCCAAAGATACTCCTGAGTTAAAGACCATCTTTTTGTTTGGTGTGTAGAATGGTAGATGTATCTGATCTGTGATGGAGGCTTTTCCATGATAAAAGCAACATAAATAATAAAAATGAGTAATAGCCTTTGCATGTAAAAGATTATGGAGGAATGTGGTAACAATGGACAGGGCTATGGGATGCTTGTAGAAATAACCACTGGTCTGGTGAAGACACTTGTAAGCTAAGGGGATGGACACTGACCTTTTATCAGAGGAGCATGAATTTAAGAGTAGGCAAAGTGTGTAACCCCTTTGATGCAGCATTAGTGAGACCAATACTGGGGTACTGTTAAAAGAGAGCTGAAAAACTGGAAAGGCTTTCAAGGAGAATACAAGGTCTAGGACCGATGTCTTAAAACATTAAGCTTTAATAGCTAAATCTATTTTGTTTATGTGGGGGAAGGTTAAGAGGTAACCTCTTACCATCACAGTCCAGAAGTATCTACAATTTATTTGTTTTTTTTTCTCCACCTGGTATTTGATAGCTCTTTAAGTTTCAAACAGAAACAGTTTCCTAGCCTGTGAAATGAAAGAAAACAGCAAACTGTAAAGTACAGGTGCGTAACAGAGGACGACTGTGGATGTAGTCCTGGAGATTTCAAATAAGGCAAGAGATATGCTCATGTGTAAAAAGAACTTGCAGATTTGATGCAGAATTTGCATTAGACACCATGACATGGTGTCAAGCGAAGTCAGACTGGAAAGTCTCCGCAGCATTAATATTTATGACTCAAAGAGCATAGCTCTCCACAGAACTGAGTTCTCAGGACCTCATCTTGCACTGTTATGCAGGTGGCACATTGTGTTCAGTAGAGAGATTGCACAATTTCAGCAGCTGTTTTCCCCATTTCAAAAAATGTATTGGAGAACTACAGTAAGATCGAAGAAGGGTAATGAGAATGACTGAAGATATGAAAAAACCTGCTTTTGAAAGATTAGGCCTTTTTTCACTTTAGAGAGAAGATTAAGAAAGGGGATGCAGTAAAATAATGGTCTAGGTACAGTAGATTAGGTGACTGTGTTCTTTATCCTCTAAAATGAGCTCAGCAACATCAAGGAAAATTAAAAGGTAACATTCAAAACTGATAAAAAAAACCCCAACCTGTAATTACATCTGCTTATAAAACTTGTAATTAGATTGTGGAACTCACTGCCAAGTCACGAAGGCCAAGAATGTAACAAGATTAAAAAGAATATTGTGTTTTTAGGCATAACAAGAATATTCAGAGTTATAATTGGAGGATAAAAATAATACAAGGGCTATTAAGTCTCAAGTTTCAAGGTGGAAACCAAGTTTCTGTCTTGTAGAAAGAGTTGATACTGACATTGGCGAAACAATGAGTAAGGAATGTGAGTAAGGAGGAGGTGGTCCACCTCTGCTTCTCTGGGGTCTTTGTGGAGAGTAGGCCAAAGTGCTGGAATAGTTTGTGTAATTAGACAATTCTAAATAAAGTCCTGTATTTGGCTGGTTTAGCTCTGTTTGTCTCAGTAGTGTTGTGCTTAAACCGCTGCAATGATGTGAAAAATTGATCCTGGTGTTTTGTCCAATGGGATAGACTGGATGAGTATTTTTCAACCTATAATTTATGTACCAGTGGAAATAGTAAGGCATCACGAAGTATTCTATGAATTTTATGTTTACCCAGATGCACCAAACAAAATTGAGGGGGAGGGGAAAGAGAGGTAATAAAAAATAGTCAGAGTTTACTTTTTCTTGTTACCTGGTAAACAATAGCAAGTTAAAAAAGTAGATCAATACATAATCCTTCAGTTAAAATTAGTATACTTCATTTAAAATTAGAGAAGCACTGGAACAGATGATCTCTTAAGATTTTGTGTAGAATTCATGAATTTAGAGGGACAGTTACTGTATGGGATGAAGCAAAAAAGATAGTTCTTGTGCCTCTGTTAGAATTTTTAAAACGTGCTAGAATAGGAAATGATCTGGATTCTGTTCTACCTTCCCCTTTCAAAATTCTTGTATGAATATTTTGAAATGTGAAGGATAAATGTATGAAAGCCTTATCTGAGTTGTGACCATCATAGCTATAAAATTTAGGTCATTCCATTGGATCTGTGACATGATCCAAAAGGCACATTGCTGTGCTCCCAGTAAAATAATTCAGTAATGTTTTAATCATAAATTCATTCCAAAAGTCAGTGGCAGTACTAATGTGTCTTTCTATACTTGAGAACAGATAGAAAAGTTTAATTGATTTTCAATGATTATGATGACAATAATAATGATAATAATAATAAATAATAAAATTGCTGAAGATTTGCAAAAAGACACTAAATATACAGAGCTGTCAATTCTTCACTTGATCTGTCTTGAAGCTTGTCGCTAACTTTAAAACCAAACTTACCAACATTGTGAAACAAAATGTTATGCGTTTATGTGGTCCTATGCTACTAATTTCTACTCTACACAAAGATATATTTCTAATTTTAAAAGCAAGAGAAGTCATTTAAAAGAGACAGAAAGGACAGTTGGTGGGGGAGGAGTTAAGTCAAAAATTGTTATAATAATGTAGTAATTGCAATACGGACCTGATGGAATAAGTTCACGTTTTTAAGTGCAATAGGTGGCCGCGCTTTGGACCAACAGTTTATTTTTTCAGTCACTTTATGGCTACGTAAGCTCCTAGTTAAGACTTCATGAGCCAAAATGGAACCGCATAAAAGCATTCAAACTTTTCCTACTACCTTACCATCACTTCCTGTGTGCCTCCACCCCCACTTTCTCCACTTCAGCTTCTCGACCACTCTGTAGTGAGAAAAATACTGCAAAGTTACCATAAGCACAGAAATAAGATCTGTACTTTGAGCCACATGCAGAAGGGAACCACCAGGTTACTTTGAACGGGTGTGCACTTCCTTTCTGACTGACGAGCTGCCGGTGTTCCTCGTCTTTGCTAAGCTAAAAGAATGTAATTATTAAAGAGCGAAAACTCCAGTCCTGCACATGCATCCCAAGCGCAGTCTTGTGCAGAACTGTCAGTGTGCACTGCTAGTTTTGTTAGTATCAGACACAGTGTCATTAGCAAGCTGAATTGGTGTTTGTGCCTTTCTGCAGTGGATCCTCAATACTGTGCTAATGTGCGTAATTGACAACAGAAGTTTGCGTGGAGGAGAAGGTTATGTATGAATACATTTTTCTGTAAGTGTAATTACTCTTGTCAGCATAGGCCGCAATTTTTGTTTTTTGAAGTCAGGTCAAGTCTATGAGAAGAACAATTCCATTTAGCACGTACAGCAGGTTGATACCTGGTTTGTTAATGTACTATTAAAGTTTAAAAAAGGATCGGAAGAAATGAATATCATTAAACGATCTTTGATCAAGGCTCAGCTGAATGCATTCCAACATTTAAACTATAATTAAAACTGTAGTGACTGTCCTTGCTTAATGTTTTATTCATAGATAACTAAGGTATGTACCATAAAAACGTGTATGACTGTGTGATCAAAGGACACTTTACTGTGTGTCTTATCAGTAGTAGTGTACCAACTTTATGATCATAATTTTTCCTTTTCTGTTGTGTTTCCATGGACTTCGTAAAGATTATCATGGTTTATGTTATGTTAATCAGTATCTTATCAAGGGGTTTTTTTTTTAATTGCTTCCTAAACGTTAAAATCTAACAATAAATATGCTACGATTTAACTATTGCACTTTCTGAAAGGACGATTTTACTCATATTTCAAGCTGGTAAGCCTCTTATGTCTGATCTAAAAATATGTCCACAGAAAAACAAGAAAAGATGACAAAATTGGACATCAAAAGCTGGGACATACAAGACAATAGGTCCATTTTGAATATTTTATCCATACTATCATCAATTCCTTTCCCATCTACATGTTTTTGAGACCAGATGTGAGACGTTCTGGCTTTCATTATGTATGGAGAGCCTTCCAAAGGGTCTGATATTGAGAGGTGGGGACTCAGTATTCTGTTACTATTTCTGCATGGTTAGGAATCAATTCAAGTATGTAAAGAGATGCCATTTTAGATGGCAAGGGGATCCTGTTTGGCCTCCTGCTGCTGCTCAGGTACGATAGAACTGCTGTGCAGGTCTTTTGTCGTCTGCTGTCATCTGCTTTGTCACTTTGATATGTGGAAGCCTCAGATGTGTTGTTATGTGAAATTATTCAGGCGCCTAATAGTTTAGATGCCTGAATGGTTCTGTTACCATCCAGTACCTATGTTCTTGCAAGATGTTATGTGTGTTCTTGGTTTACTGTAGATTTTCAGATGACCCATATAATGCACAATCAGAATCTTAACCAAATTGGTGTGAGTGTACCCTGTGGGACAGTCATAGCTGCCTAACTCATACTTTTGTCTACACAGAAGGTAAAGATGTATCCTGAGGTCATTCTCAAGTCTGTTTATGTCAATGAGCCAGTAGAAGTCCTTATGCTCAAGTCCTAATAATTGCTGAGCTCTATTCAACTTCTAGGAGTGATATTCACCTGAAAACTCTGTCCTTCATCCCTTCCATTTCAGTTGTGCGTTGGAAACTACCTGTGATCACATCCTGCTAAAGACTGCTGCTGGTAGACTTAATCCCTGTTCCTAATTACATTTTTTCCACCCTTCCATATAATTTTCACAATCTGTTAGCAGCAATGAATCTGAGACAAGAAAGAGACGGTTGTGCCACAGACCAAAGTCTCTGCTTTCCTAATGCAAAGCATGAGGTGTACGGCTTTAATCCTGGCTGCCCACCCTGGGGTTGAAGAAGATGAGCATGTATTACTCGAGTTATTTTGACAATAGCTTTCAGCCAACCCTCAGTACTAGTGTAGACATTCATCATGCAGAAGGGTATGTCTGAAGGGGCACCTAATTCAGAGTTTGGCAGAGGGAAACAACATCCACTCGGGAATGAAACATCATCCTGTGGTGAAAGTTCTAAAATACTCCAGTGGTTAGGGCCTTACAAAAGAAGTGAAGTTCTGTGTTCTGGGCTTGTGACATTTAGAAGAGGCACAGCTGTAGCCTGCTAGGAAGGTCTTCTAGTTACCAGGCTAATGGTACTCTGAGTGCATCCACCCTCTGAGACAAGGAGTGTGTAGTTTTGAGCACAAGATTCTGTGGACGGCAAAATGGTGTCCTCTGATAGCTTTTATTGATCTTGGGTATGTTCAACACTAAAGTTATTCTAGAGGGTAGGCAGTGTGAATTATGCTTGAGCCTTGAGAATTTAAATTCATATTTAAAATCACAACTGAAGCATTCTGAGTGTGTCCCTCCTGATTAGGGTAATCTTGTGTGATGGGGAAATACTGGACTCTATATCCTGGCCCAGAGATCATTTCTGTATTTATTGTACTAACAGACACTGTTATACTAGGATATGAAATGTAGATTTCATGTGACGTGAAAAGGAACAAAGTTACCTGCATTTAAGACAGTGATGCAGAGACAAACGTATTGAAGGAGCTGGTAGCAGTGTTGAATATGCTGCTAGAAATGTGTTTTAGCTGGTACTGAAGTAGAAGCTATAGGTAATTGCTAGGTTGATGGAGCTGGAAAATGAAAAAGCCTGAGTGGCTTGAACTGTGGGAAAGTGAGTAGAAAAGCCAGAGTTGTACCCAGCGCTGCTTAGGCTAGAGAATGATGACTAGGACTTCTTTCTGGATGACACCTGAACAGGAAACTGATGACAAGCGTCACTGTCTCTGCTTCCACAAATAGGAGGGACAGCTAACAGTATTCTGCTTCTGCAGACTTAGTTTGCAGTACTGAGCTTGATAATATTTAATAGTTCAGAATCTGTATTTAAAATATATGTGAGAAAGCCTGTGTTGACTGTTCCAGCTGAGGTCAGAGTCTGAGGAGCTATCTATCACTTTCTCTGAGAACTGCGGCCTCTGCTACTTAGTACAGTTTGGGTTATTGCCGGGGGAACGTCTGTGTCCTTCAGTCTTGTTATTCTTGCTTCACCCAGAAGTGCCAATATATTGTTTTAGTTGGGTGAGCTATCAGTGAAATATATCACTTTGAGTAAATTGTTCAAGATAGACGCAGTCATCTTTCTATAACACTTCAACAAGGTATCAACCATGCTTCCAGAGTGGCAACCAACTGGAATGTGCACAATTGTATGCTTCCCACATATACTTTTAGACCATATAAATACAAATGTTATTTATATTTGATGGGTTAAAATAATACACGTTAACAGTTTCCCCTTTAATTTGTGGTCTTTTTGCAGCTGTGCCATTAGTTTGCCTTGGATCATAACATTTCTTTCTGAAGCACTGACAATGAAAATTCCAAAAGGCAAGATGAAACACCAGTTTTGAGTCTTCAAAATATGTTGAAATTCTCAAGGATCCAGATGACTCCTGATTATATCAGAATTCCTTAAATGGGGTAAGTTACCCAGGCCTGCTTCTTTTGCAGTGTTTATTTTTAATTGCTTTTCTTTAACATCATCCTTAGCTAATCTTGGAAAAGGAAATATTTAACCATTATTGTATGGTACAAAGACATGCTTAGCTTTGTTCCAAATACAGAACAGAAACATGCTGAACACCTCTGCATTTTCCTGCATGATTAACAATTTTGTCATCTGCCTTTTCTGATGTAATTGAAATTCTTGCCACCTCTTTGTAGCAACATTCTCAAGAACTAGGATTTCTTTTACTCCAGTTTTTTATTAGAAATCTCTTGTTGTCCTTAGTCCTATCGAACATAGAATTTTTCTGCCTGTAATTTTAATTTCCCCTGTTACCTGGTTTTCTTAACTTCTGTTTTACATTTCTGGATTCCATATTTAATTACGGTTCTTTACCATCTGTCTGCAGGGAAATATGGTATGTCTGTATTACTAATACTTAAAAAAAGACAAATGTGAGAAACTAAATAATAAATTCCTGCATTTTGAAAATGTGTGAAATACATGGGCTGAAGGTAGTGTCTCTGGTAGTTTAAATCTAAACCCTCATAATTGCTCATCTGTCCTGTATTCAAAAAGAAGAAAATGAGTCAATGTTGTATTGCTTGCCATATCACTGCTTTTCATATCATTTCACAGAAGATGAAATTTCTGGTGAAACAGAAGATTTAAATTCATGACGTGAATGTTGAAGTCCATTTTTAGGTCTGTAAAAGGTGCCTGTCTGAGGACACTTGCAGACTTGAGGCACCAGGTTAAAATCTAACATCTATTAATTCCTTCAGTTCTGTGTCTTGCCCCTGAGAAGGCCACTGCCACCTTTGAGACAGAGGTGCCTGATGTACTAGTTGATGCGTCTGCTACAATTTTTAGATCTTAAGATAAAGTGATCTCAAGGATGAATCATTTTAGATGAGGTTTTCCATAAGAACAGTAAATCTGAGGTTATAAAAATATAATTTAGATATGGTTTCTTTAAGTTCTGTGCAAGTAAAAAGAGGCAAAGTATAGTGATACCAGTTCTGCCAGCCCACCTATAATAATTCACAAGAGAAACTGTTAATGTCTGCTGCCATTCGTTATCATATTATTGGACACTTTTGTGTTTGTACCCACAGTGCTTCACAAGGATTTCAGGCCCAGTTCTAATTTCTCACATCTTGAGTTTTCTCAAATGAATTCAAAAGGATTTCTATTGCCATAAGCACGATTTAAATAAGACCATTGCAGACACATCTATGCAGTTATGGTCTTACTGTCCTATTACTTTTAATGATTCCCAGTGCATACTTTATTTTACTGGAGCAAATGGGCCTTTTTCACCCCTTTATACCCAGGACAAAGAGGTAACCGCACAAAGGAGTAACAGAACAAAGACTTCTCAGCCTGAAGGGTCATTATTTCTGAAAAATAGACTTAAATGAGTACAGTCATATATCTTGTACTTGGTTTCATTTTTATTTACTTTTTTCAAGCTGTAGTGTGTTGCTTGCATCTCTTTTTTTTTTCCTTCTTTTTTTTTGGTATGTGTCTATGGTTATCCATATTGATGAACTTTGCACTTTGATGGGAAGTAATAATCAGTGAAAGGATTATATAAGAGCAAAGACAATTCATTGCCTGCTCTGGTTTCAGGATTACACATTGCAGATAGCAGAATGTTATAACATGTTGAGATATGCTGCATAACATCATACGAACTGGCATGATGTGCTTTAAAAGCATGATAGGAAATCATAGAATGCATTAGAAGTGAATGGAAAAGCTTTCCTCTTAGACTAGTTGTCACTGTAATGAGTCTGTTAACTTCAAACTTCTAAATGCCTTAGTAATAGCGTTAGTACCAATGAATGCCATACCAAGTCCAAGAGCAAAACAGCTTTCATCATTTATGAAAGAAGATAGAAATTTCATCTCACAAGCAATGTCTGATACACTTGTGTGTTAAACTGTATACATCTTCCCATTTAGTGTGCAGAAACAGGCATCTTCTGTCTTCAAAACTTCACACCCTTGCTGGAACTGTAGGTCCTTCCTTGCATGTGGACCATCAGTTTTCCTGTAAGAATACCTGTTTTCCCAGTATGTCTCAGTATGCCTGACTGGGCTGTGATTGAGCGCTGCTGTGGAAGGAGGTGCGCTTTTCCCCTTCCTGCCTACTGCTGCCCACACCGTTCAGATGTATGTTCCCACTGCTTTCTTGCGCTGATGCTGGTGCTCGGTAGAACCAAGGCTGATTTATCCTTCTGTCATTATAGCACTAGACTAGCAAAGAAATAACAAAAGGCACTGCACTTACACATGCGTTGTCTGTCAAGCACCACAGCTGATCAGGAAGAGCAAGGTAAAGACAGCACTGCAACAGCCAGCAATTAGTTTTACTTAGGCTGCTCTAGAGTCACATTTTTGAGTGTTGTTTAGTGACAGCAAGAGATTATTTAAGTCAAAGCTACTGTTTTCCAGCCTTCCATTGTTGGCTGTATATTTTTACTTTCACCTTTGTGCTGGCACTCATGCTTATCTAACTGGGAGGTGATCTCAGAAATGCATCTTTTCACCCTTCGTTGAAATCCCTTGTTGAGTCATGAGAGCAGCCACTGTTCCTTTAGCTCTTTCCTACCCATTTGTCTCTTTTCTGTTCCTCATCAAGCCTTTTCTTTCCAGGAAACAGATTCTTCAGTGTCTTGGACGATTGCTGGTATGTGGAGTATTATGCAGTTCTGGGACTCAGAAGTATGTGCTTGCCAATTATTTAGGGGTTGCACTCCTTTATTTCTTGCAACTTCTTCACAAGTGGTAGCCGTTCTAAAAGGTGCCTCACATGGGAAATGTCCCAAGGCTTCAGATCTTTACTGTTTCACAAAGTATTTCTTCTGGACTAAAATATGTGCTGTACTGTGTAGATAGAAACCAATAAGCAGAAAACGGCAGAAGGATCCACTGAACGTAGAAACCCAGTCTCCTGCACTGCCTTTCACCTCACTGGAGGAATTGGGACAGACTGTGTGTACACAATGAGTATCGGGGTAGTTACGACTAGCAGCCTGGGAGCAGAAATGTTTGGCTTAATGTGAGCGTGGGGCGGGGGGGGGAAGTATTTCTCTAAGTGTTATTTAATTTGGCTCTCTTTTTTTCTCAATACCGCATCAGTGATCAAAATTGTATTAATTGACAATGCATTAAGTAAAAATCTCCAAGTTGTACTGGTTTGTCTATGACACCGTGGTTGCAGGTAGGTGTATGTTTTGCAAATAACTGTTGCAACTGAAGGTATCCTACTATTGCTTTCTAGGTGCTTACTGTTGTATTCTTTTATAGTTCATTCCAACCTGGACTTCATCTGAAAGTTTCCATGAGCACTTTCTACTTTGTCTGAAAAAATCAGCGAAGTTCTTTCAAATAGTTTACTTAACAATGTGAACGAGTTTAGCTGACGTGGCTTGAAGCAGACTAGGAAGTGCTTCACCCAGTTTAGTGCAGAAGAATTGGTAAAGGAGTGGTGTCATGGAAAAGCATTAATGCTGTTCTGCTAGGCACACCTGCATTTTGTAAAGCAAACGAGGTTTCACTTTATCAACAGGAGACAGATTCTGTCTGTTGCTACAGCGCTCCATTTTGCAGAACTGTACTTGTGGTAATCTCCAGTGGCAGCGTGATGATGGATAGCTGGGAATTATTGTTCCTTTGGCTGGCACAGGGTATATCTGTTCTCATTTCTGGCTCTGTACTGCTGTGGATTGATAGCACCTGTCATGTCTACCTATGCCAGCTGAAAAACTTACTGCCTCTCTTCGGTATGCAACTAGCCTGTAGATCTGTGAGTATTCCCTAACCTGTTGCAGGCAAAAGGGTTAGCCAGAACTACTACTTAAATCCTTGGAGGCAGATTACCTGTCTTGACTGAAATGGGTTAGAGACTCCTTATGTGCGTGAATCTGGAAGTGACAGCCTGTTGCTCTGTACAGCTAGATTACAAAGTAGGTGTAGACTGCTTTCCTCTGTGGCTGGACTGCATCCAGTACCTAAAGCGAACTTCTTTAGCGCTACTTTTAATATTTTGGCCAATTTATAGATACATTTTCTTTCCTTCTTTCAAGTTAGTTGTGCTTTACTTAGCAGCATGTTCTCTAAGTCGTTTTTTATTCTTCATCTCCCTAGGCCTCTTTGGAGATAGAAGACTTGATCATGTCTCTGAGTCACATATTGCTGGAGGCTGGGAGAATGTATAGCAGTTATATATGCTATGTTTGCCCTGTTCATATGCTCTCCCTTAGGCATCTTCTAGTAGCCACTGTTGGGAACTGGATACTAGGCTAAAGAGATCTTTGTTTTTACCTGTTATGACTGTTCTTACGGTTTATTTCTATATGGCTCCAGGAAGATGGCTGTGACTTTGCAGGTTGTCATTCAGTATGGAGATAACTTTTCAGTTTTCTGGCCATGTGCAGTCAAGAAGGGGGAAAAGTTAAAGAAATTTGTTCAAGTATGAAGAAAAATATTTCCATTTATAAAGGACACATAAAGCATGCAAAAATGAAAGGAAGGACAGTGAAAACAGGGAATACAATGGAGAGCTAGGGTATATGCTCTTCCTTGATAGAGGAAGAGCAAAGGAACAAAGAATCTATTAATAAGGCAGGGCATGAACTGAAAGTGCTAAGCACTGTAGCAAACGATACAGTAAAAGTGATACAAAATGTTTACACAGGATTTTCAGAACAGATAGAGATGGTAATTTCTGAAATTCATTTTTGAAATTTTTAGAAAATGAAAACATTAAAGAAGTGCATTTTGTAAATGTTGGGAGTCCTCATTAAAAGGGCAGTGTTTCTATTGACGCAGTAGTTCACCTGTTCAAAATGCTTCAGTCATCAAATCATGGAATTCAGAATTGCAGTGTTTGTATGCGTGTGTGCATGTGTACATTTGTGGTTTGGGTGAAACTGGTATTTTTTCATCTGAATCAGACGAAGGTGGAGTCACGGTGTTTTCTTTCAGGCATCTATTTATCATAGCTTACAGTTTGCTTTGTTGTTCAAATAGTACGTGACTCCACCCTTTCTCATTATTACCAAGACGGGATATAAGGCTGCTTTAGAGAGTTTCTAAGTTAACACTAATGAAGTCGGGTATTAAGTTGCTTTCTAATGCATTTAGGAGCAAGACTTTGGAGGGAAAATGGTAAGTATTGTATCATGACTGCAAAAATCTGTCTGTTTAGAAGGAAACATGATGTTGAAAGAAAATTCTTATACTAACCTCTTCCTTATTTAATTGGAAATAAATTGTCCCCTTTCACTCCATTTCAAACTTCCAATGTAGTTAGCCTGTGTGAGTCCAGGATTGCAACTGCTGTGTTTAAGAATGTGTGGGTTTCATCTCCTGAAAGTATTTCAAAGGAATATGCAGGCACTAAGTGTAAGCATACCTTCGTCTCCCCTACAGACAGGCTACCCGAAGCGGTTGCTCATGCTGGAAGGAAGTAGTGCTTTATGCTAAGGGTGTCACAAATCACACCCAAAGTCTCCGATGCTAATGTAGAGCTCCAGGAAGCAATTGGTTTGCTTCTGTCCCAGTACTCCCTGCAGGATGATGCAACTCTGCTGTCTTTAGCATAGAACAGTAGCTGCAGCCAAGGCTTAGTTCCTGTAAATGACGAGTGAAAAGGAAAATCAACTCTGTTAACTACTTATGTGTATGAAAATTGATCATGAGCCCTTACAAATTTGTTTTCCTTGGACCTTGTCTATTGTAGCATTTCTAGATTTTCACAAGTCCTGAAATAACAGAGAAGAGGGAGAGTGGATGAAAATGAAGGTAAATTGTGAGTCTCCTTGGGAATGCTGTCAGTATGCTTCCTGCTACTCAAATATATTTCATACCTTTTTGGAGAACAAAACTCAGTGATAAACCTTAAAAAAAAAAAAAATCGTGTTCCATGTTTCAGTGGTGGCTGCTGGAAATTAGTTTATTGAAGCATTTGGTTGTGTTCCAGTGTAACACACAGAAAATGTCATGTCTTCTCTGTTACAAACTTTTCCACCTCTCCTCAGTAGTGAAGTCATCTGTTCTTTTGCCAAATGTAGGTTTGCTCTCAAACTTAGAATAAAGATTCCTTAAAGTCAGTGTGTGTAACACCCTAGCAGAGAGCACCATATCCAAAGGCAGAAGGAGCAACTATGCAAGAGAGAGGATTCATCAGAGGTCAGGGAGGAACATTTCTCGAAGATGACTAACAGTAGGGATGGGTAAACCTTGTGTTGTTTTTAGGTTTTGTGAACCTTGTGAACTGTACTTCTGGTTTCACAGGGTTTGTGAACCGTTCCCTCTTCCACCTTGTCCTTCCCATGGTATTTTTCAGGATGGGGGTTTTGTTGATTTTTTTTTTTTTTTTTTTTTTTTTTTTTTTTTTTTTTTTTTTTTTTTTTTTTT
>Ga0181612_136419_pt1 | contig 13614 bp, 7 predicted proteins | sample HoacroProtozoa21_FD_119630 | JGI IMG/M metagenome (GOLD analysis project Ga0181612, IMG submission 119630) | Hoatzin crop microbial communities from Cojedes, Venezuel. Combined Assembly of Gp0051906, Gp0051904, Gp0051908 | reverse complement strand
TTTAATTACAATCACTCTAGTAAGTGGAAATTTTACATTTATGGGTATCAAAATTAATGTCAGTTTAGCATAGCCCTTGCAAACGAAGATACTCAGATACACCTGGATTAGCTAAATGTTCATGTTTCTTTCTAACCACTGAGGAAATTAAAGTACAGGAAAGTTATTGTCTTTTGACATTTTAATTTGTTCCTTTGAGTCAGTCTTGGAGTAGATTTCTGTGGTCTCAACCTGATGCTCAAAGTCAGAAGTAAGACTGAACATGACTGCATTTTTTTCCAGGCTAAGCACTAAGAAATATTTTAGCAAATCTATGTTTCTGAGAGACAAAATAAGTAGAGTCAGATCTACAGATGTATAATTTAGCCACCACTCTTCAAATTTGATGGAAACAAGGAACCTAAAATCATGTGCATCTGGCTTTACCATTCAAAGATAAAGTGTATGACAAAAAGAACAAACAGAAACCAAACAGAACTAAAAGTCTGAGGTATGTAGTCCCAGTACTTAAAAAGGATGAGGTAGGAAATAATTTATCCAACATAGTCTGACTTTAGACATGCCCTTAAAATACTGAAAACACAAGTGCAAACTAAATCAGAATAGCTTCCTACACTGCATTAGTTATAGGGACAATACTGGAATTACTGGGAGGAAATCTGGCCTGTGTTATGCAGAAGGCCAGACTACAAGATTACAATGGTCCCTTCTGATTTTCAGATCTATGAAGCTATGAATAATTCAAATAACTTTGCAGGACAAACACAGGAACTGGAGTTTAACAGCTGAGCAGGCAAAAAATTTTTCACCTCACGCATCAAATGAAGTTAAGCAAGATTTGGAAATATCTTCCAAAAATAACGTTTAAAAGGTCAATAGCTGTTTTCACAGCCTTGCCATGGCCAATATAGCTGGTTTTGGTCTTAACCAAATGCATTCAGGAGTACAGCTGTATGGAAACCTGATTAAAACAGGAAATTTCACTTGGCTGAAGAATTTTTCCCTGTTCACAAATGAGCAGTGTAAAAAGAACTGTGAAATAGCTTATTGGGTAATTGACTTACAGATCCTTAGCTCTAAGAACAGGAAGCCATGGTTACATGTCCACTTTAATCTGGCATTAGCCCAGGATACTGCTGAAGAGGAGCATCCGTCCGGGCATCCAAACAAGAAACCCGTTCCCACCCCTTGAGAGGACTGATGCAACCCACCAAATGGCAGCACAAGTGCATGGATCAGCACAACGGAGTCAGGGAGATCATATAGCCGTGGCAATTGGAAAGACAGGGCTGAATTTCTGTCAGATTTAAGTAACGCCATAATCACTGTCTGGGTCTCTACCAGTTGACTGAAAACCCTAAGATGATAGCTCAAAACACAAGCATGCTTACTTTCTAACTCATATTAACTCATACTCTGCAACTTGTACAGTGGATTTTTAGGTCATTACTTTTGTACTTGTGACCCAAAGATTTATGCAGTTTAGCAATTCCTTCATTACAATTCACAGTGCATCGTTGCACAGACTCAGAAAGCAAGCTGCTGAATACAAACATTTGAATTAAAAAAACGAAGTCTGTCAATAAAGCCTTTATGTGCGAAAACAAAGAGAAAATGAACACTCCTGTCTTTGGCCTCCAAAGGAACTCTGTCTTGTGTGGTATTAGAGATAGAAATATGTTAAGAATTCTATCAAATGACATTATTTTTACCTATATTCATATCACAATAAAAAAGAATAATGTGGTCTGTGGGGAGATAAATCCTTAAAAAGCAGGGAATTTTGAAAAGGAAACCCTGAAAGATAATATACAGTATACAAAAGAGTAAAGATGAAGATAGTTTTCTCCCCTCAGCTTTTAAAGGACATATAGAAAGTGAAATAGTTTTCTCAGGGTCAAAATTCTCTGCATGTAGGAACCTAATATGTACTACTATCCAGGAGCACACCATGAAAGACCTCCAGGATCCTCATAAAAAATGTAAAGTCTTTTGAACTACAAAGCTCAAAAGTATCTGGCAAAACTAGCTAGAGGAGGACTGCACTAATGTCCATCAGATCATTAGAGGGTTTTTACATTCTTGTTTCCCATCTAAGAGGCCATGTGGCTCCACAGCTGTTGTCCCTCCTTTTGGAGCATTTCTTGAGAGACAGGGAAGAGGCATCACCCCTGATCTGAAAAGGTTTTTAGTTCACTGCTACTATTTGCATCACAAAAATATTTACAAGGTCTAGCCACTGTACTAGTTGCTGTAAAGAACAGTAGACAAAAAGCATGGTCCTGATATTACACTGAATCTCCAGAATCTTGTTTTCACAGCCTTTTTATATCTCCACGAGCTCCTCTGGAGCTCTCTACTGCAAGTTTATTAGATTATCTGTCATTAGCTGACCAAACAAAACCAGATGCTGATTCGCACAGCCTTGTTTTTTCACAAAACTTATACTGACATCCATACATAGGGAAAACACTATCTGGGACCCTAAATAAAAATAAAAGCCCCCTTTTGGTCCACAAATATAACTTAAAGACATTTATATCTAAACAGAATCAGCAACATTTCTTCAGCTGCAGAGAAGTAAAAATGTACCCATGAGTCTGCTCAATTGAAACTATGAAACTGTTTGCTACAGTCTTTCATCTATTTCTATTCATAGTTGTTAATTTTTAAAGAGACCAAAACAGCAAGAGGACAGAACAGTCAATCCTGTCAGATCCAGAGAAAAAACCACATTAGTCACCTCCTGAAGTGTGGCTCCTTATTCCAGCCCTCCTATGATTTATTTAGCAAAATCAGTGTTCTGCTTTTTCTCTTTGGCCCAGATGCTGTGCCTCCCACTCCATCGCAGCTAACCATGCTTGTGCTTCAGCTTGCCAGAGAGAAGCGAAATAGGAATAGCATCTCTAATGCTCCTCTTTACCACAAAACACCATCTTCCCAGTCAAAAAGTGATTTCGTAGCCCTTCTGGTTATAGTTCTTACTCACGGATTCATGCTCTGTGAACATGAACACACACAGGAATCACAGCCACGGACCTGCTATCCCAGAGCTGACTTTGTGGCAAATACTGCATAAAAATTCCTGCCATGAAATTTTTTAAAAATAATTTACCCTATCCTGCAGAGTGCTGATAGATGGCACAGGCAATGCTTTTAGAGCTGTCTCAGCAGTGGTGAAGAGGCTGTATAACCCTTTTCTAATGTTCTTCAAACCCTTCATCGCTTTTACGATAGAATACACTTCATTCAAAATCTCTTATGCAGAGTTTGTGTGAGAAAGACAAAGAGTTCATTCCTCCAGCCCTGACAGTGCATAAAGCCTGATGGACCTACTTCATGAAAGTAGGTTTACTTTCATGAGTAAAGTTTCAGAAACAGATTTTCTTGAACCTCATTTTCATCTTTCGGATTCAGGAGTTCCTCATGAATGCATTAGTGCTTATAGCAAATTATACAGATTTCTAGAACTCAGGAAACACTATGTTCAATAAAGGTACTAAAAAAGACTCTTAACGCCCTGACTTTGGTACAGCATTTTTCTAATGAACTACAATAGGCCTTTTTTTCCGTACTTTCCCATTTCCCATTGTTTATGATTATAAGCCTGATTTTGATAATAAAAGAGCTGTCCCATAGTTTTGATCTCTTAGATATGCTATCTTTCTAATCAAACAGTATCTTTCTCCCTCCCTCTTGAGTGTCTGTTCCACGTGCTATCAAGCCTGTCTACCTGTCTTTCCTAACTTTCTTTCAAATTCTTCACTTGGCTTTGGCCCCCCCTGCACTGTTCCAAGGTCTTTCTCCCCTTGAGGCTTTACTATTTCTTGATTAATTACTGTGATACAGAAAAACGTCCCTGCAGAAATTTGTACACTGGAAGACTAGATGCCTCATAATACCAGAACTAACAAAATACATCAAAAAATACTGACTCATCAATGACAACGCATTAGTATTTGGAAGCGTATGTGGGTCTCTACAAGAAAAAAGAAAATTAAATGTATTTATGCATAGAAATTATAATGTAATAAAGAAACAGTGTAACAGAACTTCTACTATTACAAAATTTTTATTCAAAGCAGTATCTTTGATAGACTTAAACCACAATCCAATAAACTTCCTGACATGGAATATTATCTTTCTCATTGACTGTACAGAATAATGCAGGGAGTAGAAGATTACTTTGTGAAAATAAATAAATGAATGAAATGTATACTGAACCTTTTCATCTGCAGCCTGCTTAATTCAAGCTGAAAATATTTGCATTGTGTCAAAATATTCATAGTGGAATAACATTTGCTACAAAATGGAAATATACTACAGCATGATCAGTGGGGGGGAAATCAAAGAAAAGATTTTTTTTATCTACCAGTTTCAAGCTAAGAAGCATTCTAAGTACCCAGTTACTAAATTAGTCGTTACGTGAGATCACATGAGATATCGGCACCTAGGCTGAAAGAGAGCAACAATTTAATGCTCGGAAGGTGACCTGTCAGAACAAAGAACGATACAGCACCCCAGTTTCATAAAAATACCACAGAAAGGAAATGATAGTTTGAAAGTTATTGCATTCTAGCTGAAAAATCAGGCTGGAAACAAGCAAAACAGAGGAAACTTTAACCCTTAGACAATAAAAGTAGAAAGTAATTTTTTTTTTCAGCAATTACATGATTAATATGCATGACAAGAAAAGCCTACATCATAAATTATCTTTACATCTGACTCGATCTTCTGTCCTTTTTTTGGCCGGACAGACCCTATTTTATATCTATTCCAGAAACTGCAAGGTAGAGGTGTGTGATAGACTGCCTAGTAATATTTAATTTGTTTGGTCCATCCTACTTGTAAAGATCTGCCATGATGGTATCTGTCATGACCCATGGGAGATTATGGGACAGTCTCTCACTCTCACAAGTGTGTTTTCTCAGCACTAGCAAGGTTTTGTCTTGGGTCTACAGTGCAGATGAAAAATATCATCAACAATGTATTCAGGCAAGCTTCAGAAGGGCAAGAGAGTTTTTCCTCTGCCTTAAATACCCCTAGTTCATCAAGCAGTGAAAGTTAAGCTGTCATGCCTGAATGAAAACAGACTGCACATCAGCCATATTTGTTTGCTCCTTTTCCAGGATAGGTACATATAGTTTGAAATAATCAGCCTTCACAGATGGCTTTATGGAAGAGAGACAAAGGGATACAGACATTGAGTTCCCTCCCTCTCCCTGCCCAGACTGCAGATGTAGAAACGCCCTGTTTAGCATCCCTGCTTCTCTCCTGCTTCCCAGGAAGAACTCCTCTCTTCTGTAAAGAGATGAAGTGCTGTTAGGTAGGGAAACTTGTCTCTCCCAGCCAAAGAGGTCTCAATATAGTAGTCACATATCTGAGCATGACTGCAAAATTATGGTGTTGTCATTCACAGCCAGGTTTCAGCCACTTAATTTTTACTAAGAATATAGGCAAATTTTTATTTCATTAGTGCTACATCTTCTGATAAGCAATGAATCTCCCAGACCCATGTGTACAGCATAAATCAGCACTGGAAAGACAGCACACAAAGCTTCATTAAGATCATAACATTTCTCATACCCTCGTAATTAGCTGTAAATGAGCTGTAAAACTTTTGCCTAAAACAACAAGCTTTTTAAGTATTTAGTACAAATAGCAACTAGAGGTGCACTCTTTAATTGGCGTGTATGTCTGCTTCCAGAAACAGAGCATCATTTGGTGTCTGTCTGCTCTTTTATTCTAAGTGACAATTGTGGAAAAAAGAATTCTTCTTGTTGGTTGAGATAGATGGTGAGGATTGTTGCTGTTAGAGAACAGTCATATTACAACTGCATAATTAAATCTGACTGAAAATCTCTCACAGTTTGCTACTACCTAAAATTCAACCCCTAAAAATAACAGTATTAAAGACTTTCACCTAAAAGGCAGCATAGACATATGCTTTCCAAGGAGCATCTTCTGCAAAGATCATGTATTTGTCACCCACAAATTCCTCTTCCTTTCTTTTTTTATCCTGGGTGTATTTTAAAATTTCAGTTCTCACACAGCCTTACAGTTTGGCTACTAGCTTGCTAAGTGACCATCTTGTTCCACGTATTCCTTCTTTTCTGTTGAGATGATCTGAACCCTCTTGCCAATTGTCCTCAAGTCTGTGTAGAACTGTCAATATCCTAGAAACTCGTTTGCTATCCACAGTCAATTAGACATAAGGCAGTTTCATCAGAGACATAGCTTTTCTCTGTTTCTTGGCTTTCTCCGTGCAGAGACATGGATAAGCCAAGTTACTAATGTGCTTTGAGAACAGATTCTTTGCTCAGAATGCTGTGATATTACAGATGGTGGCATGACATGAAATAACATAATATAACAGCCCTTTATTTTTTTAATAGAATGTTTTCCCAGCTGTATTCTCTTTGGTAATTGGATATACTGAATCTAAAAAGCTCCATTGTATAAATACATTGAATTCCTTGGATTTACTGTTTACTAGAACTCAAAAATAAGGCAAACACTGTGAAAGATATTTTAGGACTAGCATCTGTATGCTAGATGGTCCAAATGCTAACAAGGACATTATGTTCATTCAAAATTTCATACTCAGTTATGAGATTTCTGCCTATGCTGTTTGCTAAATTGACTGACAACTCTACCTGCTATACAATATTAGAATCAAGGTTATTTCTCATTAACTCAAAAATTGGAGACCCCTCCATATACAAAGCCCTCATGACTTTTGCAACACAGGAAGACTTCTCTTTCCTAGAAAGGCACTACTCAACCAATTAAATGACTACTGATATCTGTGGAGATCAGATAAAGTTACAGAAACAGATACTATTGTTTTAATATAACACAGTATTGTATTGTTTGTTCTGAAAAATAGACACAAACCAAGAAACTCTAGGTTATATACTTCCACCACTACACACATACAGCTTTCAAAAGGGGGTATGTAATTCCATTCCACTGGAGCCAGAGATGGATGCCACCTTAAGAGAATCACAGGCAGATTTTGGAAGACAAAAAACTCTTTCAATTAGCAGTATATATGTATTTGTATTTTTTAACAAATGCACCCCTATCATGGACATAATTATACCCGTATAAACTTGGCTTATCTTCTTTTAGTTAGCATAGTTAATTTCCTTCCCAAATGAATAAAAACTGAATCATTAATACATATTTATTCTGATATCCTTGCAACCACACAATGATTGTGAGGGACAAAATGTTGTGCACTTTTTGTTTTAACCATATACTTAAACTTCAGTGAGAATATAAGTTTAGTCAGGTACCAGTAATTACTTTTCTTATTCAAAATGCTTGAGTTGTTAATATTAGCTCACCAAGTTCAGCACGTTTCCTCACCAGTTATCTTATTCTTTGTTATGTGTAGTTGGGCTACCTTTTTGGTAGGCTCAACGTATTAGGAACTGTGCATCAACACTATAGCGGATTCTGGTTTCTCTCAATCTGCAACAAAGTAAGACAGTACATGACATTTGAAAGGTGATTTTACAGGGGCAGGCTAAAGATCTATAGTGTCTAATACTCAGTGCAACAGATTTTATCATTCAAAGCTATGAAAAACCACAACATACAGCAATTCTTTAAAATGTACCTTTTTATACCATTACCAACAAAAACGAATAATAATTTCTTAAGCATTGAAAATTTTCTGTAACATTCTCCTTTTCCCACTGTTTTTAAGCCACTCTTGTCAACTTAAGAGAGGACACATTTTCATTAGGTTTTACACTTCTATCATAACAAAATGTTTTGAATTTATTGAAACTGCCTTAAAATATACTGTAACATAAATAATAGCATATTATTTCCTAGAGTAACTACAATTTGATAAAATAATTTAAGACTATTTAGATCACGTTTTTTCCTAAGGACAAAATAAATATGTATATTTAATATCACTTCATCAATATCCTTTGTTGCCCTTATAGTACAACACTTTGGTCAGTTTCTAGCATGCAATTTAAGGCTCTGTGAGCTGTACATCATTTAAACTAGAAATTGTCACGGTGCTGACCTAAAATGCAATGCAGTCAGTGCAATGCATTGACTTCAACACTCATTAGACCCTTTTTTTTTTTTTAGGGCACACCTCCATTATTAGAGGCTAGATTAACTCATGCCTGCACAGAATACATCTTCCATCAGAACAAAAAGTTTTTGCAAGCACTAATTCTTACCTGCTTCAGATGTCTTCCATTCTTATAAGAAAGCAAGCAATAGGCTAAGGACAGGTACGTATAAGAACCTACCACTGATATTATTTTAATCGCTGTTCACTCCTGCTTCTGTTTTTCTGTGTGGCTCCAAGCTAGTTTCTGCCGTCACACAGTGGCTCCTTTTCAAAGAGCACTCTGTTTCTAACAAGCTTTCCATGAAAAGAGTTACACTTGTTCAAAGCAAAAAGCTATTTGACACAGGATGATGCCATTTAACATGCGAAGAAAACTAAATTAAATGATGGCTTTGCACATCAGTTGCAAAATACTAGAGCACTTTCATGGACATGTTTGTCCATAAAGTTCTCTTTGAGCTTCAGTCTGCTCACTTTACTTTCTGATCAATTATTGCTGATGTTAATGTGAGTTTTGACTGAGTAGCGAGGTCAAGATTCAAATTTTTAAGGGTGACATTTTCTCATGGACTCACCACACTAAAAACCATTTAGGTCATGTTTACACAGAAATCAGCCTTTAGGAAATGCCCACTTACGGAGATGAATGAAACAGTCAGATTTATTCAAGAGCTCTCAAACTTTGATCATCCATTCTTCTATTTAAAGCTGTTGGATGTTCAGTAGTTTGAGTAAGTAATCATTTTGCTTAAGGGTGGAAGAGGGAGCTCCACATTTTCAAAAGTTTAGTCCTCTGTTGTGTGTGCTAGAGGTACTTGTACAGCTATCTAAGCCAGACTCAACAAAGGTCTAATGAAGAGCCCAAACAATTAAAACATTTCCATGTCCAACTTTGAACTAGCTCAGCAAACAATCTACCCAATCAAAAATGAAAGAACTGGGAAGAATTGGTTCAAGGTTTTCCTTTAGGCACACAGGCAAAATTAATACTATACTCATCCTCAGGGCAGAAAAATCAATTTTGCAGTAGCAGCAGAGGAGGTTCTCCTTTGAAAGAGAAATTAAATAAAGATCTTCGAATACGACATATATTTACAATTATCTAATGAAAACCTGCTGAAAATCCTAAAACTCTGTGATATCTGAATGAGATAGAGTCTCCAGGGATCCAATAGTCTTCCTATTGGGAGAGTGAAATAAAATAGGACAAGAATGAACTCCCTGAGGGGATCCTATGGTTTTCATATTCACAGAGTCCTTCCACAGAATTTAAAAAGGGGATGAATCCAGCCTTAAATAATAATTCTTTAGGTAGTCTTCAGTTCATTTGTATTTCTGGTAAATGTAAAAAGCCCCAGACCTTCATAATCCATTCTCACTGTAGGCAGGTATTACCAGGAATGTCAAAGCACTCAACTTTCATGGACCTAAAGATTTCTTTACCCTCTAGACATTTCAATAGATAATTTTTAGGCTTGTCTGCCTCTTTTTTCCTTATAGAATTTCCCTTCACCCACAGGCTATTTTTAATACATATTTCCTATCTCAATAACTAAAGCATTTCGCATGATGTGATCATGCTTTCTTACCATTTGCAGGGTCAATGAGCTTTTTCTGTAACTTGGAAAATATGAATTGTGTCTTGCATACAGATCTTTGAGAAAACAGTGAACACATGTTATAAAGTCAGACCCTTCAGCATACTCTGGAAGGCCAATTACCTTCAAGTTTTATCTGCTGTGGTTATTCTCCAGATTGTCAACTTTTTCAAGGAGATAAAATATTTCCTTGTTATGTTATTCTTTATCCTTCTTAAAGCCTGAAATACCATATTCTGAACTCCTAATTCTTTCCTCTACAGCACTTGCTCCTCAACCATATATTTTATTTACCAGATACTACTATGTCCTCTCAACCTTCCTTTTCTCTGGTACCACTATGACTGAACCTATGTAGAAACATCTCTACATAAAGAATTAAAAAAAAAGTGGGGTTTGTGCATCAAATTATGCAGACCTGTATTGTGAATACCCACAATAAATAAAGAATTTGGGGATCATTTAGTAATTTTTAACTCCGTTTTTTTTTTTTTTTTTTCCCAAATGTGTTACAAATCCACAACTTTAATTCTATGACTTATTAGCAGTATTATCATTAGATACAAATGCTAGACAGGGAAAATTCAGAGCATGTCTGTGAGACTAAAGAACAAGAGTAGATGATGCTTTTTGACAGAATACATGAAAAGCCTACTGAAAAGGGGAAAAAAGGTTGGGACAGGTTATTAATTGGAACTTTTAGACCTGAAACTGGCTTCATCTGAGAAATTCCATAATTATTTAAAGTGAGGGTTCTAGTTTACTGTCCCCTTGAAGAACCACTCTTTTAATTCATACTGCTAAGTGCTTTTCATAGCTAAACACTTTGAAAGAACAAGAAATATTACTCAGGTTATGTCTTTTTATGTTTTCTTAGGGAAAACAATGGAAGCTATTCCTTGCCCTTAGAAAAATGCTTAAAGTGATTTGAAGTGCAATATCCTGTGAAGAAAGGGACATTATAGTGCCTTACTCGATTGGTATAAAGATGAAGATTTATATTTTTTGTTACTTGTCTGTACAGTGGAGGAATAATCAACATTGTAGAATTATTCTATTGAGTACTTTCCAGAAAATTTATTGGTTCTAATGTTAGAAACATCTTTCTAAATATGAAAATGAATCCAAGGATTTATTAAACCAAATAAAATGGTTTATTACTCATTATTTATTTCTCCTCTTTGAACATGACAAATAGCTCATTAAGTAAACGTGAACAGTGCTTTTACAAGCTTTGAGACACTTTCAGCTAAGTTTTATCTCGAATTTTGTAACTCGTACCCTCCCACATCCCATCCACAAAATAAAGGATGTTCTTTGGAGCTGCAACATGATGAAACATTTCTTTAACACTAAGGCTGATTTCTTTGTGGACACTAGTACTAGACTGCAAATCAATATCTAACATTGCTATTATGGAAGGCAAAGGGTGTGCATGTGTATAAGGTTCCATTACTATAACAGGTATGGAAAGATTAGCATCCTGCATACCCTTCGGCTTGTATGGTTAAAGACTTTACAGGCAGAGAGAAAATGAATTCCTAACTTTGCTTCTTTTATAACAGAAGAAGGACAAATTTGGATCCAACCTGATCTTACAAAAAAGTAAATAATCATTTTCAGTTTGAACATTTTCTGTTATGAGAACATGGCAATAAAGCCTGTCTGAATATTGCACCCCAGCCAGAATCTGAGACAGACCTAGTTCACTAACATTGTGCATCTACATCGACTCCTAACTCTACTGTTGTGAGAGATGAGTACTTTAAAAGACCTACATTCTGTGGCAGAGTTCCCTAGATTTTACAACACCTCACTGGAACCAGCTAGAAAACAGAAATTGTTATTAAGATAACGCTATCATCAATTTAGGAGCCAATTGTTCTCAATATTCAGGAATGCTTTTATGCATCATGTATTTTTCTGCCATGAGAGATCATCCTAGCATCTGTTTATAATGAAGCTTGAGGGGACAAAAAAACCCCATTAAAAAAAAGATATTATGCACTTCTACTGTTCATTGATCTAGTTTAGTAAAACTGGTTACTGCATTCACTTGCTATATTTCAGTATTACTATGATAATTCTCTCAATACGAAATTATTTATTTTTTTCCTTAAAAAAAAACCCCTAAATCTTATCTATCAAGACAGTTGTTTAAAATATTGACAGTGTATAGGTTTAATTGTGGCTCATTACAATAATAAACTCTTAATTCCTTTCTTTGCTGCAATATCAAGAAAAAAAGAGTGTACTGAACCCAAGAGGAAACAGACTTCTGTTATCGTATCTACATGATTAGTTGCTATCCAATAGACCTTTTTACTCATTATACTCTGCACAACATTCTAAAACACAATTATACTGTAGCTTTAAAGTATAAAAACAGAACTGAACCTTGCAGTTTCATGTTTTATTGTCTTTTTAAATGAGTGGTAGTATTAAATGCAATGATAGTACGGAAGAGAATATTTAATGTTTTTTTAATTTAGCATCTGGCAACACACACAGATGGTGTAGGGCAGCAATGGTGCAATTATCTGAGCAACACCGTCTGCAGGTAAGAGGATATAAAAGTCAAATGAAATTTGGAACAGTCTATTAAAGATTATGAAATAAGATTAATGAGTCAACAATGTGACCTTGTAAATTAGAAAGATGGTTATCTTTCTTATTGCTGGGCTGCAAGATGTGTGAAATGGCATCTGTCGTCCATTAAATGAGATTCTACTTGACACCAAAAGTAGGACAACTCCTTCCTTCTGTCAAAAAAGAAACTGATCATGATACTTCGGTTCTATTGAACACAATTTTGGCAACTAAGATGCATTCATGGCTTTTCTGTTCTTGTAAAATACTTACTGTACCTCACCTAAAAGAGCAATAAAAGCCGTTGATTTTAATAAATGAAAAGCTTTTCAACTTTCCTGCCTACTTCCAGACAAAACTAAAACCTTTCTTACTGTGTATTTTACAGTAATGTCTTACATCATTCCAGATTTAGATCAGTGAGTAATTTTCATCATCTTGGACCACAGTGAAAAGCATAGCCAGTCATTACATGACCTTTACCAGGCTCACACTTCTTTCCCTAAAGATAAGGTGTAACAGCAAAGATAGACACTAGTGCTGGTAGTAGCCAGGATTTTCTCTTTAATGCATGATTCCTAATACATAATATTATCAGGCTTTGGTTTTAAAAGGTCAGATAATCTTATACCTAGTTTGAACATGGAGCTGTTATAGCTCCATACAGAAATTAGGTATTTTCATAACAGCAATCTATGAATGATTTGTTGTTGCAATATTGAAAGGAAAACGAAAAAAAATAACCATGAAGCTGGTAAAGCGATAATGTTTCCAAAAAGCAAATGGTCCTGCCACTTCCATTTATAAGATGACTTCAAAGCTCACTGTCAGACCTCACTGCTTAAAGTGTTACATTTTACCCACAATACTTAATAAGGACTACATATCTTCATCTTCCCGCTTTACCTCGTAATACTTTTGGACGGTAACTTTCAATAGTCAATGAACACGGCCTTCATTTCTATCAAATCTCTCAAGAGTTTCATGAAAGCCATTTGCTTGATGAATGTCCTGGGTTTGGCCAGGACAGGGTTAATTTTCACCAAAATCCAGGAAGGGGCACAGCCGGGTGGGCTGACCCAACCCCAACCTGGCCAAACAGAGCTGGGTATTCCATACTATGTGCCGTCATGCTGAGTTCTGGTGGGGGGGAGTGGGGCAGTGGGAACTCACTCGCGGCTTGGGAGCGCACAGTGGTGGCGGTGCGGGAGAGCGGCTCTCTGGGTTGTGCGGTTTGTGTTGTGTTTTCTCCTGATCTGTATTGTTGTTGTTCCTGTTCCCTTTGTTTGCTGTTTTGTTAAACTTCCCTTATCCCAACCC
>Ga0181612_167049_pt1 | contig 13615 bp, 9 predicted proteins | sample HoacroProtozoa21_FD_119630 | JGI IMG/M metagenome (GOLD analysis project Ga0181612, IMG submission 119630) | Hoatzin crop microbial communities from Cojedes, Venezuel. Combined Assembly of Gp0051906, Gp0051904, Gp0051908 | reverse complement strand
TTCCCTTTTGAATCATTTTTGTAGCTATAGGTCCTTGTCCTTGTCCTAAGGAGATGGACTGGAACTTCTCTCCAACCATCCCTCTGTCATTTGCAAATTTCAGGAGGCCTTGAACAGAAAGCATAAGATTTTAGCATTTCTTCATTAAAAAGAAGTTATGTCAGTGTCCTGTTTTCGGCTGAGATAGAGTTAGTTTTCTCCCTAGTAGTTGGTATAGTGCTGTGGTTTGGATTTAGTGTGAGAATAATGTTGATAACACACTGAAGTTACTAGTTGCTAAGCAGTCAAGGACTTTTCAGATTCTCATGCTGGCCTGTTAGCGAGAAGACGGGGGGGTGCATGGGAAGCTGGGAGGGTACACAGCTAGGACAGTTCACCCAAACTGGCCAAAGCGATATTCTATACCATATAACGTCATGCATGGTATATAAAATGGGGGAGTTGGCTGGAGGGTGCCACGGCTTGAGAACTAATTGCGCATCAGTCAGCAGTTGGTGAGCAATTGTGCCGTGCATCACTTGTTTTGTATATTCTTTTACCATTATTATCTTCTTTTTTGTCTATTAAACTGTCTTTATCTCAACCTATGAGTTTGTTTGGGTTTTTTCTCCCCCTTGATTCTCTCCCCATGGAGGGGGCGGTAAGTGAATGGCTGTGTGGTTGTTTCAGCTGCATGCCAGGTTAAACCACAGCAGTCAGGAAAAAAAATATTTTAAAATGTTTATTACTATTCTGTTAAAATGTACATACGATAAGATAGTATAGCTTTGATGTAGAGTGTAAAATTTATTCAGTTTAAAACACCATTCTCATTTTTAGGGAGCACAGAATTTTACCAGCGTGACACAATGCATCCAAATCTACTTGCAAAAAGTGCAAAATAAAATGTGTATTGAAGGGGAAATTCAGGTCCCTAATCTGAAAACCCGTACTATGCTTTTATTTTTCTTTCTGTGTATACTTACTAGACATGGGATCTGCTCCTGGAGATAGGACAAATATTAAAGGGATTGTAGAATTTGAATCTAAGTAACTTTTTGTTAGATCAAAAGGTGGTGGCTCTACAAATTTCTTCCCAAGTTTATCAGTTACAAATGCTGTTATAGCTGGACCAATCTGGCAAAAAGTAAATACAAACCATTAACATAAATCAAACATAACTGCATATTTGACAGCATCTTTTATGTATCATATATTAGTTAAATTCCTGAGCCTACAGGAACCTCTCTGCTTTGCAGAGATTTGAGGCTAGCCTTGCAGAACTCTTCAGAAGCAAAGGTTTCACCTGTTGTTGACACCCCACACCCTTTTTTCTTTCCCCTTACAAAAGGAATAATACTGCTTTTAGAAAATAAAAAATAACTTACCGCACATAAACTATATTCAATTACATTAAGACTTTAATTCAGGCTTTACCTGATGTGGAGGACCAGCACATTCCCCCTTAGTTCATGCAATCATTTTCATTTCATGCTAAGGAGCAATTGCAATATGTACTTTAAATCCTAATATTGATTGTTCCTAAGGTACATACGATACAATTTGCTCAGTGCACCAAAGGCAGAACACGTTGAAAGTTCACCTTGGCTGTTCAGATAAACACATTTGATCTCTCTTTGCCTTGGAACCCTTTGTATGAAAGCATGTGGTACTGGATATTTGTGTATTTGTTCAGGCTAATATATCCTGCTCTTGAGTGTAACAGACTAAACATGAACAAGGACCTGAAGAAAACTAAAACAATGAGTATGCATTAAATCTCATCAGACAAAAGATTTCAGCTGATGTTTGTGGTATTTGTATTGCTCAATTGAAAAATAGGAATAGCATTTATTTTCTTAATAAAATATGATGAAGAACAGATTAGTTCTTTTAACAACCAGTGCAAACAATGCTACAAGACATGGAAGAGTCTACAAACATTTGATAACAGATCATTTTACCTTGTCTGGTCTTAAGCACCGAAGAATTATCATTTTTTGTAACTCATTTAATGTATTATTAAATTGTTCCGGTAATTGAAAGCTTTGTGGCTCTTTGATGTCATAAATTTTTTGCCATTCGCCTGTATTTTCAGAGATGTGACTCCTGGAGAAAAAAAAGCACTTACAACTACCGTAAATATGTAGAGTCTGGTTTTCTATGTTTATCAAAAGCCTATTTTCTACACCAGCAAGTATTCCTACAGTTGAGCTTCTCCATGCTGAAGAGTGAAAAATCTTTTCCCACCGTGCTATCACAGACATACAAGACTCCACCTGAAAGGTTTTGACTTGACAATATTTTCTGCCTATTCCTCCAGCCAGCACTGCCTATGGACCTTCATAGGTTTGGGGAATTTTCTGCCTCTCCTGTTATAGGAAAACTCCACTGTTTAACTGAAGAAAATTACCACGAAATACAACCTGAGAAAAACTGTCCTCTGCAATGCGACAACTCTCAGGCTATTTGAAGGCTGCATCATCATCCACATTGCTACTAAAACTCCAAAGGGGGAGAAACACAAAACAGCCTCAAACAATTTCTTCTAACAGAGCAGTGTTTCTGCAGTCAGATCCAAATCCTCCAGATATTTGGGCCCTGTCAGCTATTTATACGTAACACTTGTATAGCCATGCTGGCTTCAGAATTTAGGGTTAAATTCTATTTAAATCCAAGGTGAAATTCTCCTGATTGCAGGAGATTAGATTTTACAGAAATATTCCTCCCCTAGTACTGCAGTGGAATTTTGCTATATGTACTTCTTTTGGCCTCCATTGACCTCCTTGAAACACTGTTTCTCCACCATGGAGACATTCCAAAAGAAACGTTCCTTTAGGGAACGTGTGAAAAAATTTAGGAAAATAGTTAACTAAATAATATTATAATTAGCCAACTGACTGTTTGACTTATGTGAAGCAAACCTAATGATGAAAAAAGGAGATGGTTTTACCATTTTGGCATTCCAGCACTGGCTGGAAAACGTATAGGACACATTTCCTTCATCATGTTACACGTGCTTTGGTTCTAAACAATTCAGGATAATTCACATCAACATTTTACTGTACCTCAGTCCTTTCAAAGCCGGGATTTCACTTGCACGGCATAATTCATCCCAGCTCTTATCTGGTAGCCAAGATGGATCTGGATTCTTGTACTTATTCTTGAGACCCACACCCCCAGTTAGTAAGAACATAAACTCTTGATATTCTATTTCATTTTTAGCCCTATATTAAAAAAAAAGATGAATAATATTCAGTATTGAGATAGAATTTTATACAATATAAAGAGTTGTTTAATTATACTTCACTGCCATTTAGTAATAGTTCTACTGCAGTAACAGCTGAGAATAGATCTCAGTATTCTATACAGCTAAAAACCATACAGTAAAAATGACTGATTACGACTACAGTAAGGATTTCAAGATGTAAATGTTATATAGCTGCTTATTTGTTAAGAAGTGCAATTATTCCTGATTTTTAAAGGCTTTCTAGAAAATACTGGGTTCTGGTAATACAGTAACCTTACAAATTGGACCAGGAAGAATGGTCGATATACAGAGGTGTACACATTGTAATTAAGCAAGTATGCACATTAATGATCGTGCAATTTTGAACTTATCTTCCCTTTCACAATGTACTCACACAAAATTACAACAAAAAGGGAACATGAAACTTAAAAACCAGTGGAAGAGAAAAGACTGCAACCGAGATCTCATGATGTATGCAAAAGGATAAAAGAGAGAGAAGAGAGAAAATGACAAAGACAAAAGCCTAGAAGTTGCTGGAATGGCACATTACTGTCTTAGATGTGTTTCTAAAACTCTATTTAATAACAGCAATCATTCTTGACATAGCATGCTATGTACCACTACTCAGGTCCTTTAGAGGGAGTCAAAGATGTATCATTGACAAAACCATTTATTTTAATAAGCACAGGAACCCTTTTTTCACAACATCCAAAGGTTATACACAGTAGTGATACATACTCACATACTATTCCACTTGTAGGTATCATCAGTATTCAAAAACCCAAAGGCTATATTATCAATACGCACAAGAACATGTTATCTTATCAATATCTTTTTCCATTACAAGAAAATATTTCGTTTCTGTTATTAAGAGACTTCACAAAAATGTGCTTACATGAGAAGATTACAACACAGCAAAAACGAGAAGAGCAGCTTGTCCTTTTCAAACAGTGAACGACACACATTGCAATACAAATTGTATGTAAAGTGGTAATTTAGATATTGAACTCGCTTCTCCAAAACTTTGGATTTGTTACTAAAAAGAAAAGAAGTGAGAAACTGAGACTTCAAATTGAATAATAGGCAAATCAGTTAAGAAATCTAAATCTATTCAGGGTTGTAGAGGTATTATATTAGGCCCACATACTCCACAACAGACGTAGATGCCCATTTCCCCCAAATTTCAACTATACTCAATGCTTTACAGCTCTTTTAGAAGTCCCAAGCAAAATAGTGAGCTGAAATTAATTTGTCAATAGATGAGGGCACTAAAACACCTTATTTTACACCAGAACGACTGTATTTACCTATCATGAATAGAGTTGATGAAGAGCTTAACAAACCAGCTAAGGGAGTATTGGTACATGGGATCAATGTTTGCCAAGTCTGCAACACTGAAGAACAGCACCGATGAATGCTTTACAATAGGTCGATAACGTTCTCGAGATTCGGCTATTTTAAGTTCTGTTTTCTCTGCAATCTAAATATGAATAGTAGTTGACAAAGAAAATTTTTCAATATTCTCTTTTGTACAAAAATATTACTACTTGACAGCATTGTTAAAATACTTCACTTTGTAACTCCAGAGTAAGACATCTTTTATGTTCCAAAATGCTCACAGCAGGTGATAACTATAGTAGGTAAAAAGAGTACTTGCCCTTAACATAGTCCTGACCGACTTCTTTACCTGTGCTACAGGATGTAAGAGTCAAAACAAAGGACAAAGGAGGTACAACAGTTTCAATACATCATTTACTGTCAAAAGTACCAATCTGTATCTCCACAATATTAAAAAATATGGGTAATTTCAGACTGGTTATGTATTTAAGCTCTCGTTATTCTACTGTAAATCAGCTTTATACAAAACAATGCTTTGAATATAAAAAGGTTTTTCAAAATTTGACCATCAGACATATTCTGAGATTACATTTGACAGGTATTAACAAATAGCAGGAAGACCAACATCAGCTTAAAGAAAACACCAGTACTCATTTCTGTTAAATCTATAGTAAAAAAAAAAAACAAAACCAAAACCATCTTTATTCTCTCACCAGTGTTATTTAGCTCTCATTGACTTCAGCTGGTATTTTACGCACTAAGTACAACAAAGAATCTCGGCGTGCATACCTATATTGGTCACCCACATTACTAATGTCTCCCTGAATACTTTTATCATTTTAAAAATTAATTCCTTCATTTATCTTAACCTGTTACCTTAACTTCATAATTTCTGACTTCTCACTCAGTCCTTACAGACAGATACATACTCTTTAAAATATTTTTAATTAAAAACTGAATAAACCATCAGTGAAGATTCCAGAACAGATCCAATTTTATTTCTCTTCACATTTCACAAGCACAGAATTTCCTCCTTGTGCTAGGCATTTAATTTGCACTCCTTCTGCTAGCTGTCAATTTTAACATTTAATTTCTAAGTATGGTTAAGGAAAACATACATACACACTCCTCACCTGCTGTTTTTTCGTGATCTCATTAGCCATTATTTTAGCAGAATCCAAAACGTTGATAGCAGTCTCGTCTTCCAGAATATTCCCTTCAGATGAATGCAAGGTTTCCAAAATTTTCTTCTCAATTTCTTTTAGATGCTTTTTATTGGCTGCAGATTGAAGGATGAGAGCATTTCTTTCCTCTTCTAATTCTGGTCTAATGAAAAAAAACGCACATACAACAAAAATAGTCAATGTTCATCTTCCACTGACTGTAAAGGAAGCCTATGAAGATGACTCCCTCTTCCTATAAGAAATATTTGTGAATGTTCTCTTCAGTTTAAATTGGTTGTTGCTGTTCATCATATATTTATAATTCAGAGTATAGATTTCCTTGCATAATCTCGGTTCAGTATTTGGAAATGAGGGTCTAAAATTTGACATCTTTGCATGTCAGCACATCCTAGTTTTCCTTTGCTATATCTCTGCTGCCTGACAAAACACCATGTAATATGTGGAATAAGTTTACTGCTGGAAATGCATTTTTTTAGCAAACAGAACTTAGTCCAATTGTACAGATGTTTCCGTACAAGCCAGACACTATTTCTCTGTATTTCTGTGAGTGTTCAGATAAGACCCATAATCAGTTTCAGAGGTACTGTGCATTTATTTCACAAAAAGTTAAAACGAAATCCTCATAATTCTGCACCCTTGTCTGGCAGCTCAGTCAAATTGCAGAAATCACAATGATTTAAACTTTAGATAATATTACATAGTTTTCTAACATCCAAAGAATATTTCAGGAGAAAACTGCCATGAAAAAACAATGATTTTACACCTGCTATTTTAATTAACTTGTGGACACTTACCCCACAGTAAATGTGACAATCAGTTTCCCTAACAAACTTTTTAGATATGACAATTAGAAAAATGCCTTTTCTTTTTTTAAAGCTGTTACTAAGCAACATTTACACCATGTAACATTAATTTTGTGTTACAATAAATTAATCTCTGATTTTCTTGGAATTGCACCACAAAAAAATTTAAATGGTTATTTCCATAATGAGAGACTTACCTCTCTTTTGCTACAACAATACCTAGCAATTGGTCTTCAAGTCCCTCTGGTGTTATCATAAAATTGAGTAAAGAAACTTTTGTAGCAAGTTCAGGCATATAATGTGGATTTCTCAGTTTTGTGGTAATAAAAAACTTGAAATCACTGGAATACTCAATAATGGTCTCACCCAGCCTGATACACTCCATGCCTCCTAAAGTTAAGATGAGAAATGTTAGAAAACCATTGTCTACTTCAATTACTTACAGAAAAAAACCACCACGTGTTTATATAAAAGCAAATTTCTTGTCACTGACAAATTTCCTGAAAAGTACAAACAAACAAACAAACAAACAAATCCTATACTCCGAAAAATTCTCAGAGATTTCAGTGAGGCCACCTTTTACTTTTAGTAGATGAAATCGAGTCAATTCAATTACTATCGTGCTTTCAATGTGCATATACAATACTGGAGATGGTACTAGAGTGCTGTGGAATTTTTCTCAAATATGACATTCTTACAGACTAGTCTTTCCTTGAATTATCTGTCTGAAATAGGAAACTCAATAAAAAAAGTAAAAAAAAATGTTCTAGTTTTTTTTTTTTTTTAGTATGAATGTGAAAGCCAGTAAAGATAAACTCTGTAAGAAAGACGGAAAACATATTTGTGTTTATCTGCATTTTTCTGTCTTTATCCAGCAGGAAAAGAAAGAAAAGTTGCAAACAAAATTTATAGCTACTCAGTAAGTTTCAGAGAAACACAAGAAAATTGTGCCTCAAGCAAAATGCATTGACAGCTTTTCTCAATTTGTGCTAAATTTAGTAAATATTAGTATTAGACTAAAACATACAAAATTGAGCAAGCAAAACAATTTCATTGAGAATCTTCCCTTTGCAGAGTCAAGTGTCTTCATTTAGTCTCCTTTAGTGGCCTGGTGAAAGTTTTCACGTAAAATCACTGTCATAATACATAAATGATATTTATTAAAAAACAAAATAAAACTTTAGGCTGTTGTGAAGTTACCTTCCTCTTACCACAGGCAGCAGTAAGCCAGAGGGCAGTAGGAGAAACATCAGACAGTACCATAGACTATAAGATTAACATTACTTCAGAGTTCAAAATTAATTTTTATGTACCTTGCTTAAAAGTCTGTTTAAGTAGTAAAGGTTCAAGCGATGGGTCTAGTTCTTCTCCAACATTTTCTAGTAGCAGTGGAGTTCCAGACTGAATGCAGTTCTCCAGGGTTCTCATATAATCTGTGTCACTGAACTTGATAACACTGAGGCGGTTTTCCTTCTCATAATTCTTGATCCATTTATTTGCTTGACCTTGAGGATCAATAATTAATGGCCTACAACATACAAGACAGTTTTCTCAGTACTTGCAGGAGTTTTTCAAAAGTTTAATGTTTCTGTGTCAGACTGTCAAGGAAAAAGTGATACAGCTTTGATTCTGTTATTTTAAGAGATCAGTGAAAAATGGAGGTATAGGTGTTTTACCATAATTTGAAAAGTAATAATAAAAATAGTTTTAAGAGTTGCAAAAAATGTTCATAACATTTTTCATAAAATACAGCAGAATGCAGAGTTCTTGTAAAATCTTGTTCTGCCTCTCCCCTGGAATTCTCAGTATTGAGAATTTATTTATTTTTACAAATTTTGAGTTCTTTCTCTCATATTTTTTCACTTAAAAAAATAAAAATCAACAATTAGTTGCAATTTAAGTCTGATATGTTGGTATAGCAGCTAGTATAAGACTGGAAAAGTAAGCAGGGCAGGGAAAGGTGACAATATTTTAATTTTGTTCAACAGATTTGTCACCCTTTGTACTTGTTGATTTCATCTATATGTATGTATTTTAATAAGTCAGGGATGAATGATATCAAACAGCTCCTCTAACTGCACCCTCAGAGAAGTAAGCAACATTCTAAAACTGGAATTACACACTGCAAACTGAATATAATCTGAATCTATCATGAAGACTAATTCTTAAGAGAACACAGATCACAAGAACATCACTAGAAAGTTTTATAATCTACTGTTTCTACTGAGTGCAGATTATTTTCAGATGGCTATCACAAGTTTCCATGTAATAGTTATCATCCTTGAAATAAAACTTCAGTTGGAATAAACAAACAAAAAAAAGTTGCTAAAGGCCTTAAAAGAATCCTCTATATAGATGTGAGTTTCACACACAATAAATATCTATAAAATATAAAAATGTCATCTCATAGCCTTATAACTGTAAGAACCTGAAGTTGATTGTGGTATATCTGGACCTTGCAATTTACATAACCTGAATCTTATCATTAAACATCTAAAGCATGAGGTTTTCCGTGCAGTTCTAAAATTTTTAGAAATGCTTTATTAGCTAGTAATACCACAACAAGGTACAATATTAAAATCAACCAACCAACCAACCGAGGGGGGCGCAGAAAAAGAAAAAATAACTTTATCCAAGAGCACTGCATCTCCTGAAAGGAAAGCTTTCGTGTAACTACATACACAAATCTCTGAAGTGTTCTACCTCTTAAATTTCACAGGAGCTGGATATAAAGATTCCACTCCTGCTTTCAATTACAGTGTCTCTACAGAAGCTACATTTTCTCTAGACATTTAGTTTGCTTTTTCTTAAAAAGTGAAAACTTGTTTGGATTTGAAAATTAAACCTTTTTGTCACCTACCAACGTCCTGAATTGTCAACAATGACCCCATTGTCTATGGAAAACATGTCAGTTGGCAAACCAGCAATATTCCAAGCTCTTATTTTTATTGGGTCACCAAGAGTCTTACTCAAAGAGAAATTCTCAGAACAAGGGATATTTTTCTCCTGAGAAAAAGAAGAAAAGAAAACCCCAATTATCTTTATTCCACATTTCTTTACGGCTTTTATTAAGTGTCACTTCATTCCAAAGTGAATATGTGCATTTCCTTTTATGAGTTTGAAATAGATCAAGTATAAGTAAAAATCCTGGGAAAAATAAAATCATAGTTTCAATAGCTAACTATATTTCCCCATTGAACATTTACTCTCCAAATTCTGTAGAATTTGCCTAGTTTTTTGTACATTCTAAATATGAGGGCTTTGTTACATAAAGTTATGACAATGCATTACCTTAAGAAACTCACACACAATTGGAAATCATCTAATGGCTAGTATCTTCCACTGACAGTAATCCAACGTTGATTTGTTACTGTTTAATATCACAGTCACAATCAGTGACTTCAAATCACTTGATTTATGAATTATGGTGTTAGTAAAGTATGTTGGAACTGTCCCTTTGCAAACAGCAGAATGAACCATTTAATTAACATATAAATATGTGCCAATGTAGGTTATTACAGAAATTTTTTACATCACACATAACTGCATTTTAAAGTTACTTCTTCTATTTAAAGGCAGAAAGAGAAAATTCTGATATTTCATTTAAGTAATAATCAAGCCTTACAAAGTCACTGATGTGCTCTCATTTCTGATATGCTACTTTAAGTCTAGAGTAAATTCACTGATTTAATGAAATTCAAATTTACAGAATATTGGATCAGTAGAGTTTATCCCATTGATCTTACATTTTACTAGGCTAATATTAAATAAATGACATGTGATTTTTGAGGCCTTTTGCAGTAGTCTGAAAAAAGCAAACACTTCTTTAAATCTAAGACATGCTTCTAACCTTGCACAATTTGCTCCAATCTTTGGTACATTCTTGTCGAAATCCAGCAGTAAAAGCTCCCAGATATGCTATCACACCAGCTGATAACAGAACATCTCCTGTCAAATTATCATATGTGTCTTGAAGATCATTTGCAGCATTATTCCATCTATGACAAGCAGAAAATACAGAAAAAAATGATGCTGAAACGTCCACATTAATGATAATGATGAAAAAAACCAACCTTTGTTGTTGTTGTTGTTTATCTTAACCAGGTGGAGAATAAGGACACTGTGTTTATTTTATTATCTCATTTTGAAGACTTTCTCTACAATTTTCCCAATGTTCCTGCCTATATTTTTACATTACAAACAGTTAGGAATCTTTCAAGTGCCCAGACTGTTCCACTCCTCAGCAGTACAGCCCTCAGACAGAGATACAGCATTAAAGGCTCAGAGAACTGAAGTTCAAATTCTGTATCTACACTGGCTGTTATATCTGACATTTTAACTTTAACCTGACCTTGATTTCTCTCCACCAAGGCCTCCAATCAACTTCTCTGCTCGTTCTAGTTTTTTAGCACACAGATCAACCTGGTATTCTAAACGAGCCTTTTCTTCAGTTTTCTCAGTGAAGGTTCGTTCCAAACCAGCCAAATGATTTTCAACTGCTGCAAGTTCTTCTCTCTTCTGATTCAAGAGTGTCAGCGTCTCTGCTAAGGACTGCTGTGCCTCTCTTAAACGATCTTTCTTGGGTGCAACCACCTATATAATTACAAACAATACACAAATGCTTAAAGCATATTTTTGTAACTATTATTTAATAGAATGTTTAGGGTGAATATACCAAGCAAAGGAAATATTTCATAGCACTGAGGGACTAGGATCAAAAACGCACCTTTGCAACCCTGTCATACACCTCCATTGCCGTAATCCATTTACATAAACCCTCTGCTGCCGAGGAAGCTTTAGCCACCTTTTGTGGATCAAACTCAGGATTAGTCAAGTATTCAGCACGAATCTTCTGCATGACAGCTGCCTGGATAACAAAAGCATTATAAGCTCACCAAAGTCTTGTGGCTGATACTTTAAAATTACACTGATTGATTGCCATTTCTCTACACAACGAAACAGGAAAGAGCTATTCAATATTAACTGTGGTAGAAACCACTGCTCATTTGTTTCTTTCGATATTCCTATCACATTTTGTGGTGTTTTCCTCCTTTCATTCTAATCCTATCCTTATCCTTTATAAGCATGCATTTGTTATGTCTTCCTTGTGGCAGCTACCTAAGTGCTAAGAGCATTACAGTCACCTAGCGGCCTTAATTTATACCGTCCCTTGTGCAAAACATGCTAATGTCATTATTCACTATCTTTTCTCAAGATACAACTGTTAGGAATCATTATAAAAATGTACTTCTACTAATGTAAGACAAAATCTAAATGAACTACATTGCTTGTGCCTACTTTTGGGGACCAGTTTCATAAAGGGCAAAGCATATTTAATTTCCACTGAACTGGGCAAATAGCAAGAATCATACTCTCGGATAGCAAGATCTTTAGAGGAGATGGTCGTACATTTCTGCATTGATTATGTATCTTCTAGTATACTTAACAAAGTATCACCCATTTTGTCAGCATTCATTCAATCAAAATAATACAATTAGAAACAGTCATTAAGAAGAGCATGAATGTGCACAGTTATTTAAAAATAGAGAAAAGTTTATAATGCCAGAGTAACTGATTTAGAAAAACTAGTATAAAAAAAAGGCACAGAAAGGCTGGATAGGGATCAAATGTTCCTTGGTTCTACAAAAAAACCCCAACCAAAACCCAAACAGAATACATGAAATGAGGCTATAAGGACCCAGGTTCAGAAGAAGCAGAAGGAGGTAACTCGTCATACTATTTAAAGCAGACTTCTGGAATGCTTTGTAAAAAGATCTTGTAGATACAGAAAGTTTATATGGGCCTTCAGGGCACTAGAAAAATGACAGAAGAGAGATCCATGAAAGCTACTAAACACAAAGAAACTACATCTAGCTTTGTAAGTCCTTCATTTAAAGTGCCAGAGTCTGGAAGAATATTTGAAGCAATTATCACATATACTGTTCCTGCCCCTTCCAAGGCACCAGATTATGGCAATTTTGACACAGGATAATGGATAGGACAGACTATTTACTTTCGTACCAGTTTTTTTATGTGCTGTTTTTAACTTTTGATGAGATACTACCTATAAATTGCACAGTTAGAAACATTTGTGCACAGAAGGATGTTTCATTCAAATAAAAGACAGGCTGTATAGAAGCCTTAGAAATTCCCAGAGGCAATACTAAAACCTTCTGAAAGGCCACTGACAAGGCTCACTGAGTAATATTGACCCACTTGCCACGACCATGCACATCCTATAGAGATACCCTATCAAACTGTAAAGATCCTTGGGTCACAACAGAAGTTAACTAACTTGGGACAAATGGGGCCTCTGATACAGTATTTTCTTTTTTTTTTTTCCTGAAATAAAGTGTCTACATGGTAAAAATCACTCAAAAATTAGACAGAAGTCTTACTGGAATATTGTCCTTGTCATATTCTTTCAAATCCTTTAAGAAATTCATGTCACCAAGCAGTTTCTTGCTCGGACCCCAGTAATCCAAGATCTACAAAACACAGTAGGAAATACCTTTTCAAGCTTTAAAACAAACACACAAACAAAAAATGAAAAATCTCTTTTAATTAAAGCTCATTCATATTTAATACTGATGACACTGTATCTCCTTGAGACTTCCATAAAGGAGAAAGTCTACCATATCAAATATTTTCCCCAAACCATACCTAAAGCCAAAAACTGAACAGTGTCTCAGGGAAGAGTTACGTATTATCTATTATCTATATACCAGTCAAGCAAATTGAATGTGTTCTCTTTGCACATTACAAAACTTAGAAAATTTGGAATTCTGGAAGTTTTCAGTAAAATAATGGATGGAGGTTGCAAGTACTTGCCTACTTTGGCAGACCTCAGGTGATCTTGTTTATTGAACAAGTACTCTGAGTTGAGAAGAACATGAATTACACTCTTACTTGAAACAATTGTCTGCCATTTTACCTTGCCTCCAGTCCCTGAAGGATCTGCAATTTTTTCAGGTTTTATGTCTTTCATGACACAGACAGCAGCCATGACAAGTTTGACACCAGATGGAGGATTTTTCATTGATTTGACAATTGATATATCA
>Ga0181612_155102_pt1 | contig 13615 bp, 5 predicted proteins | sample HoacroProtozoa21_FD_119630 | JGI IMG/M metagenome (GOLD analysis project Ga0181612, IMG submission 119630) | Hoatzin crop microbial communities from Cojedes, Venezuel. Combined Assembly of Gp0051906, Gp0051904, Gp0051908 | reverse complement strand
CCGCTCGGGCCCCTGGGCGGCCCAAGGCAAGGGACACAGGCCGCCATGCTCTCCATGACGGGCAGCCGGCGCCGAGGGTCCCCCGGGAGACCAGGCTACCCGTCCTCCTCGCTGCCCTGCAGGGACCTCAGGGACCAGCCCACGCTCGGCTGGGTCCGACCAGCGGCCGGAGCCAGGCCAATTGCTTCCATACGCAGCCCAGCATCCTCAGCCAGCCAAACCTGCTATTTTTAATTGAAATTATTTACAAATGCATTGGATTTCTTTTTCTCTCGTTTTAGTTAGTTCCAGGAGCTATGGACTAGATTCAAACAAATAAAAAGCTGGGGATTTTTGGCTGGTTGGATTTTTTCTCTTTGGATAAGACAAACAGCGAGATTAAAAGCATCTCCAAGCTTTCTATAACGCTCATGAGAGGAGTAATCTCTATTAACACACTCAGTGAAATTGCCCGATGGAATCAAAACTGTTTATACAACCAACAGTTAGAGGACTGGTATGATATTACATAGGTGGACATAAATGGTGCTAAACTCAGCCTCTTTTTTCAGTAAGCGCAGCATTATATCTTTTCCTTACGCTACTTAAGATCACAAGTCCACTTTGTCTTCATATATGGTATAACACTGTTGTATTAAAAAAAAAGTACATGGGACAAAGTACTTGTCCCTACCGCCTCGCTATTCCGATGTCGTAGGGCACAATAAGAGTCTCTTTCAAAGTCTTGCAGAAGTAAGGATGTAAAGCTGTGCTTTCTTTGCGCTGAGGAATGCAGCATTAAAACCAGGCTTCTCTGTGGGACATCTCTGGGGGACCCAGAGGAAGCCTTGTGCAAAGTGCTTCCTGCGCTTTGCTGCTTCTCCTGGGAGGGGATGAAGATTAGGGACCTAATTCCACCCAACATCCTCCGGTTGTTTTAGCTGTCCGCACAACTGGCTTCCTGCAAAGAACCTCATCTAATTAACTGAAACTCATGACTGACTGGCGCGTGCTGTGTTATGAAGCACAAATATGATGGCATGTTTTCACACTGCATAGCTGACCCGTCCTTCCCCACAGTGCCATCGGGATGGCACTCTGAGCAATATGTTCGACGCAGGCACGCTGCCAGCAAATATAGATGTTTCCTCTCCTTTCATGGGTCCTTCATACTGTCTTGCCTAGAAGATTGAACATATTCCACAGCTCTAACAACAAACATCGTAACCTTGCAAATAGCGACACTTGGAGTTTTCTTTAATATTTGTATTTTCTGACCCCAAAAGGGAAAAGAATTTACCATACATAGACTGGAAAAACAGTGTGCTAATTTCACTTATCAAAGGCGTTCAAACCAAAGAGCCTGCCACTAATAATAGTGTGTTAGAAAATCTTCTTGAACACAACATGTGTTACTGTATTTTAGTACATGCTGGTACCTAGCCCTAAATGTCAGTATTTTCACAGCGTAATTCCTGTCAGCTCCCAGCTCTTACGGCATCAGAGGATGAGTTCAAAGGAACACGTTTTTCTGCTTTATAAAAACAGTTTAAAGATAAAAGCCAGTTTTGACTAAAAAAAAAAAAAAGAAAATGAAACTATTAAACTACATTAGCCAAACAATTCTGTACAAGGCGAACGCCAATCAAAAGAAGATGACAGTATTTTATAGTGAAACCATATTAGTACCAGTAATCAACTGCCATTGCTTAATGCCTTATGCAATACTCAGTGTCTTGCAGCTGAGGAAATGGTAAAAATCACATCAGCTATTGAACAGAGAAGACTGAAACAGAACTATCCTCCTTTACATCACCGGACAACGTTTGATACGTGTAATGAACCCACTATCGACAAAACATCTTTTCTAGCTGCATGAGTATGCAGAAAAGAGAAGAGAAAGTGACAGAGTATTATTTTCTATATTTATAATTAAAACAAATAAATATCAGTCACATGGCTTTAAGCATTTAGTTTTCTGTAGATCTTTCAAAACTTTTTTGACCCAGCACTCGGTGCTCTGGAGCTTATCAATGACACCAGGGGTCAAAAGTGTTAGTGCGACTAAAATTACTTGGACAAAGCCAGAACCAGGTCAGATCGCCATGGGATAGTCCCAGAAGGCCTCCTGTAGGCTGCTGCCACCAAGGAGTTCTAAGGAAAGGAAAGGAAAGACCATGAATCAAACATCCCAGAAAATTCACAAGCAAATGTGTTATTAATCAAGGAAAATAAAAACAAAGTTTATTAAAATGCCTTGTAATAGTACATTTCAAAACAACACAAAGACGTCTTATGTGATGACCATTTTATCACTGAGGCTCATTCCAACTGAGTTACATTCTTCAAACCCAAAGAGCCACAAGTGTGCCAGAAAAGAAAATAAACACTGCAACGATGTGTGCAGTCACACATCTAATTTGACGATTGATCTCACAATTTAAATAGACACTTTCCACCCAAAATAAATGCAGAAGCCTGTATCAATGGCACTTCTGCAAACTGAAGCTAGTGGTAGGACTGGTACAACTCACACGTTTCCTTCCATATTTAGCTGAGAAGTTCAGCTTGGGACCCCAATGAAGGTCCTTAGAGCATAAGAAAACAAAGCAGAAGGGGTTTACTATGTTCTGTATGATTTGGAACACCATATTAAAATATTTTTTAAGTTACTACAACATTCTCATTTATTGCAGAAATATTTATGAAGGAGACTGATCCTCATGCAGTGCAAGCTGCCTTCAATTCATCAGTTTCAGCGACTCAAATAACGTCAAGGAAGTTACAACAGTTTACATCAACCATGAATTTGCCCCAGTATGCTTACACAGGAATTTCAAACCGAATTCTCTGCTGCTCTGACTCCGGGGAATTGACGGAACTGTGACAGCACACGATTTAGTCTTTTACGCTCTAAACCAACATCAAAAGCTGGGTCCTGCTTCTCCCCTCCCACAAGCTCTTGTTTACATGCATATTGTCTGCAAAGCGGCTCATGGGAGCTGGGACCGAGCTATCGGGCCCACTTTTGCGCTGAGAAGGCTAACACAGAGCGATACTTCAACTGTGTCAAGTTTTTAAGCTAAAGATGGAGGCCAAAGTTACAATTTTGTGAGTTACATTTTGGAGCCCTTCACTTGATGGTGACAATACCATGTTCACAATACAGTTCCTGGGATCGTGTCTCCAGTATTGCTTGCCTTCAGCGGAAACAGACTGAACTAAACTCAAGAGCCGCCTGAAATGGTACGCACATCTCAAAGTCAAATCAAGGCTACAGAATAAGGCCTTTGAATTCACGTGCAGCGTACAATCAGTACTTGATCACTAGAGGTATGTTTGAGGCTTTCGTGAACTTCCCAGTTAATGCTAAAAGTAGGCATGATATAAGGAGAGACAGAAGAGTTCACAGCTCATACGCAGCTCACTGAGGTACAGACTTTAGCAAGGCTAGGGGTAGAGCTGAGGGCTCCACACGACACGTGCGTTGCTATCACTTATTCATGCATACAATTTATTTGCTTCAAATTTATACCAGAGTGCTGCTTATGTCCTTAAGAGATCTTTAAAAATCTCTGTAGCTCGTCCGGTGGCGTAAGTCAGTGTACCTTCACTGCAGTCAGTGCCCACCCTGCCAGGACAGAGCTTACTTTGACTTGTAGCTTCTCTTCGAATCTTTGTTTTCTTCATATTTATTAATGAAAGCAATTGAAAAAAAAACCACCCCAAACTCTTTTTGGTGTATTCTTTCTATCCTTGCTTTCTGAAGAACTCTACCTGTTAGTCTGTGCAATTATTAATGACCTCCAGTCACTAACAAATAACTATATTAGAATTAATTGCCTCCAGTCTTATAAATCCTGAAGTAGCATTATGTAAAAATGAAGCTATCATATTACCAGAAAAGTAATATACAGAAAATGTGTCTTAATTATTTGAACCGAAGATGGACAAAGATTTATCACCTCACTAGCTCCTGAGATCAATGACTAGAACAAAAGTCTTCTTCACTGACTGAACCAAAAGTTTCTAAATAGATTTTTCACTTTTTTCCCCACCACTCATAGAAAAGAAATTCAGTTTTCAGAGTTGTGTTTACTTTTTTTTAATGGGTTAAATAAATCCTTTTGTGTGACCCAAAGTGAAATGTTGATTAAATTTTGTAGTTTTTGCCAGTCTACAGAATTATCTAAATTAAAATTTTGGATTTCAAAATAAAAATGTCTTTTCAAATCAGAAATGTAAACTTTATTTAAATATTGCAAGAAATGCATTTTGAAAAATCTATGCCCTTCTTCATTAGAAGCTTTAAATGTAGTAAACTATTTTGGAGCTTGCATTGTCAGTGAATCATAATAGCAAGTTGAAAAGAATCACTGCCCATAATCAGGGAAGAAATCACAAACATCTCTAGCAGTGCAGAAAAACCACTGCAGATGAGGCGAGAGAGAATATTGAGTTTATACAGGGAACAATTTCATTTATTAGAAGTTGTTTTTTGTTTTTTTTTTTTGTTCTTGCTTTGGTTTATTCGGTTCTTGTTCTTATGAGCGAAAAACTAGCCAGCTGCAGGGGCGATGCAGGGTCTGCAAATCAAGGCACAGTCAAAGCCCCTTGTCCCTGGCTGCAGCCGAGCTCAGCACTAACACCGCAGGCTCCTTCAGGGAGGCTCTGCTCCACGCCTGGCTCCGGAGCACCGCCGTGCCTCCTCCCCGCCATGTGTCTTCCATCCACGCGTCACTCCACCGGCTCCGCAGCCAGTTGCTCCCAGCGCCTGCCAGCGCTGACACAAAAGCCAAACTCGACACTCCCAGGCAGTTCCAGGGAAGCTCCTCGGACTCCGCGCGTGTAATTAACGGGCAGTACGGGAGCATTAGAAAGACCTGAGCCTAATCAGAGGCGCAGGGAAGCGAGAGACTGCAGTAACAGGGAGGGAGCAGTTCTCTGCTAGTGGCATATATGCATTCGAGCTTGTCATATGCAGACTTTTGCAGTCCCAACAGAGATGTGACCCAGAGTAAGCTCCACTAGCCCTAGTACTTTATTTAATTTTTATAGATTGTAAGGTGATCACATAACATGCAGTCTGACTTCCTAAATAACACAGGCCAAAATAACCTCACCCGCTGTTTTCCCTTTCCATTCGCAGACTGTCTTCACCTTGGAAAATATCGCTCATGTGAATATGCAGAAGAATGAGCAGAATGCCGTTTCCAGCACAGCGCCTTTGCCAGAGCGTGCTGGCTCCTGCTGAAGCCAATCCAGCCCCTGTGTGTGCAGAGGGCAGGTCCAAGCTCTTGCTGGCAAAAAGGAAACTTTGCAGAGTGCGGTGTTACTCGGGAACCAAGACTCCGGGGGTTACCTTCAGAAACTCCCAGCCAGGGTCTAGTGACATTTAGTCTTCCCCGCCTGTGGCAGTTCAGCACCAACCACCTCAAGAAATCCAGGTCTGACGTTCGGCAGCCCCAGTCTGAAAAACGCGCAGGTGTGCTCCGAGCGCAGCACTAGCACAGAGCCCTTGGGGGCTGGTGGAAGTTTGCAACAGCCTGATCACAGGACCCGAGTCTGGGGTTGCAGCTGCTTCAGGGCAAGAATCATGGCTGTGTCATCTGCTTGTGAGATACAGAGCTCCACCGCTCTCAGTCTGCGGCAGGGTGAAAACACCAGGCAAGCTATTTGGAAGCGGGTCTAGCTAGTTTAAAAGAATTTCAGTACTTCTTTCATGTCTCCAAGTTTGCAAGCTCACACCACCAAATCCTACTCCAGCAGGTGGAGTTGATCGGAAAGATAGCCTGCTGTGGAGCTCCAGGAACCAAACCTCGGTACGCACATTTCAGAAGTGCTGGCTGCGACAGCCCGGGTGCAGCCTTTGTCCTAGGAGGGAGTCGTCGTGCACAGTCCCGCTTCAGGTTCCCCTCAAAAGTCACGCCACGAGCTGCGTGCTATGCGGCGCTGCAGGGCTTCGCAGGTCCCCGTCGCAGGTAGCTGCTACGCGTCAGCCATGCCTGGGATCCAGTAATACACTGGGCTTTTTCCCAGCCCATGGAGTCCGTGTCTCAGCTACCAAAATAGCAAGTGATGAGTTCCTAGATATTCTGAAATGCTAATATTAACGCAGTTTTGGTTTGTATCCGATGTAAATAGGACTTTTTAAAAATTTTGCTTTTTTTATTACCGGTTTTAAGATAACAGACTTGAAAGAAAGAGATTAAATAGCATCTAAACTTGGTAAACGTTTTCCACAAGTGCAAAGATTAAAGCAGAAATGAGTGGTGGTCTGCACTGCAACCTGAACCCCACTAAATCAACCAAAATATTCACTTACTTGAACATTTAATGAAGGTTAAATATAACCCTTAAAGCATGAAAACAATGATTTCAAAAGTTTCCAAGAGCCTCTCAACCCCGCCCCCACCCCCCTTCGATTTTGGCACAGTGATGAGTGATACTTCTTAGCTGCTTGAGCTGTTGCTGAATCTTATTAATAAGCGGTTCAGGAGGGAAGTTTTCTGCAATTCTCCTGCTTTGCTAATGACTCTCAGGCTGGGGTTTCTATCACAGACCCAGAAGAATGCTCTCTCTGGAGCTTATACAGGTGTCATTCGCATGAGCCTGCGGTGGTTTTATACAAATGATTGCCCCAGGACTCTTAACAAAAGAAGCCAAATCAGCCTCCTTCCTTTAATACATTATTTAGGCAATAACTTCAACCCTAGCCTCAGGCTTGCAATGCAATAACTGCAGCCAAACCAGCACTTAGCCACAGAGATGCAAATGATGTATTTAACTATAATGGCAGTATATAAGCTAATTCTAACTCAGAGAAGAAGTAATTGAAGTATGTGAAGAAAACATTAAAGAGATGTTAAGGACTTGTATCCACATTAAGGTTAATCAGGAAGTTAGATTGGCATATATTACAGGTAATTACATAAAGAATATAATGGTAGAGGAACAACTGTTCACATCAACAGTTGCAATGCTCACAGTAATAAAAGATAACAGCAAGAGTACCATACCTTGAAGGACAGTTACTGAAATAAAATAAACTATCTGGATAAAGCTGGCTAGCCTGTTGTAGAAAAAGCTTGATTACTCTGGGCAAAACACGTACCTCATTTTACCACTCAGACCTACTCGATGGCACTTTTCTTCTCTCCCCTTGCAGCTGCACAATTTTTCCTCCTGACATAAAACTTTCGTAAGATAAGGTTTCCACTTAAGATGACAATCCTGCTTATATGAAGTCTGCTAATAACATAATACATGCTATCAAACAACAAACGTCAGTGACGAAATCAAACTTTGCAATGCAGGTCTGAGCTGAAGTCACAGAATCACAGAACAGTTCGGGTTGGAAGAGACCTTCAAAGGCCACCTAGTCCAGCCGCAGACTTCAGGTCTCCTCGCCAAAGGTCGGGGTACGTTTCAGAGGTGCCACAGCAGGCCTGGCGCGGGAGCCCCTTCCCGGGAGGAAGGGCTGGGGGAACACGGCGCCCAGCTAGCAGGGCTGGGCGGCTGCATCAGCTCTGCCAGCTGGCCTAAGGGGAAAGCTGCGGCTGCGTCAACAGTCGGGAAAGAATTTCCTACCCATTGTGCGCTCTTACAGGGTGAATAGCAGCAAAGAATTAGAGACATACGGAACTTGCTCAGAGTCACAAGTCCTATTTTACCAGTTTGCTCTGCCTTACGCAACACTTACCAGGCGAGGTAAGCTTACCTCTGTGTGCTCACACAAAGCAGTTCTGCCTGCACGGAAAGTAAATCTGAACTGGCCTCAGTAACAGAAACAAGAGCTTACATGACTTGCCTACAGAGTCTGTCTGGCAGTTTCTGGCCGAGCCACATCACAATTATTTCCTGATTTTAACCATTGCCGCAGCCTTACCAAAGACAGCAGCTGTTTCAGTCTCTTCTAGCTATTCAAAGTGAACAAACCCCTTCAGAAAAACAGCAACTGATTTGCATTAAGCTCAAGTCTTTTGGAACACTTTAGCGAGACATCTAAACCATCTTTCTCCTAATGAAGACAAGATCTGTATATCTAGTTCCAAGCGCAGCAATCTCTTGAGCTCGACTGGGGACAGTAGGCACCAAACACAAATCACCAGCATCAGAGGCATTTCTAGTTAGAAAGAGCCTTCTGCAGCCAGCTCGCCCGGCTAATTGGAAGCAGGGTGTTGCCTTCCCCAAGCACACGGAAAGAAGGTGCTCGAGGCTGGTTAGGATGAGCATTCACAAGCAAAGCAACAAGTAGCAGTGGGAAAAATATATGAAGTTCCAGGAAAAATGGGCCATTAAGAACGCAAGAAAGGAAAACAGTACGCAGTCAGGAAAAATGACGCTAGACACAAGCACTGGGGACAACTTTGTGATCTCCAGCGTACGTTTCTCTCCCTCCCCCTGCTGCCCCCCAAGGGCGTTAATGCGGACTTCGGCAGCAGCGGGTTCACACTTTTTGCCTGCCTCATTCATTTTAGCACAACTACTATTAACTGTGCTGAAGGCTGAAAGTCTGTCCCACGCCACCTTGTCTCTGTCCTGCTACATCCACTGTCAGAACGCATTGGATGGAAAATACTTCACCTAAGAACTAAACCGCAAAGCGCGTCCACGTCCCGCAGCGACACGGGGCAGCGGTTCACAGCAATGACAGCGTTACATTTCAGCAGTGCAGAATTGTGACCTGGCACCAAGTCAGTCCCTCCACCATCCTGTTCTTGGCGGGCATTTAACTTTGTTTTTACTTGAAGAGTTCTCTCCGTCCTTCCCACCCCCTAACACACACCTGTTCTTAAATGATCGTTAAGAACCAGGAGTTGATGGATCATTAAAAGAAAAAAAAAAAAAAAATCAATGTAAAAGCCTTTTTTATTTGCACAGACACTCTTTGGATTTTTTTTGTACTGTGCTATTTGCCAGGCAGCAGAGGTAATTTGTTAAGGTCTTATTTTATTCTTGTTACCTCTCAGATAAAAAAAATAGCCAATATGGATAATGTGTGTGGGGTCCTCCTCCTATTTATTTTTGGTGGCCAACCTTTTTACTTGAGGAAGGTTAGAGAAATAATTATTGAACCTTCTTTGGGTAACAGCCAGAGGTTGTTTTCCTTAAGCTGCTCCAGATTGTTACAAGGCAAGGTTGAAACTATAGGCTTTCACATGGCATTTGAAAAGTAGGCGGTGAGTCAGAAAGGCAGCACAGCACAGGAAGGCTGCTCCAGGTGGCAGAAGCAACAGGGTCAGAGAGAAGGCCACTCGAGCTGAACAGCCGAGAGCAGAGGAGAGGTTATTTAGCAAGGCTGGAGTTAGCCCAAGAAGTCCTGGGGAGAGGCCTACAAACAAGAAGGGCAGTTTTGAATTGCATCAGGGAATAATAGAGCTATTTTAAGTCAGGGGCTTTGACTCTGTGCTTCTTTGTCCAGGAGACCCTGGGTGGGAAAATTGTACTTGCACTGGGACTGTGGAGGAAGAAGCAAGGAGCCGAAACACGCAACAAGCCTTCAGCAAAACTGCAGATCTCGGCAATGTGGGGCACCAACAAGCTTTAGGCATCTGATGTTGACCACCACTTGCCTTGGCTCTCCGCACAGTCAGGGAGGGGTGGGGGGGTGGAAAGCAGCTTTTCCAGAGAGCTGCTGTAGCCAAACAGAAATTGGGTCTGAACTCCAGATGCTTAGGTGAGTGGTAGGACTATCCTGCTCTGAAAAGGAAGATGGATGAGAGGAGGCCAGAGACCAGTACGAGCAACAGAACAACAGAAGATGGTCTCATTTGTTCATAAAAAGCATTCCTTCTTTCAGATATTTCTGCTCAACTCCTATGCTGACACCAGAGGTTCACTTGGCTAAGAACAGCAGAGAAGGTGGGAAGGGGGGATTTCATCCAGTATTTCACAGCTCAGTATCAGCCTCAAGAGCCCTAATGAAACAACACAAATGATTAGTCTCCAGACTACAGAGAAGGATAGATTAGTCTATAGACTATAGAGAAGCATAGAGGACTAACCCAAAAATAAGAATCGGCATCTAGGTGTGGAAAAGGAGCAAACCAGGCAAATGCACAGGCAGGGGTACCACTGCGCACAGATCTGGATGGAGAGTCAAAACCTGCACTGACATCAAAGAGAACGACCACGAGGGGAAAGCCTGGGGAAGAGAAAATGGAAGCAGGATGCCTATCCAAGTGAAGGCGACACCTCATGGGGCCAAGGCAGAAGCCCAACTACATGTACAATGTACATACGTATGTACCATTTACCTTGGCCTTCTGAATGGCCACACCTGCAGACGTTGCTGCAAATGATGCATTTTTATATGTTGAGGTACTTCTGTGGTCTCAAAAAATCTGACATGCGTTAAATAAAAGCAAAGAGACCTGAAGGCCTTAGTGATTTTTTGTTTTAATACATGATGTCAAAATCCATGTAATAACATCAATAAACTCAAATGTTTATAGGTATGGAAAAACCAAAAGCATTTTTCAGTTTGACTGCTATTGCAGGGACATTCGAGAGTGTTTCTCTGGGCAACACCAGAAACATTGTACAAAACGGAAGCAGATACCTGAGGAATTTCAGATATTCCACTAGCCTACATGATTGACACTTTAGCAGAGTTAATTTACATGTTAGAGATTCATAAAAAAAATTAGATTTTCTTCCTTTGACTGACACTCGGGGTGCACTTTACTAGCAAGCATCTTTCTGAGTGTACAGCCAGGGGGGGTAATTCAGTGTTTTTGTTATTCAACAGGATTAGCAGCCTAGATTCAGGTTAAAGTGATACAGAAGGGCATTAACTAGTTCCAAATGACTTAATTCCCTGAAAACAGTATTTTTTGAGGTGCTGCAATTAAAATATTTAAGAACTCATTGTAACAACATTTTGAAAACAAACCAGAAACATCAATGTAAACAAAATATCATTTTACAAACCAAACTGAATCACTTTAAGTCCAGTGTAATTCTATGTTCCAATAAAAATAAATACATATACAGGTGTCAAGTTAAGATTGTCAAGCACACTCCCAAGATACCATCTAAGAATGAAACAAGAAGTTTAAGTTGACCCCTCTCGTACACGTTCTTACTTTCTGGGACAGACAATAAAATTGCCTGTGTAGTGCCTACCTTTGCAGCCCAGGACACTGCACAAGAACACACTAACAGAAGTAGGAAAGGCACCAAGACCTGTTTCAGTGGTAGTTCACCAGAAGCACCTCTGCAAGACTACAGTGCTACCAATATATTCTGTTTCCAGGTTTTTACTCAACATTCCTAGAAGGTAGGAGATTTTCTTTGCAGTATTTTTCTTGTATTTTGATAGAAATCTCTGTATGGCAGATACAGATTTACGGAACACATGCTGCGTGACATGGCAGTGCTCGGAGTCTTGGTCCTCTTAACAACTAGCATTTTGGCAAAAGATTATTTTTGCTCTTCCTCAATACATTGTATTGGCACAAAATTACATAAAGATTACATGCTTTACAGGCTACAAATTTTGCCCCTTAAGTTCAACCTTATTTTTCCACATTCCTTAGTTTTTTTTCACTCCTGAGAATGTTTTAAGTACTGCTTAACTGTGGTGTGGGCAGGATAACAGAAAAACATTGAGAAATAATCATTCAAGGCCAGCTGCATCAAACAAACCTTGTGCCTCTGAACAGGCTGATCCCTCCACCTGGAAATTCTTTACAGAATCTGGTATTTGCATACTTCAGATCTGTGTCTCCTTGCGTTCAGCTCCTCCAACACACCTAACTAGCTAACTTCAGGAGAAAGGGAGAGGGTAACAGCTCTTTTTAATTTACTGGTATTTCCCTATCATCTCTGAGTCTTCAGCTTTTTGGTTGGGAGGTGTGTCCTTGGCCACAGTTTTGCAGAGCACAATTCTGTGACTCTCTGCATCAGTTAGATCACTCTGTGTTCAGTTCAGACCTAATCTTTCCCTGGTATTCTCTGTACCGTTCTAGTGGTGCCAGTATGCTGTTCAGAAAATACTTTCATCTAGATAAAAATCTCTACTAGACTCCATGGCATTATCTCCTAAGCTGACATCTTACAACCATCCAGTGCAAAGAAATGCTCAGCATCTAGGTGGCAGACAAGTGGGGAGCATCAAACTGTAGGTGCAGTGCTTCACTTGCTGCTTTAGAGAGCCATTATTTTCTGTGCACAAGCCAACATCAGGTTACTTGCATTGTAGCTAAGAAAGTTCTTTGTCCAGGATTTATTCTGATTCCAAATTAAAAACCCCAATGTGGGATAGGTGCCATTTCACACTTGAAAAAATCATATTACATCGGAAGTCTGTTTTGTCCATTAATAGAATACAGGTGGTAGCTCCAGGACAGAAAAAAAGTTGTCTTTCCTAAATAATCAGGTCAGCAGATTCCCCACCTTCAGCATGTTGGCAGGGACCAGCGCTAGTACAGGAGACAGGAATGTTTCCTAGGTGATCTAATAAAGATAGAAAAAACTCTCATATCGATCAGCAACATGGGGATATAGTCGATAAGTTGTTGCCATAAGCTCTGAACTCTCTTGAATATCTCATCATCCAGAGGTGATTTTTTCACGTCAGTCCTTCAAAACCAAAAGATCTTGGCCATGTCACCCATGCTATGGTTAAACTCAGTACTATGTTTTGAAATGTCCTAAATTTGACAAATTTAAAGTGACAAAGGAGAATACACTGCATTCTCAGCTACTTGTCCTTTCTGTACATCCAGTTCATGCCTATTATCTTTGTTGATGGGAAGATCAGAGGGCTGTTAGCTCCTAAGAAGTTCTGTCTTTTCCTGAGGAGTGAAGTAAGAATCTCCCAGCGTGCTGTGGAAGAGGGAGTCAGCATAGACCACTTCCTCTGGAGTTCTTCAGAGAGACACCAAGGCAAAAGAACAAGAAAGAAGGCATAGCCTGGATTCCTTCTTCCCTTTTCTTCCCTGCTCTACTGGCAAGTGGCTACAGAAAGCAGGGACATCAGCGATGCTGCTGTGACAAGACTGTGCAGTCACCCTGACTGCGCAGCTGCTGAAGAGATAGGACAAAACTGCCTATTCCACCACTTCCCCCAACCAAACCAACTTGTCATGGTTTTTGAAGCAGGAAATTTGCCACAAGTTTCTCTGCAGTCCTTACAGCCATTGACAATTCTCACATGGGTACAAGATTCTCTGCAGATAAAAGAACAAACTGAAGGGTCAGCATGAAAACGTTATATACTACCTTCATGAAAGGATCTTGAAGAGCTCTTCAAAAGAAAATTAAACCCAAATATTGTTTTATGTTCCTACTGCAGAAATGAGCGCTGCAGTCAACTGCATGCCAGCTCCTAACCAGCTGGGCAGAAAGCCAGCGGGGCAAGAGGGTGTCAGACGGAATTCAGGCCAGGCAGGAAGCACCAAGAGGAAACACCAGCAGCAGCTGCAGAAGCAGAAGAATGGGCAGAGGCTCGAAGACAAAGAGTAACAGGCAGAGCAGCAGCAGGAGTAGCAGACTACTGTGTTCTGGAGGGGGATGGGATGGCACTTGTGAAGAGAGGATTTTTTTTTTTTTTTTTTTAAACCCTTTGGTTTAATTTTTTTAAAAGGGAACGTTCCCCCCCACCCTTTGTAACCTTGTTTTTTTGCCT
>Ga0181612_151583_pt1 | contig 13615 bp, 6 predicted proteins | sample HoacroProtozoa21_FD_119630 | JGI IMG/M metagenome (GOLD analysis project Ga0181612, IMG submission 119630) | Hoatzin crop microbial communities from Cojedes, Venezuel. Combined Assembly of Gp0051906, Gp0051904, Gp0051908 | reverse complement strand
TACAGACTGCCTCAAATCACCTGATTTTCAATGTCCTCAAATCCCAGACATAACAATGTGGGCAAAAAACCAAGAAAAACCGCCTGTGTAACAAGTTTAATATGTCTCATTTTTCCCATTACTAGAAAGAACCTTTTCATCGCCATGCTCATTCATCCCTATAATGTTTTATTGAAGTATACAGTAGAAAGTGCCAAACTACTTCGTTAAGAAGAAGCTCTCCTAAGCTGTTAGAAGCTTTACAAGGAGAAAGGCTACCGTCCTTGCCAGAGGATGCGTACTGTTCCTGTGAAGATCATTGTGCAGTCTGTTGAAATGAATATTGCAGACTTTGTTTTTGCAGGTAGGAACCTGCCTATATATTTAGACTCAGTTTTGCCCAGCTGCTTCCCAAGGGCAAGTACAGCAGAAGAGGGTTAGGAAGAGACCTGGCTGTAACTAATTAGTAGTAATTTCAATGTTTCCTTGAAGGTGGCAATTACCTTCTTCTCCCATGCAGAAAGAGTCTATAAAGGGCAGAAAGGATCAATCAGGTCACGTTCTGTGGATGTCTTGCAGGCTAAAAGGATTAGTCTGATTCAAAGAGGAGAGATCTGCTGCCTCCCATAGGGCTGCAGCAATGCATCTTTCCCCGAGGAACGCAGCACACACCAGCCAGACTGCAGAAGACTCTAAAGCCTGGCTCAGCTTTGACTGGAGTCAGATCAAATAACAGCCCCAGGTCCCTTCCAACCTAAATTATTCCAAAGCTATGAGATTGCATGAATCTATGACTTCTTAGTGTGCCGCTCTTCTTCTGCTCAATTTTATAAAAGATGTAAATGAATCTGCCTTTATCATGTTGATAGCAGTAATATAACAGCTTTATATCCCAGACAGATCTTTTGCCAACAGCCAAGGCCTGCCATCCCCTATGACTATAAAATACTATTATATGAGGACTTTTTCTTTCATTTCCTAGTGCCTCAACACCTAGGATCACTTGATTCCTTCAGTTTTCCATAAAATATAAAAAATGTTACAGGAAAGATCTTGAAACCACTTATATTAAAGACTCATAAAACAGAAAAAGAAGAAAAAAACCCAAGGTGCTGAGGGCAAGCATTTATGACCATTGTAAAATGCCTAGGAATATACAAGACGTCATCGTTAATACATGATACAGAACCTGCAAGATATGTGTCACCTTCAAGAAATAAAAGGCCACCAACAATAACCGAGAATGTTATGCAACACCCAAGTTGTAAAAGGCCACCAGGGTTAATCTCAAATGGCAAAATGGTACCCAACACCTAAAATGCTCCCAGGTTATATTGTTCTTATAAGGCCTTACGATTCTTTCTCCTTGTGTTTGCAATACAGTTACAATTTTCACACAATTAGGTACCAGAGCAATATAATGGTCATCTTTAATTGGCAAAATAAAGATTTCAGTAGAAACTATACAATACAGTAGCTCAAGAGCTAAGAAGAGAAAATAGTTTTCCTCTCTCCAGCAAATATTCAATGTACTTCCAAAACAACAGTACGGCATCACATTTTTAAAAATGATTATCATATATGAAATCAGTAGTCACAAAATCAGCCATCTATGATGAAAAATTAATACCAAACAGGAGTTAGCCTTTTGTGTCATTCCATGATATTTACTCCCTTGGATTTTATACAAAATACAAAAATTTTGGTTGTCCTATGTGTCTCCTTTTTTATTACCTTGTCTCTCTGCGTAAACATGTTTAACAACATTTGTCACCACATCCAAGTTTTTTACCTTTCTTGAGACAGAAAAGCTGACTGAATCCTTTGCAAAAGGTAACAGTCACTTCCTAAATGCAAGTTTTTCCCAGTCTGGAATAAACTTCTTTGTTCCCCTCATGTCAGTCATTCCTATAGCTTGTTTCAAGAAAAGCAATCAAACAATCTCTATCAGATCTATACAGATTACATTAATCTGTTGTATAATCTTATCTTTATTCTGTAGTACATTTTACTCACCTTGAAATCGCATTCAGAAGACATGTTTATTGACTCAGGTGTGATACATGTTCAACAGATTATTTCTCAAAGGATCAAGAAAGACCCTATGACTGAGTCTGAGTAGCTCTGTCAGTACATGTGTGTTACGCATTTGTGCACGTGAAATTATATCTACAGTTGTGATATTCCACACTCTAGTGTGTTTAATTCACCTGCAGTTTCTCATAATCCCCGTAGTTCCTAGTGACATGAAACTGAAACCTTCATCTACTCGCTAATTACTCTTCCATATGTTTAACATAGAATATACAGCGTAGTAATGTTTCACTGACTATTAACTGACAATTTCTCTCAGACTACCTCAGTGAAAATTAACTTTCAACTTCAGGAAAGGTAATAAAGAATTTTAATTCCTACTCTTACATTTCAGTTTAAGATTCTCAAATATTTGGGTCTATTGCCTTGAAGAAAACACTTGGTAAGACAGTGCAAACGCCAAAGAAGCTATGGGAAGAAGGGAGACGTATATGATGTATTGTTGTAAACAAACAAAGAAAATCGTCCTCTAAGAAGTCATCCCCTGAATTTTTTTCCTCAAACATGTTGAAATTCTGTCAATCTGCTTTTCAGAAAGATCACTTCAAGCAATAAAAATCTCTCCCAGTTCCAGCACCGCTGCCGCACATCTCTCCCTAACCAAGCACAGAACCTTGACTGAAGCTCGCCTTTCCCACCTAACCTTCTGATGCTGGGGCAGATAACTATAATACCTTCAATTCCAACACTCTCCTAGGGAAAATGTCTGGAGGACCTATAACTGAGTATGCCTATTTTTCTTTCACTCTCAGACCTATCCTGCTGTCAACATATGTTTAATGACCAATGCAAATTTAATTTGGCCAATGTGCAGTATCTCAATATCGCTATGTTACCTGCAACCATTCATTTCACCCTACTTAAGAAAGACTGCATCATAATAGTATTCCAAGCCAGAAATGAAAAAAAAGAAAACAAAACAAAACAAAAAAGCCAAACCCACAAACAAGTATGAATTCCTAGTTTCCTTTTCAGGCTTGTCCAGAATTTAACTTGTTCATTTGCACCACATTCTGGGGTGGACAGAGGGATTCTCAAATATCCACAAACATCTCCATAAATAAAGTCTTAAAACTTTGGAGATCATTTAAAGTACATTTTTACTCAGACTCTTATCTGGAGGATTACCCAAAAATAAAAATGAGAAAGGCTACATATATTTGAATCTGAACGTACCTTTTAGAAGGTGGGTCACCCACTGAGACCCCACCAATAGCTATGGGAGACAGTTGTTCTGTCAATCCCTATTTCACAACAAGTTATCTTGTGGTGACCTGTGGCACTGAGACTTTCTCTGTCTTCCACCTCAAAAACAGAGGTGTCAGAACTCTCCTTATTTTTATGAATTCTACGAACACAAACAAATTATATCTGAAGGGCAGTCAAGCTACAGATTTTTAGAATGGACATCCATTAAGGTAAGTAACTCCTCTGAAGCTGTGATCAGCGGGGAAAGGGGCTGTTTTGGTTTTCTTCCCCTGTTTCTCTCTGGGAACCTGTGGTCGTACAATCCCCCCAACCTGGCAATCTCAGAACCGGCCAACATTCTATTCTTGCTTGTACTGCAAGAGCAATTAGTTGGTATGACTAGCAATTAGCCAGTATAATTAGCCATTTTTCTTGACTTTGAGTGAGAGCAGTGATTTGGGATGATCAGGCACTCCCTGACTGTACCTGGAGGCTCTGCTGCCCATTTTGTAGTGGTCAGAGCTGCTGGTCTGAGGAACGCCAAAATTACCCTTTTGTTGGCAAGAATTGTTTCACATGGCTGGGATGGAAACTTACTGACAAAATCCAAACTTACTGACAAAAGCCCATCATCTTGAGACCTAATGAACAGCGGTACCAACAAAGCTCTCCTGCTGCACCTAGCATCTCCCTCTGAGTGGGACACCTCTCAGAGCACATCGAACTCTGAAGTCCAAGGTTACCTGGGCTGAACTGCAGGGATCCCTCACTCCTTGAGGCTCGACTTTTGCTGGTTGAGGAAAGCGATTTGTCACAAGTATTTCATAGAACTCAAAGGGAATATTTAACAGAATTTTAAAATTTTAAACAAAATTTTAATATTTATGCATATTGTCTGTGTGTGAATCGATTCAAGTCATAAAATTATAGTGATCATAGTGAGTTCTTTTTAACCATTTTGTAAATGTTACGCTAACCAATGATTAATTACTGCTAAATTCCTATAACTTTTTTTCTCTCTTTCTCTCATTAGCTGTGAACAAGCCTTAAATTGCTGCTAGACACATCCTTTAGACACAAATCTTTGTGATCTGAGGCTAAGTCTGGATCCTGCCGCACCTAGCCTCCTGTATGAGAAGCTGAGAAAACACGGGGGTCCATTCCGAACCTTGTGACTCAGCGGGAGAAGCTCCCTTACCCCTTACATCTTTCTTCAATCTCTGTATAAATCATTCTACCTCAATCCTACTTCAGTTTTGTATTCCATCCACTTAATCAGTAATACAACGAACCTTGCCAATGAACTTTGTTACATCACATTTTATAAACTCTTATTTAAATAATTTCTTGCAGATACTTTTGCTGGTGATTCTTTAAGCGATGTAACCACTCATTTATGACAAATAGGTTTATTCAGCAGGATTCTAAATCAGGATTTGCAACAGTACCTTCACTGCATCCCGATTTAGATGAATTCACTGACACTAGAAGTATGAGTGCTTTTTTTTTTTCTTTTGATCGGAAAGAGTTTACCCCTGAGGGCCAGCTGTATTACTGCTTCTGAGAAATGACAAGGGGTTCTGCGAGCAAGGGGAAGTCAAGAAATCTGATGTATACAGTGATGACAGAGCAACGTTAATGAAGAAGATATAAACCCAAACAATTCTTTAAGTATGGGGCTAGTAAGTCCAGGTATCCTGCAGCCTGTGTCTCACTGATGACTGGTTTTGGTTTTAAGGGAGGCATGAGCTGTGACTGGAGCTCCTCCATGTTGTTCGAACATATAGAAAGAGTCACGCCAAAGTGAATTATTTCCCATCTCTTAAAGTGAAATCTATCAAGTAAAGCCTTCCTTTTACTTGAGATACTTTTAGGGTCTCTTCCATCTATAGAGCTCCTCATTTTCACACAATCTTTAGGAACTTACTGTTTTTTGTGAATGCTCCTTGGAATTGGCCATCCATTTCCACAGTTACAAACACATAAATATATTCCCTATGATATATGATCAGTATCTGTTCTTCATAGGAATCGGTACTGCAGATACAGGCTTAACAAGCACTATATGCAGAGAAACATCAGGTATTTCATTCACTTCATAGGTTTCAGACTTTTACTCTTTGACAGGCTTTCCTTACTGGCTTAATACACGATGAGCTCAGAAAGTCTGAACAAAACATTACCCACAGCAATAAATTTTTTTTAATGCATTTAAAAACACAATGAAATATTATTAAAATTGGAAAAGAAAAAAAAAAATTGAAAGCACCACTAGCCTGGCTCTTGATCTACTACCTCCTTTCCTTCCCAAGAGCCTGTATTCTGGTGGTGGCCTGCTTCCTGACTCCTGTCTTCCGTCCTAGGTTGCTGTCTTGGATAACTGGATTGACAACCCAAGAGGTCTTCTCACCTGGCTCATGGGGTTAACTGGAATATCCCAATATTAACAACAAGCATAGTTTTGTAGACAACTCCTGCTGTTTCCTCTCTGTGCTGCTTTATAGTGTAATAAATACTGTATGTCCTTGGGTGCCACAGAGCACTGTATGAATAAATCACCTTTGTAAGGAAAGCCGAGGATCAAAGTAGTCATTCCACAACACTGCAAATGCCATCCCTAGTTTTATCATCTATCATGACACATAGGTTTTTCCTACCACAGTACTAAGAATATTCTGAAAGAATTTTTTAAAATAATAAATAATGAGATTTTCTATAAAATTTTCCAGCGCTAGATATTCACCATATTGATTTCTTTTTGCCAATAACTGTTCAGGAAAATTGTTGTATTTGCTTATGTTTTTTCTAAATCCTGTGCTATTTGATAAATTGTTCTAGATTAAATCTTTATTACATTTTTCTTACCTTGTTAGAACATTAATAAAATATTCTATCTAGCTTTTTCAGGTAATGATTTCTATAGCATTTTAATGACATCTATATGTAAAACTTATCACTTCAGAAAATAAAAGCAAGCTCTTTTAATCAACTGAAGGTGAATACATACTAGAGATTATGGCAAAAGAATCAAACAATAAGAGGCTTCATAATATGTCCTTGAGAATGAAAAGCCTGTTGCATTACATTGCTATTAGAAAGCAAAAATGCTATTCTAGAATACTGACATAAAATATAATCATATTGTCCATATTAAGTAAGGTCTGTTGTCTTGGGCAACAGATCTTTCCCGTGAATACTTTGTCTCCTTTTCTGCGTATGGTAATCTGTGATTCTGTGTAATCCTGGGTGACCAACACAACCTCAAATATCTCAGTCACAGTTTCAGAAAAACTGAAATGAAGCACAGTATCTTAGGTAATTGTTTCCTCTTTCCTTTAAATTCTCAATACCATCAGTAGTTTTCTGATCTAGATTCTGAGTTCAGTTCTGATTCTTACAGAACTGGATGAAGCCTGAATCTCATAACCTGTAATTTTATAAATACTGGTATAATTCTGACTTTGATGGTTTGGATTATTTGATTTAACTCTTTGAAAACCCAGATTTCCATTTTGATATTGATAATAATATTATACCTTATCACAGAAAATGACATGGTACTTTACAGAAGAAAACCACAGTCATATTTATGAGCTGGCTGAAACCTCCACTGAAGCATAAACTTTGGTATTCATATCCTATTTATAAGTGACTTATAGAATAATCTGGATGGAGGAGTGAGAGCGACTGAGGAACACTGAAAGATGGTTTACCCTCTTGGTGTTATTCGTCTTCCAGTACACAAATTACACCACTTTTCAAGGCATGTTATTTTTCCTTTTTCCTTCTATATTTTCCCTGATATTTCAGGATGTAAGGAAGCTAAATTTTGTGAAGCAACTGGTTAGAGCCAATTTTGTCTGCCTTCTATTCCGCTACGGGTGATGGTGTCAAGCCTTTGTTGTTCTTCCCAAACTCCATCTACTGTCGCTTAACACAAGTTTCCGAACCTTGAGTCTGTAACATGGGAGAGCACTGAGGAAGCACTACTACACACTTGCTCTGGTCTACTTCCTTTCCTACATATACACTACTTGCTGTTGTCAGACAAAAGATACTGAACTTGGGTCTGATAGGTGATAAATATGTCATCAAGTAATTTATCGCAACAATGTCAGTTTTAGTGAAGGTCATGGAGGAACACTGGTTTTGAACAGTTCTCGGCTGACTATCTTAAATCCCTTTCTCCATATATGTAGCAAAAGGCATGCGAGAAAGTAGCTAGTTAATGTCTCTATTAACTGCTAGATTCTAAACCACACTGGGTTTGGTTAAGTAACAGTATTTAGGTGGTAGATATAAGCATGTAAATTATTGGGACAGAGAGAACAGTTATTTAAGTTTTAAATAAAAATGGGATCTTTATTTGGATTAATCATTTTTTCCTATGCAATTAAAAATACTTTATAGTGCTTCAGGTAATAAACGCAATTCTAGTTAACTCTTGCAATTTATTTCTGTATATCCTTTCCTAAACTGTGCCTTACAAGTTGTTTGTTTGAAATAAATTCTTAATGCTAAAAGTAACTTGCAATATAGTTTCTACCCTGAAAAATGAAACGAAGAGAGGAATCAGTCACTAGAGATTATACATCTTAAAAAGCAGCAGAATTATACAACTGGCATTTCAGGTGTCCTCTACTGATCCTTAACTTCTATTTTAAACCCACGATCATCAGACACTTGCTGAAAGGCAAGACACACACCTGATTTGAGCCGTCAACCTACATGTCCACTTTTCCCACTGACTGAAATTTCAGTCATCTTTTAACCTCACACAGAATGCCAGGGGTCAGCTCGCATGAGCAGCATGAAATCAGACGTGCCATATTGTTCAGCAGCTGTTCCTAACTTCACACAAAGGTTTCACTTGAAAACATAGGGTTGTCAGCATCGATAACTCTGTGCTAATCCATCAGACTTCATCTATGTTTTGTCTCACCAATTATTCTCCTTAGAGCTTGTTTAGCTATCTATACCTGGCTAATGAGCCTCAGATCAACACCTAGAAACTACCACCTTAAGTTGTATTAATACACGATATTTTCTGCTTTTCTCTCTCTCTTTTCTTCCTTTTCCTTCCTTTTCTGCCCTTTAAATCTTCTCTTGTTTTTAAGACTCAGCCTGTACTCTCCTCCTTTTTGTTCTGCCTTACCATCAGCCTGAAACCACTTCTCACTACAGACCTTTCACTCTTGGTGCTATAATTTTTATAGTATCATTATAGAGTTTAGAGACAGTTTTATTGTAAGTAATAAATATTTCTAAAATTGTTCAGGCTCCAGCAATTGTGTTTATTTTATGTCACCATCACATCATGAAAGATCCTAATGGTTAGAGGCCAACTGCATTGCTAAATTAATATAAAATTTATAGCTCTTCATTAATTGGGCAAAGTAATAAAGGAACAACTAATGAATAGCTTCTAGATATTTCAAGCAGTTTTAGCACACTTGAATATTTCAAGATACATTTAAACCTATAAATCATGTAAAAATGAGAGTGCCATATACTTCATGTATGTGTTAGCAGAGGAGCATGCAGGCATATTTAGTATAGCTGTGAAAATTCACTCCCACATAAATAACACATTACTGGTATTGCTAAATATGTTACAATTTATCTTAGTCTCATGAAAGGTAATCATAACTGATAAGAATATACTTGTATTACCTCTAGGAGAGACTATCAGGGAGAGTTCAACCAAGTGTCTATTTACAATAAAAGATAATAAAGTATATTCAAATAGTTCTGTGTGAATAAAATGGCAGAATCATTTCAAGAACCCAGTTTCAGGTATATTTCAGAGTACCGTTCTGTTCTAATAAAACTTGGCATAGCCCTACATTTGACTTTTTGAAAAAATGAACAGTACAGTTATTGGTTTTGTTCTGCTTTTAATGTCTTCTTTTTATCTTTTTTTCCCTCTTTTATTGCTTGTTCTCTGCCACAATTTTTTTCTTTACTCTCATTTCCTGTTTCTTTCCTTTCCAAAAGTATATATTAAAAAAAAGCTTGTTTCCATAATTGAGTTGATTACTATCAGAAAAGTTTTTTTAATTATACTGTTTATTTATTTAAAGACAGTGTATGACTAAAAAGCATGAAAAAATCCATGAAATAAAGTCAAGATTCAAGTGCTTTTTGAAAGCCATGAAGGATGCTTGTTACATATATTCAAGTTAAGCACTTAATCATTAAAAAATCAACTGTCTTAATAAACCATACTGTTTATTCTGTCTCACCAAAGGACATTCTCTTTTACTCAAACAATGTGAAAGAGAAAACAAAGCCATAAGATGCATAAGAATTAAATGATCGCCCCCAGATCAAAACATATTCCATTACTCCATTGTAATCAAGCCATCTTGCATTTATTCCTTCTAATACTGAGAGGAATATACTAGCTGCCAAAAAACAGGGGTACTTTAACTGATCCATTGGGTCATATATTTCCTCAGTTGTAAAATTCTACTAACTTACATGTTCATGTTGATTTCATTATCTAGTTTTTAAATGTACAAGTAAGTTTTCCAATAACTTCCATTCAGAAGTAATAAACCATCAATATTCACAGCTAGGTAACTGCAAAGAGTGCTAAAAATCAGACTCCAATTTACATAGTCCATGTCCAATGATTTACTCAGAAGACTAGAATACTTCTTTGCAGGATATCATATCTGCTAGGGCTATCATCATTTTCATTTTAGTGGTCTGAAAATTATATCTGGTTTTTCATTTTGAAACATATTGCTGCTTGAGGCTAATACATCTATTAGGTAAAAAACCCTTTCATACGAAACAAATGGCTTTTTTTTTTCTTTGTTTCAGTTTTTCAATCTCACAATTTTTACCACATTAGGTTAATCTTTTCTTCTCCCTTCCATTTCTTCTTCCCTCTCCAATACATACCTTTCCTGCACACCCTTTTACTTCCATTTTGCCTCAAGTATGAACTCAAATGTATAGCATAGATTCTGACGTTTAGCTATATGAATAGTTCCATTCACATTAAATCAGAGTACTTAAACTATTTTATTTCTTGAAGTTTCTGTCCTCAAGCTCATCGCTACCATGTGACTACATTCAAGTAACATGGTGGTGAGGCACTGGAACAGGATGCCCAGAGAGGGAGTAGATGCCCCATCCCTGAAAATATTCAAGGTCAGGTTGGATGGGGCTCTGAGTAACCTCATGCAGTTGAAAATGTCCCTACTTATTGCACAGGGGTTGGACTAGATGACCTTTAGATGTCTCTTCCAACCCAAAACACTCTACGATTCTATTAATTTTAGATTGGAAGGTTTGCTTTGCATCTTATACTGAGTGTTTTTTTAGTTTCTAGGTAGTTTTGGAAAATGATCACCTCACATCTCAGTAATACTGACACCGTACCTTTAACCTGCTGTATGTGGATCAGAAGTGATTGTGTTTTTCATTTCCTATGGTTGACAGACAAAAAAAAACGGAGTATTTTTTTCAAGTATTCGTAGCTTCAAAATGACCTATGGAAAATGTTCTAGTATTGTGTGATTATGCTCTATTTGAAAGAGATTAATGAACTCCAACCACACAGGCAAAGCCAATTATAATTCTCAGGATATCATGTTTTTACAGCTAAAACTTATATTCAAACCCAAATGTATGGACAAGCTTCCAGAAATCCTGGCTTGTATGTTGATTTCATCAAGATCAGAAGGCAAATAACAGATTGATATTGAAATGAAGCTAGCATAAAAAAGACTGTCTACGATTCGCATGCGTACCTGTATAAGTATACAAATGTATGTTTCACGTGCACATATGAAAACACAAAAGGCACACATGTACATATACAGCAGTTATACACTACAATATAACAGACCCATAATGAATTCTAAAAAGATAGAGATAACTGAACCATGCTTTTCTTCTCTAACTTGTTGTAATAAAGAGCTATTAAGAAAGAAAAAAGGTAAATCAAAGTGATCTGAGCTGCCCACATAGTGGACTTTTCCACTTCCAGGTAGGGATGAAGAGAGAGACCTGAGACTAAGCACAGAAATTAATCAAGGTATACAGAAATTTTTTTTTAGTAACTTGAAGTGGGCTTAATCAATTTTAGTAAACTGAAACCAAATTATTTACAAATGAACTTCTATAAAATTTTGCTTGACAGTTTTACACAAGCGTAATAGTGCGTTGCTGAATGTATTATCTGAAGCTAAAGGCAGAAATCCTGAATCAACTGACTGACGTTTTCTAGTCAAGGTAGTGCACTAGAAATATTGAAGTTTTTTCAGAAGTTATAGAAGCAATACAAACATAATTGCATTTGTAAATGTGAAGGAAAGCACCTCTTCAAAATTCTAAGAAAATACCCAAAACAGATTCATATACTGTTATTCCAATAATTTGCATTGTTCTTTTTACCATCTCTTCAGAATTTATCTTCATCTGTTTGTAAAATTATATGAAGGCAGACATTGCTTAGAAATAATTCAGTAAACTAAGTCACACTTTTATGACAGAGAGCATTCATTTAGGGATTCAAGTATAGTATTTAGTTTGATGAGATATCTCAGTTTAATTTTGTTTGGCTGTGCTACAACACACATAATCAGGATATCACTTAATTATGCAAAAGCTTCTAGAAATACTTTCAAACACTTATAACAGAGTCACTCTAGGTAGACAGAGGTTTTAATGCCCAGTAAGCTACAAAGATACCAAGTAAGAATTTTGGAAATTTTGTCTATAATACAGATAGACTATTTGCAGTAAAATTATTATTTAAGGATCTTTTTTTTTGTGTGTCAGCTGATTTGTACATTGTGACCTTATTAAATACTGAGCAATACTCTGACAAACATTTTCAGTTAACTAGGACTTAGTATTGTGAAATATTTATATGACTGGAGTACTCAACTTCTTAGATCTGTCAATGAATACTAGTAGCCTGCCAAAATATTTTGGCATTTTAGAATTTGTGATTATATGGTGTTATGTAGTACAAACTATACTCATTTTCATTTTTATTTTCCTTGAAGCAATAGTTTAAGAATGTTTTAAATTCTTAAAACAGCTTTCCCTTTACAAGCTTATTATATCAAAAATTCTTATCAGATGTTTTGTTGTACTCTTGCTTTACATAAGCGACTGAGGTTTCACCTGAACCTTAGGGCATCTGAAATATATCTATTCCCACACACCATGAATATGAAATTCATAAATATTTCCCTTCAGAGTACAAAAAATTATTTTTTAATTTGAACAGTAATAAAAACCTATATCTGCCATTGAGTTTTATTTTCTTGAAGGTAAAAGCTTTGTTAACCTTCAGTAAGCTACAGTTTACAGCTTTATTAAATCTTAAAACAGGAGTATAGCAGTCCTTTGACAGTTAGGCCAAAGTTCAGATAATAATTCATAACAGGATATTTATTTTTCCAAAGTCCATATTAAGAGATAGAGATCAGAAAATTCCTGTTAACAATCAGAAGTGACTTGAAAGTTCACAGAAAGCATATTCCCCAAAACTTGCACATCTGCCACAGACTCTGCGTTGCCATACTCGTTGCCCTTTTTCGCAGTCCAACAGATCCTGCTTAGGTACCACAAAAGAAGGTGATGCTTTTGTAACCATGACAAAGGGATTTCCCCAGTAGCATCCTGTACATAGAGTTTCTTTGGAGAAAATGGAGACTCTTGACTTTAAAGGGCTGTGGCAATGCTTGAAGTTGAGGGCAATTATAGAAAGAGCTAAACTTTATTTACCTGATTTCTTGTAGTTTACCTACTTCATCCGTTTGACTTGAATACCAATTTTGCTTACCTACATCATCAATGCAAAAAAAGAAAAACAAACAAAACCACAAAACTCCAAAAGAACCAAACCAAACAAAAAATCTGATCAGAGGTTACTTATTACTTGGACATGGAGAGTTATCTCATTCAGATCTTTATTACAAGGGTCTTCCCTGATGGGCCCAATAAAAAACCAAAATTAATAGAACTTATTTCTCAAGAAGGAAAAGAGAACTCTACCTACAAAAAGATCCAATAGCATTCTTTTTAAGAGATACTACAGACTCTTTCTACTTCCTTTTATTAGGATTTTTCAGTATAGCTAGGAACAAGGAAAAGATGCCGTGGGGTTTTATTCTCTGTATATTTCCACAGTATTATTGTCTTTATATCCAAATGCAGTAAGAAAGGCTCAGGATGTAAGCTTGATCTCTCCCCCAGTCTTTTCTTTGAGGCTTTAATTCTTTCCATCTCCAGCCCACACTGATCACTTTAACAGAACTGTTTTACGAAATGGCAGAAATGGAAACAGTTAATTTTGAATGTTATGGAGTAGCAATATAGTCTT
>Ga0181612_179274_pt1 | contig 13616 bp, 16 predicted proteins | sample HoacroProtozoa21_FD_119630 | JGI IMG/M metagenome (GOLD analysis project Ga0181612, IMG submission 119630) | Hoatzin crop microbial communities from Cojedes, Venezuel. Combined Assembly of Gp0051906, Gp0051904, Gp0051908 | reverse complement strand
GTCTCCTTCTCTGGAGATATTCCAGACCCGCCTGGACGCAGTGCTGTGCAGCCTGCTGTAGGAGTTCCTGCTTTGGCAGGGGAGTTGGACTAGATGACCCACAGAGGTCCCTTCCAACCCCGATCATTCTGTGATTCTGTGAACAGCCGCTGTCAAAAGCTACGGGGAATCCCAAAACTGAAGACGCTTTAGGGTTTGACAACAAAAGGACGGACTGAGGGCAACCTCAGTCAAATGGAGAACACTGCACGCCTTGTGTTAAGGTTAGTGAAATGAAGGTTCCTCGCATTTTGCTGGCGGAGACCACAAACCCAACAGGCAGCTGCCTGTGGGTGAGAAAGGGCTGCCTGACTCACCGCCTCGGAACACTTCTTCGTGCCACCATGGGATGAGAGCGGAGAGCTGAAGTAGAGCTTTATCCCTACGAGCTAGGGCGAAGCTGAAGTAGAAGCATGTGCCAAAAAAGGGAACAAAACCTCATCAACTCAACCACAGCTGTGGCTAGAGAAAGGAAGATGGGGTTTCACAGCCTCTCTCTTCTCACATGGGGACTTCGTGCTATAGGAAAGGAGGGGTAACTCACATTGCTCCCACGCAGGCATTGCTTCTCCGTGGCTGGGAGATGGACCTTTGCAGCACGATTCCCCAGTCCCGCTACGATCACTGCCCTCGGCAGCAATGTAGCCAAACAGTTGTGTCATTTGGATGAGGATGGGGATGAAGAGCCCTGCCAGCAGGCAAAGACATCAAGGGGTAGGTACCTCCTACATCCCTAAAGTTGTTATAATAAATGAAAAGTCATCCATGAGTAATGAGAAGAAAAAAACCAAACTGGATGCATTAGTGGAAAGGTTTTAGTTGACAGCCTGAACAAATTGACAAAAAGCTGGTTCTGTGCTGCTGAAGATGATGCTAAGAGAGCACACAGGGCTTACAGATCACACCGTGGTCCTCAGCTGCATGAGACAGCAAAAGGGAAAATACAAATATGCATGTATTTAGAAGCTACCTGAGAGGCCATAATTCATACCATAAATGATTTGTATATCATGTTGTAGACCCTGAAGGTTTCACCTAAAGAGTGCGGCTTTCCCTTGCGCTGGTGAGCACGGTGGTGTCACAGTTCCCTCACAGATATGAAGCTGTTTTGAAATGGTGGCAATAGCTACCCAAAAGGAAACTTTATAAATCATAGATATCTTGCACTGAAATACCTGTGGAATATTCAAGACTTGGGAGGAAGAAAATGTCTTCAGAATTGATGCAGGACTGACAATTTTCGATGCCAAGTCTCACCGTGAAGCAAGTATTTATGGCCAAGTTATTAAACGGTGTCTATCAGGTTTCTAATAGAAAGGCTGGCACCACCTTAACTGTAGTAACTTTGACAGGGGCTGCTCTGACTCTGCCACCAACATCAGCCATGGCTGCAGAAATGGGAAACAGCCTCTTGTTTGTTCCTCATTCCGAAGCAGGGAGGGCACATGTGCCTCCTGCGGAGAACCCCTTCTTCCTCTTGTATCCTCTAGTTTGTAACCTTTAATATCCTGTTTTCAGTGGGAGTTAAGATTTTAGCTTCAGAATGCTGCCCACGTCCTGGGAGTATGAAACTGAAGCATGGCATGGACTGCACGTTAAGTTCAAAGTCCTGCAAAACAGATCAATGTTGAAGTATTCACTCAAATCTATTCTAAATCAGGAAAAAAAAAGTAAAGATGTTTCAGTGTTTTGATGAACAAAGGCAGATTTAAGCATATAGTTCATTTATTTGCAAAATTTGGGCCCAGGGCCTGTTCCGGAAGGGTTACGAGATGTTCCCTTTCACAGATCTTTTAGAAAATTCTGTTTCCAGAGTCTAATGCTATTATTCTGTCTTAATTCACTACAAGCTAGACTTTGCCATTTCCATTAATGCAAAACCCTCCCTTCACTCTGAGATGAAAATAGCTAAAAGCAAATATCTAATTTAACTCTTATAATGAGAAGAGTGTTTGGAAGGATGTGTTACCAGAGAGTGTAGGTTCTGCCGGGCTTGCTTTCTGTTTTAGCTGTGTCAACTGCCGCAGCGTTCAGGCCTTTGACACGCATTGTTCGCTGGAAATTCAGTTGCCCGCTGTCATAACAGTCTATTAACAGCAGCGAATTTCTGCAGAACTTAACTTCTTTTCTGGAAGATAACATCTCTCTTTCCTTCCAAGGATAAAATAGCTTCCTTTCTTGCAGCGGTACATATAATGGTGCTATTGCTTGACGGGGATGTCAGGTTCCCTTGACTATTAAGGAGAGGGGAAATGTCTTTGTTACACATTTCTGCTCTCCTTTTATCCTCTTCAGAGAGGCCCCCAGCTCAATCTAAACAAAATAAAGCCAGGGTATCATTTAAAAACAAAACCGTTTTGAAAACTCTTTGATCTCCCTGACTTCCTGTTAAATATACAATCGACTGTTTCTCTACGTCCTTGACCACTACAGATCTGATTTTCTTGATGGTTTATATTGTCTTTGGCACTACACAAGATTCATATAGCATCAGCTATAAAATCTCTCAAAGACAAAGAAATCCAACCTCTCCCCAGCTTCACCTTTGCCTTTCTGTGTCCACTTTTTTCCAGCCCTGCCACCCACCCTTCTGTTTATGTTCGAGGACCCTCAGGCTGGTCCATCTCTTGGTGAACTCCTACTTTCCAGCTCTTCTGTCAGCTCATCTTCCCCTTTCCCCAGTCCAGTGAAGATCCCTTATACATGTTAGCCTCGGAAAATCTCAGCATCTCCTTTCCTCTGTATCTACACACTATTCTGGATTTTTTTATTTCTCTGAGGAGCTTGTCTTGCCCCGCTCAACCAGCACTGCTACCAGGTCGCTCTGTTGACCTTGGTCTTTTCCTCCACTATGGTGACTTTCTCCTCCTCTCCTGCCCGAGGCTTGCACCATGCCCTGGGTGGGGAAGAGCATGGTTCACCCCTCCCCAACCCTCACCACCAGCCCTGCGTGGCCAGGCCCTGACTTCTCTTGTCCTTCCCTCCCTCCTCACCTCTGACTCTTCGTGTAGCTCAGCACTCAGCGGCAGCTCAGGCCTGCCCTTCTCCCTTTTCAGAATTTACAGTTTTCCAGTCTATTCGTAATGCCATTTCTTCTCTCTCAAATGGCTTGGCTGGGTGGTGGATGGGAGCGAGACAGTTCGCTGTCAACTCTCTCCTCCTTAAGCTTATCTCTTAACTGTCCAGTGTTCATCAGCCCTGGTGCATTAATGACTCAGGCAACATGTATTTATTATTTATTTAGGGTGAGAAGGGAGTTACATCTGATAGAGGTGAATAGATGGTAAGGTATTTAGGTCTTACTGTATTTGTGCGAAGCCCTGCACATAATCTGTTGAGCTACACAAGTAGCAACAGGAGATCTAATCCTCTCTACGGGCAAACTGTTGACTTGGGCTCCTCCAGGTTTAACTACGTTGAGGAGAAACAAAACATTGTAGCTTGAAGGACTAACTGCTCCGTTAAGTGTAACATTTTAAGCAAGAGAAATGTTCGCACACAATGGAAAGAGACCTAATGTTGCTCCATGCACAAATCAGAGAAATTGTTCTCCAGCTTTAGTGACAGCAGAGACAAAAGGCTCTGTCTCCCACATTGCGGCAGCAACATCTGGGTGGCTGCCTTCAGATTTCTCCCCCTTCTCGAGGCCTCTCTGTGTTGAAATAGCAGGAGAAAAAGCATTGTTTCACATACCTCAGGTAGCACCAAAATCGGCCAAGGCCTGAAAGCGGGCTGTGAGAGGGTGGTGGATGCAAGTTTGGACATGACAGTGCAAAAGTGGGGATAGAGTTTGCGTGCATCGTGGGGAGATTTGCCGTCAGAATAAGAGATCTCATGGGGCTTGGAGTGGCTGATCAGAGAATTGTTTTGTAACTTGTCTGGTTTCCCTTCTTGCCTCAGGGGCGTTTTATAAAATGAAGCCAACATTTCATAAAAGAAAGGGTCCAGAAGATCAAAACAAATTGCTGTGTAGCACAGTCCCCCAAGTTACCAAGTACCAACCAAACGCAAAGGCCATAGTCTCAGCCTCCCTAAATCCGCTCAAATCCTTCCTTGCCCTGTGGCAGCTCTGTGTTCACCCTGCCTTGCACAGCTCCCATAACCCCAGCAGCAAGGGCCCTTTTCAGGACGCTTCTCCCACAGAAGTACAAACCAATGATGAGGAAATGACACTGATGTTGAATCTTCTTCCTCCCTGCCCTCAGCACCCTTATAGCCTCCTCCTGCTTGCTCCCCAGCCCCGACTTTAATAGCCAGTGGGAATCATTGACAACTGGGCAGTGCACAAAAGCCACCCTCCACAAGATGCCAGGCTCCAGACCCAAGAGATCCTCAGCTTACAACTCAATAATCTTTGAGGAAAACTGATAACTCTCAGAACTGTCAGCAGAAATCAAAAATGAGCTGACTAATTTCAAATGTGCCTCAGTCTCCACCTCAGAAACCTCAGTTAAATTCTTAAAAAACAAGCCGGGAAACACAAGCAAAACCAAAACAAGAAATCGGAATGGAAAAAGACCATCTTCGTACACTTTCATCGCAAATTTAGTTTCTAGCCTGGCTTCCTTTGCTGTAGGAATAGGGCAGCTCTTGGGAAACGGTCAGTTCTGTGAACCTTTGTACCTCTGCTTTGTCATTACTGCATCTGGTCAGAGAGGGTGATGGTGCAGGAGATGCGTTGACCATTTCTCCTTTACTGAGTCACCTTAACTAACAGAAAGGTCAGCCAGGAGGTCATCCCCTACAGCCCAGAGCCGAGAGATGGGCCCAGTTACTAAACATACGCTTTTTCCAGCAGCACATTAGATATCCTGTAAGTATAGAACATAGTGAAATTTCTTCTTGTTATGAAAATATTTTCACTTTCAGCAGTTTGTCTACATGACTCATGGTCAAGTGTTCTGGGCTTAGGCCATAACCATGTATGCAGTATTACAAGTGATACTGAAATATATATGCATTTTTTAATGTGACTGTATGCGAGAAAGCAAGGAATCAATGGAAGTTTAATAACTCAGTTATACCATTCTGTCTTTTTTAACCCAGGGATCTTCAAACCCTTTACAAACCCTGATTTCTTGCCTGTAACAGGTTTTGGATCAGGCCCCTCCAAATACAGAAGCCAGTTGTCTTTTACCCAGCTCCTTCTTTGCACTGTAGGCGTAAATTACATTTTACTTTCTCTAAGTGGGGAGCTGCAAACAACTGTGGTGCTTCTGGGGTAGGCGGGGAAAAGAAGTATGGCTAATTCTAAATAAGAGTTACTTGTCAGATCAACCTTGATAGCAGAGATAATGAGGGTGATCACATGGGAACATAGATTCAGGGTTTAGTTTAATCATCGTTCCGTATCAGCTGCACTGATCCAGTTCTGCGTGACTAAGTCAAATAAATGTTAGGTGACTGAAATTATCTCTAGCCTTCTTACTTTTCATCCCCCTCTCCAGTACCCACAGCATTTGTTTCAGTGACTGTAAAATGGGTAAATCTATAAAGGACATCTGTAAGTGCTGATCAGTGAACAGGGGGCAGAGTTTTCATGAAGAGGTATCTGAAGTTAAGCTATGAAAGAGATTTCCAAGGAAAAAAATAGTAGTAAGGTCATAAAAATCACATGTGTCTTTGAAAATCTCTATCAAGGCCACACCCAGGTGCCTAAATTGGCTTCCATTAACTTCAGAGGGATTCTCTGAGTGCTGAAGCATGTGATTTCAATTCTACTCCCAACTCCGGGAGGGGGGGGGGGAAGACCATCAATACTGAAAAAAAGTACTCATTGAAACACTACAAAAGCCTTGTAACCAGTCATGTGACATTAAAATTAAAAAAAAAAAAAAAAAAAAAATCCCCAAACCTTGTATCAAAACCAATAAGAAGCCTTATGTGGGCAACCTTGAGCTTTGGTTTAAAGTCTTTACAGAGATCCAAATTCTGCTGGTTAGCTCATACTGAAAGAAAGAATAAATAGTGTCAGATCTCCACGCGTTACAATAAAGCAGCATTTGAGGTTTCCTTAATTTGTTCAATATCTCAGGTAATTTTATAATTAATTGCATTTTCTCCACAGCTCCAGTTTCTTTTGCACTGTTCCTAGCTCTCACAACTTGACTGCAAGCCTCACACAGGTGATGTTTCTTAAGGCCCGTAGCTCCGGGAAACATAATTTCATCAGAACCCCACCCTTCACTTCATTTCATTTCTTCTGTGGGCCAAGGCAAGGTAGGAAACATGAACCCTTTGAGATGCAAGAAAAGCAGAGAAAAGGAAACAACATTATTCTTTTAATTTAATTGCTACAATTTTAATCCTATTTGATGCTATGCTGGGGTCTTGGCTCTGGAGCTTTGAATGTTTGATTTGGTAATTCTGCCTTTACTCTCCGTATCAAGCACTACAGTGTGTGCTTAAACTGAATTTGATTTGGGTTTCGTTTTAATTTAGGGCAGTCTGCCCAGATTGCTTTCCCCTCTCCCGACAGACTTGGCAATGCTTTCACGGGGCTCTGAGAGCACTTCAGCCTCGCTAGCAAAGAGCCCTCACACAAAGCACTTTATTTCCCCCCAGAACAAATAAACAAGGAGTAAACATCCCTCCTCTCCTGTGCACAGAGCAGGAGCGGTTCTTTCCCCTCCTGTGCCATTCCTACAGCCTAAGTAGCACTTGAGCGTTATGAAAATTTTAGGAAAAAGCAAAACTGCATTTCTGCAGTGGTAAGCACCAGAAAGAAGACTAGGGGAAAGAAGCAAACCCAGGGTTTTTGTATATGTACATGCACAGCTCGTGGACTCTCTCCAGTTCAGCTGTGTTTGAGGATCCCCAGATTAGTGTGACTGTGCTCTCTTCAAAATGTAGCAAAATCCTCAGCAGAAAAGAGGAGCAGGCAGACTGCGGTGGCTTGATTTTTCCTTTTTTACACTTTCTTTTTTTTAATCCTGAAGAATGCACTTTCTTGGGTTACACATTAAACTGTCAGGAGGCAAAATCAACACTTGGGATTCTACATGGAGCCTGAAAAGTTGCTCCACAGAGCATGGCCATACAGAGCTTCTCCCATAAATCCTCAAGTTGCTTTTCTTATCTAAGCAAGCTATGTATAAATATTAACATATTATTCGTGGGCAAATAATTCCTTGCCACTCCTTACTGCTGCTTTAGAGAGGATTCAGATGAGCAGGACAGTCCCTGTGCGAGGCCTCAACTGCATTTCAGGTTAAAAGAATGAAGACAAAAAAAGAGGGTGATGGCACTTCTTAATTAAGTAAACCTCAAAAATGAAAAAGTAAGAAGCCTTTAACCGTTGGTGTTAATGTAGAGCAGCCACCACAGACAAAATACTGGCTAAACTCTATAGTAATTGGAATTAGTGAACTCCCACTTGACTTCAGTGAGGCAGGGCTGAGCTCCGAAGCTTTTGCTCTCCGGTGTGCACGGCTGGGTGTTACCGGCAGCTTCCAGCTCTGCCTGGGTTCAGCACAACAGCTACAGCAAGCAGGCGGGGTCTGAGCCGTGCGGTTTGCATCGGGATGTCCCTGTAGCGCTGGGGGTCAGCTCCAGAGCGTTGGCCGGGGTGGTTTCTGCTACCCGAGGCTGCAGCGCGATGGTGGGATTTCTCCCCACAGAATGGTTGAATTCTTCTGTTAAAATCTTCCTTGAGAATCTCCCTGGTGCACAACAAGGGAAGTGTATTCCTCCAGAAGCGTATTCTTCCCGTAGAGGGTTTGACATGCCAGCAGTTGTGGACAAGAGGCCATTGCAAGTGGAACATGTGAAAACAGGGGCCTATTCATAAAAATAATATATTTACTTGTTAAAGGCCTTTGCTCAGGATCTTTTTTAAAGTTCAGCTGGATATAAAATGCCCACTTCAAAAGCCAAAATGAAGACTTTACCAGATGTGCCCTGGCGAAGAAAGGGGTGTAGACACAGCAAGGAATTCAGGAGGGACAGACAGTCGTATATGGACATAGGAAAAGAATCGCAAATAAAATGCTTGTGGCTGGGAGCTGGAGTTTTTGTGTTACCTGTAACGGCCTCTGTGCTTGGGGCTTTGGGGCCTGGCTGATTCCTTTCTTTTTTCTGGATGCAGCTTTTTTACTGGTGCTTTTTGTACCACCAGAGACTATCTGTGTAATTTCATGTGGACCCTGGTCACTCTAGCAACCAGAGGAGAGAAATGTCTTCTACGGAGAAGCTTCCTATAACTAGAGAATGTCAACCTTATCTGAACCATGTGGCATATTTCAAAAAATATGCAATTTCGGGTAGCAAGACTTGGTGTGTTTGTGAGTGTGTGTATGCAGTCGCACCAAGGAACAGCCTGACAGCAGCAGCTCGTATGCAAAGTCTCAGCAGCGCTGAGTGTTCGCAGGTGCTGCCGCGTCGCAGAGCCGGGTGTTGAAAATTCTCCACTCCGTGATGTCAGGGTATCTGCGTGGCCCCATGGAGGTCTGTACTAGTAGACAGATTTATCTCCAAGTTAACTGAAATCATATTAATTTGGGGCTGTTAACACATTTGTAAAGATTAGATCAGGCCTTCTCCAAGCGATTGCGGTTCAAGCAAGGGCTAAGCCTCAGGAGGCTTTTGTGTCCCTGCATGCACCTCCCCTGTCCTCTGAGAGCTGTGCAGGGGAGATGCTGTGGTGGCCCCAGCGAGGTGCTTTGTTGTCTCTCATGCAATAACTAAAAAAAAAATCAGATCAAAGAACTATCCTCTGTACTATGGACTGCCATCTCCTGTCATTTACTGAGCACCATGTTAAAGAGTTATCATAGAAGGTGTATTAAGATTTCAAAGCCAAGCCTTCAGCAACCAGGGAAAACCAGAACTAGGATTGCCATTTTCAAAACTCTGCTAGATGTGTGTGTTTTGGGAGGTCCTTAAGGACCCCGACCACCAGGACGTCCCGCTTTACTGAAGCGGAGCTCTCGGCAGCTTCCCGTGCAGCTGCGTGTGCCCTGCTGCAGACCTGACCCCGGGGGAGCAGCCAGACCTCCCGAGAGCGAGGCGCACACAGTAAACACTCTCCATTTTGGCAGAAGTTACCTCAATTCACGCTGGAGCAGTGACAAAGAGGGGAAAACTCCAGCTTCCCAGGACAGCACTCACCTGCCCTAACCACAACACTGCCCTTTCTCTTCCTTTATGGTCACCAAGTAGTGTCCAGTTTGTAAAATACGTAACGAGGGAATCTTACAGGCAATATATTTTCATTGGACAACTTCATTTTTAGACCAGCTCTGTTCTGTGTCTCAGATGGGACCTGGGGTTCCAGTGGAGGCCACTCGTACGTGTAAGTCAGAAGCAGAGAGGTCTTGGTAGGAATGGCCTGTCCTTGGCTCTCTGGGCTGATCAACTCCAGCATGGGAGTGACTACCCAAATAATTGCCAAAAATTGGGAGAGTATATGAGAAGAAGGATCACTCTGGACATGCTGCTGCCTTGTATTTTTTCCTTAGGCAAGAGGTACTGCCACGGTCACAGACAGCATTCTGGCTTAACTGGACCTTTGGTCAGGGGTGGTTGTGTGATTTTTACACCACTGAGCCTCTTGGCACATCCAGATGAATTAGCTTGTGTGTATGAAGTATTACGAATTTTCAACCAAGCAATCTTTTATTGTTATGCGTATATGTTTTCTCATGTGTAGAAAAGAATAATTGCTGTACGCTGAAAGGATTTGTCTGAGCTGAGTGTTCCACAGCATTGAAGTTAACTCTGAAGACGTTAACTTAGAATGACCTTGCTTTTTTTCATGACTCACCCCAAAATTTATTTTCCTGTAGGTTCGTTCTGGGTGATCAAATTAGATTTGCTTGCATATAGATGCTGTTCTACATATATATATATATATATATATATTACTTTAACCAAGGAAAGCTCCCACACTTTCCCTTGTTTATGCATATTATATGTGACATAGATTCAAAGTTGTCATAGGCCTTATTTACAAGTGAACATATGAATATAACCCAATTTAAAACTATCTCTTCATTTTCCCTTCTGGCTGTCTCGCCCTTCAGTTGTGCTGCTGCCTACGCAGTGTGGAGCCAATGGAGCCGGGGAGGTCACAGCCCGCTTAGCTGCTCTAGTCTGAACTTCACAGGTTGTCCGCCTGCTTCTCAGCTCTCGTGGTCAGCGCCATTGCAACGTTCCCTTCCACACACAGGTAATGCCCACATCGGAAATTGTACTTCATATTTCAGGCCGTGGGTGAGAGAGAGATGGCGCAGTATGTTAGAGGCTGGTTCTCAACCACTCCCTGATTTTCAAACTAGCCACAAGTGCACGTTTAGGCAGCCTGGGAGCTGCCTGAGCAGGCACCAGGCTCCCCGAAGCACCGTCTGTCGGCTGAGAGCAGCCCGTGCTCCGGCCACGCTCCCTCCAGCCTGCCTGCTCCAGCACGCCCTGCGCGAGGGGTGTTGGGGAGAGCTGCCGGGACCGGCTTCCTGGCTGCCCCAAAATCCCTCGCTCCCGTCTCGCTACTTGCAGGTTATCAAGGGAACACAGAGGAGCACAGGAGCTGTTCTTCAGTCTCTGAAGCTGTTAAAAATATGTCTTATGAAGGTATATAGGAGCGTGTGTGAGCTGCAGAGGACACCTTCTTGTTTCTCGTATTGTTTTTCATATTGTTCCTGAACCAAGGCCCAATTCTTCTCTCTGTGAAAGTAAAGTTTAAATTCTGTTCCTATTCATTGACTGATCCTATTAATAAACTAGGTAAACAGAGATTATATTTTAAGTAAGTGTTAAGGTGCTGGTGTATTACTAAAAGGTGAAGATATGCAAGATAGCCGTAAAGGGTTTTTTCTGCAAGTACATGAACCCAATAGACGGTGTTCTCACATAATTGCAGACTATAGATATCTTTATTTTTCAGTAAGAGCATACTGCAATAAGGGAAGTCCCTGAACCTGTACCATATCACATTCAAGCAAAGATAATGATTTTTTGAAAGCAAAGAAAAAATTATATCACAAATAAATGCCTAGAGATGGCTTCCAAGACATCAGACATTTCGTAAACCAGCGAACGGATCCAGACCATGCAAAATTGGGACGATCCTCTCTTTTCCTGTCTGTTGATTTTTCCACGATAAGAGTGTCCAAAACTCTCCGAAATAAAGGATTACTGTCTAGGGGTTCACAAAGTCGTATTTTCATAGAACAGTTCGTTCTGACAGGTAACCCCAGCAGGCACAGAAGCTGTTCCATAAAACGCAGTGTCCCTTGTCTTAAAAATTTATTCTACATCCCAAACTCAAAGGTTTATTTGTTCTCAGTGGTGTTCACAGGTGTTCACAGCGCTGCTGTGGCCCAGAGTTTAGATCTGTGATTTAGCTGCCTACGCCTCATTTGTGAGATTGTAAGCAAGTGAGACCCAGTTCAGTTTAGCGTTTAGCAAATTCTATTCACCCTTTTGCCACTAAATCACTGTACAAGTGTGAGCAAACCACTCGGCTCTTCCTCTCCTTCCCCTTATTCAAATTTACCCGGTCGATCACTTGCGATATGACTGTAACGGAGTGAAGATTAGCCCGTGAATATGTACAGAAAATTCTGGAAGCCCTGCTGAACTGAGGTGACAGCCTGAATTCCAGGTGTAGAGAGGAGATTTCAGTATTATTGCAAACTTTCTGTGTGAACAAAGTATGGAACGGATCCCATGATTTTCTAGCCAGAACAGCTAGGAGGAAACCGATCCGGTCCCCAGCAGAGATCCGCACTGAGATCACCGGGACGTAGTACTGACTTGCCAGGTCTGAGACAGGTCCTTCATGCTCAGTCATCTTCTTGGTTGCTTTTGGTTGCAAAATGTGCTGGGCCAAGAATTAGGAAAATAGGAGGAGATTACTTTAAATTTCACCACATTTCAAATCGTGCTAAGTACACATTTCTACATTAAAAATGTGTTTAACTTCACCATCTGTGTTTCACTTGGTTCACGTATTCAGGTTATTCTCTAAAACTCTGAAAAAAATGGTTTTAAGTTAAAGTTCAGATTCTTAACTAATCACCAGCTATCAGGAGCTAGGCCCTTGCACACACAAATATGCAGCAAGTCAATGGCACTAGCAACAGTCAGTAATTTGGGCATCCTGCTTTTAGAGCAATTAGTGCCAACATTTTTTTGCATTGTTTTAGAAGTATTGAGGAACCGTTTCTTCAGATGGTGTTGGGATCATCTATGGGGGTTCCACATCTCTCCACTTCAGGCATCTCAACCGAGGCAGCCAGAAACTGGGTCAGGGCAATGTTCCAAAATTTTAGTGGTGAGCCTCCAAAATTCAAGACACTCAGGGAATGCATGTTGGGGAATAATACGAGAATGCTGGAGGAAAACAGAAAAAAAGAGAAGAGAGTATTTCATTTGTACTCAATATTGATATTTCAAAATTTGGGACTGTCAATGTGGACTAAAACACAGTTTGTTTTTAAACCCCTGTGAGAGCCAAGCCGGTTGCCTCTGAGCCTCAGATGCTGTCTGAATCCGTGGGTTCCTAACTTGCCACAAGGCAATCTGTACGGCTGGCTGCTCCGAATCTGCAGGCGCGGGAAGATTTTGGACGCAGGCTTTCGAGGAGTCTCCCCACCGGGTTGCACTGGAACCTGGAACATGAGAATGTGGGTTGGCAGGAACCTGCGCGTCTGCCGAGCAGCCCTGGAGGCGTCCCAAATTTGGGCTCGCCACCATCCCGTCTGATAGGATGGAGAAAACTGGGAAGCATGCCTCAGCTCGAAAGCTCAGAATTTGGGAGCCGGCTCCCCCAAAACCTTTACCCCTTAGTGCCTGGGCAGATGTTGCGAGGAGCGGTGAAGCAGCTGGAGCTCAGCAAGGCGAACCAGCCTCGGCGGAGGCACCTGGGGACTCTGCAGGTGGTCCCCAGGCTCCTTGCCGGGCTGCTGGGCACCATTTCGGGGTGATTTATCAGAGAACTGGAGCCCTGAGGAGCCGTAGTTTGCATTTACGCAGTTTTTAGGGCCTGGGCTGGCTTTTGGCATGGAGGGGGTGATGCGAGAGGCCGGGGAGTGTGACAGCCCAGTCTGCCCAGTGATGGAAAGTGAGAAACTGGAAATTCACCTGGATGCAGCCCCGAGTCAGCCAAACATGAAGCATCTCTACAAAACACCTAGATCTGAACAAACTGCCCGTCCTCTGACAAAAATATTCCGTCTGAGAATTTCTGCCCAGGTCTGGCGGTAAACATCTCCAGGGTGTCATTCGTGCCTGATACAGGGTAAAAAAAAAAAAAAAAATAGTCGTGGACCTGGTGCTGGGGGTGGAAAGATGAGGGAATGGAACGGTAAATTAAAGGGGTTGAAAACAAAAACTGCTGATTGTCTGAGCGTGACTGACCGGGTTGTGCTCAGCTGTCTCTGGGTGGAAACGCGCCTTCCCACAGAGGAAAGAGCCGCGGAGGGGGCCGCGTCCACCCCGCGCTGCCCGAGGGGTCCCTTCCCCTCGCCCAGCGGGACTCCGCCGCTTGTGCTCGGTTCGGCTGCCGTCCCCCTCCTTAGCTCGCTTCGGGGCTTCTATGGCCGCGCTGAGCCCGCGGCCCTGAGGGGGACGGAGCCGCC